>Ga0272443_10001056_pt1:0-40000 | contig 43510 bp, 40 predicted proteins | sample SSMAcet12_FD_193581 | JGI IMG/M metagenome (GOLD analysis project Ga0272443, IMG submission 193581) | Marine sediment archaeal communities from Little Sippewissett salt marsh, Falmouth, MA, United States - SSM-Acet-12 | ecosystem: Environmental > Aquatic > Marine > Wetlands > Sediment ...
CATGTTACCGTAATGGAGAAGAGCCATGTATGGAATGTGAATCATGTCTGCTCCGGGCAAAAGGATTTGCGGAGGCGGGAGTGCCAGACCCGCTTGTCGTATGACAAAAGGGGCAAGTCAGGTGCTCATTTAGCGGAAAAATGGAATCAGCGAAGATATCAGAAATATTCTTGTCTTATCAGGGTGAAGGGCCTTATGCGGGCAGCAGGCAGCTGTTCGTGCGTTTTTACGGGTGTAACCGGGATTGCGCTTATTGCGATACTGTGATGGAAAGTTATTCCGTCTTTTCACGCAACAGCCTTATGAGTAAGTTGCTGGATTTCAAGGATGACTATAATGAGTTGGCGTTGACAGGCGGTGAACCACTTGATCATTCGGTTTTTCTTGCGGAATTTCTTCCATTATATAAAAATTACATCAAAAAACGGGTTTATCTGGAGACAAACGGGACTTTACCCGACAATCTTGAACACATACTGGACCTGGTGGACATAATCGCGATGGATTTCAAACTTCCTTCATCTACCGGGGATAAAACCGATGTTTGGTCCGCCCACAGGGATTTTGCGGCAAAAGCTTCAGTGAAGGAGCTGTTCATAAAAGCCGTCATAACCGATTCGACTATCATAGATGATATAAAGAAGATGTCTGATATCATCAATATGCTGGACGCAAGGCCTGATATTGTCCTTCAACCCGTAGATCCGCTGGCAGAAGGCATAAAAGAGCCGGATGAGGAGATGTTGCTGTATTTTAAAAAATATCTGAAGAAAGAGACAGGTTCGGAAGTGCTTATCCTGGGACAGATGCATAAGAGCCTGGGGATAAAATAGCCTGGAGTTCGGGTTTGGGATAACAGAGACAAGGAAAAATAATATTATGGAGAGAAGTATGGGCGATAAGAATACTTACGAGGGACTGCAGGAGGATGTCAGAGGATTAAAATTGCCGCATATCGAGGTCTGGCAGAATAAATATCCTGACAAGGATTATCTGGTCTGTTTCGATACACCGGAGTTCACGTGTATATGTCCTAAAACAGGTCTTCCGGATTTCGCCCATCTTTATATCGAATATAACCCGGGGGACCGGTGCATTGAACTTAAATCTTTCAAAGAATATTTAATGGCGTTCAGGACGCTCGGTATATTCCATGAGCATGTGGTTAACAGGATCCTGGCTGACCTTGTAGGCTCCTGTAAGCCGAGAGCGATGAAGGTTAAGGGAATATTCAATATCCGGGGCGGCATTAAGACTACCGTGGAAGCGGAGTACAGGGCATAGGGGGCAGGGGTTTTCCTGATTGTTGAAACCTGTGATTTGAAGTTAAGCCGTGAAAATCAAGACTAAAAGATACCATATATATTACTGGATGCAGATACTGTTCTTTTTCATACGGTTTATACCGCTTAGATGCAGTCTGGCGGTGGCTTCCGTGCTGGGGCGTATCGTTTTTTATCTGGTCAGGAAACACAGGGACATCGCGATAAACAATCTGAACAGTGTCTTTGTGGACGGGAAACATGATGCCGCGGTCATAGCCAAAAGATTATTTATAAATCTGGCGAAAAACGGGGCGGAATGGGTAAAACTGATCAATTCGAACAATGTGGATTATGGGCGGCTGGTTACCGAGGAATACGGGTTGGACCGTCTGGATGAGGCCCTTTCCGGAGGCAGGGGGGCAATAGTCCTTACAGGGCACTTCGGGAACTGGGAGCTTCTTATGTCATATGTGAAATCGAAGGGATACAGAGGCGCCGTAATAGGCAAGCGGTTGTATTTTCACAAATATAATGATTTTATCAACAGGTTAAGGTTGAAGACCGGAGACCGGGTCATCTACAGGGATGAATCGCCTAAAAAATTCCTGAAAGTGCTCAGAGACGGAGAGATAATAGGGATGCTGGCAGACCAGGATATAAGTTCTGTGCCGGGTATATTCGTGGAATTTTTCGGCAAACCGGCGTATACACCCGTGGCTCCCGTGAAATTAAGCATGGCATCAGGCGCTCCGATAGTGCCGGCTTTTATCATACGCAAATCCGATAATACGCATAAAGTGATCTTCGAAAAACCTATCGCGGTCAAAAAAGGAGACAGCGTGGATGAGTCGACCGTCGAATATACCATGGCATGGACGAAGGTGCTTGAAAAATATATCAGGGATTATCCGGAACAATGGGTGTGGATACATGAAAGATGGAAAACTAAAAATTAACACCGGGAAACAGAAATGAAAAAAATATTAATAATCCTGTTGACCATGACGGCCGGGCTTGTGTGCTGGTATTACAGGGATACCTTATTCGGCACATCAGCGGGCGGCGTGAAAAAAAGGGTGGAAGACGCCGATGACGCGATCAAACAACAGGTATATACTTTTTCGATCGACGGTAAAACGCCTAAAGGCGCCAAACAGTGGCACCTGGAAGGGAAATCCGCGGAGATGGTAGGCGATGATATACACCTGAAAGATCTTGTAGCAGTAGCGTACGGGGAGGAGTATACGATAAACCTCGTCTCGGATAAAGGCATATACAACAAGGCTAAAGGTGAAGTGGAGTTGATAGGGGATGTGGTAGTCACCTCAGACGACGGGGGGGTGTTAAAAACAGACAGGGCTAAATGGAACCAGGTCTCGAAAGAAGTGTATACAGACTCGATAGTGAATATAGAAAGAGACGGCATTTCCGCGGTGGGGACCGGCGGTCGGGCCAATTCAAAAGAAAAAAGCGCGGTTTTGTTGTCAGAAGTAACCGTTAATCTGGAGCCGGATACCCTGGTGGAGTGCGACGGGTCGCTCGAGGCGGGCTTTGATGACAATAAAGCGGTTTTTTCGGACAATGTCAGGGTCACCGATAAAGACGGCAGGATGTTCGCGGATACTTTAACGGTGCATTTTGACCCGGATTCCCACAAGATATCTCAGGTTATAGCCGAGGGAAACGTTAAAGTGTTGAAGGGTAAAAGTTATACGCTGGCTGAAAAAGCCACATATACTGATGGGACAAGGAGTGTGAAATTTGTAGGTAAACCCAGGGTGGTCATAGCTCCGGAAGAGCTCGATAATTCGGGTTTTTTTTCAGGAGATATATTGGGAGACAAATCGTATGGGGAGAAGTCGGATAACGGGAAAGATTAAGTTTGCACCGGTTTTAGGGGGAGAATAATATGCATTTGTTGGAAACACGTGACCTGGTCAAGGAATATGCCGGCAGGCGGGTAGTCAAAGGAGTGAGCATTAATGTGAGGCGGGGGGAAGTCGTGGGGTTGCTCGGGCCGAATGGTGCCGGTAAGACGACCACATTTTACATGATAACCGGGATTATAAAGCCCGACAAAGGGCACATAATATTCGATCAGAAAGATATTACAAAGCTCCCCATTCATAAAAGAGCAAGGTCGGGGATAGGATATCTCTCACAGGAGCCGTCGATATTCCGCAAGTTAACCGTTGAAGAAAATATAATGGCTGTAATGGAAACCCTGGGGTTTCACCGTAAAGAGAGGCAGAGGCGGCTTGATTTCCTTCTTAATCAGTTAAAAATAGCACATCTCAGGAAAAACAAGGCTTATACGTTATCCGGAGGTGAGAGAAGAAGACTTGAAATAACACGGACTCTTGTCACCAATCCCATGTTCATTCTTCTGGATGAACCTTTCAGCGGTATCGATCCTATAGCTGTATTTGACTGTCAGGAAGTGATCAAGGAGTTGAAGGAGATGGGGTTAGGTATTCTTTTAACAGATCATAATGTGAGAGAAACACTTACGATAACGGATAGGTCCTATATAATGTTCGAAGGGGAAGTTTTGATCTCCGGGCCTAAAGAGAAGCTGATAAACGATCCCAAAGCGCGTGAAATATATCTGGGAGAACGATTTACGATGTAAAACGTACGGTTGTCTGTTTTACCCGGAAGATCCACGTAATATTATCAATATTATAAACAATAATTAGTTGAAAAAGCCCGGACATGATGGTATAGTGATATGCTTGTAGCCCGGATGACTGGTGCTGACACCCCTGTTTGTAATGGGCTTGAACAAGATCGAATATCCGGGGCCGTGTAAGAGCAGGGTTGTGTTTTTTCATATAAAACGAGAGGGGAGAGATGGATATAAACATCACAGGAAGAAATTTCGATCTTGAGAATTCGCTGAAAAAATATGTAAAATCCAGGATGGCAAAGCTGCACAGGATATATTCCAGGATATACGCTTCCGAAGTCATTATGGAAGAAGAAAAGTTGACGACAAGGGCGGAAATTATTTTGTATTTGAAAAAGAACAAACTGGTAGCCAAGGGAAGCGCGCCCGACATTTACGCTTCGTTCGACCAGGCTACCGAAAGCATGAAAAAGCAGCTGAGACGGTTGCATGGCAGGGCACTTTCTAAAAGACGTAAGTCTGTATTCAGGAACATCATACGGCCGATGATCAGGTTTAAAATACGGGATGAAGTGATCTTCCCCGAGGAACCGCAGGGTATTATAAAGACTGATTTTTTTGCCGATAAACCCATGCTTCCCGAGGAAGCGAAGCTTGAGCTGCAGGCGATGGAAAGAAATTTTATCATGTTCAAAAACGCGGACACGGGAGAGGCCAACGTTATATATAAGCGAAGTGACGGGCAGTATGGCCTTATAGAGCCTAAATTTTAGTGTCCCGGACTTTTATCCGCGGTATATCTGGAACTGACAAACATCGGAAGGAAAACTTTAAATGAAAAGCAAGATCAGGAAAAGCGAGGGAAGCGGCAGGGAGCTTGAGATCGTCCTGTCCGCTGAGAGAGTTGAAGAAGCGTTCAGCAAGATCATCGAAGAGATGAGGGTGAAAGCGGAGATACCCGGATTCAGGAAGGGTAAAGCCCCTTTTGATATCGTCCGTAAAAAGTACAGAGAGGATGCCCTCGATGAGATGAAGAAAAGGCTGGTGCCGGTGGCGTATCAGGAAGCTTTGGACGATCATGAAGTAGTGCCCGTGAGCTACCCGGAACTGGACAATATATGCCTCGATGAAAAGGGCTGCCTTACGTTTACTGCAAAAGTGGATGTTTACCCGGAGACCAGGGTCCGCAAATACAAGGGTATTAAAGTCGTCAGTGAGAAGATCAGCGTTACGGATGCAGAGGTGAATGAAACTGTTGAGAAGATCCGGGATTTAAATGCCGAGTTTGAGACACGGGATAAACAGGTCGAGAAGGGGGATTTCGGCATTTGTGATATCGAAGCTTTCGTGGACGAAAAACCCATATCAAATAAGCGCGAGGACGCCTGGATAGAGGCCGAAAAAGAATCCTCTATGCTTGGACTGGGCGAGGAAATATGCGGTCTTAAGAAGGGCGATGAGAAGGACATAGAGGCTACTCTTCCGGAGAACTATCCGGATAAACAGTATGCCGGTAAAAAAGCCAGGTTTCACGTGCGGGTCAAAGAGGTGAAAGTGAAAAAACTGCCCGAAGTGGACGATGAATTGGCCAAGAAGATCGGGAAAGAGAATATGAAAACGGTGAAAGATGACATAAAAAACGAGTTACTTAACAGGAAGGAACAGAACAATAAGGTGAAGATGAAGAACCAGATCATCGAGCACCTCCTCAAGAAACACAGCTTTGACCTCCCCGCCAAAATGGTCGAAAGACAGATAGATGCGCTGATGAAACGGTCAGAGGATGAACTGGCGCAAAAGGGCGTCGACAAAGAGACGATTACAACTCATAAAGAGGAATTGAACGCCAAGCTCAAGATCGAGGCCGAGAACAAGGTAAAGCTGTATTTTATCCTGGACACCATAGCCAGGCTCGAGAATATTTCGGTATCGGATGAAGATGTGGACAGATGGTTGCGCGGCATCGCGGAGTATTACAAACAACCTTTTGATAATGTAAAAAAATATTATAAAGAAAACAATCTACTGGGCGGAGTAGAGGAGCAGCTCAGGGAGGACTACACTCTGGATTTTTTACTGGAGCAAGCCTCTCTGGAGATCAAGTGATACTCGCGGCGATGCGACATAATATGCCCGGACCATATTGCGTAAAAATGACTGTAAAAACCGTAAGGAGGGCGATATGAGCAGTGTTATACCTATGGTTATAGAAAAGGACGGAAGAGCCGAAAGGGCCTATGATATTTACTCCCGTCTGCTTAAAGACAGGATAGTATTTCTCGGGTCTCCCATTGATGACAATGTGGCGAATATTGTGATCGCGGAATTATTGTTCCTCCAGAACGAAGACCCGGATAAGGATATCCATTTATACGTTAATTCGCCGGGAGGCAGTGTGACCAGCGGGTTGGCGATCTATGATACAATGCAGTTCGTTAAACCGGATGTCAACACGTACTGTGTTGGGCAGGCAGCAAGCATGGGCGCGGTGCTTCTTTCGGCGGGGGCAAAAGGTAAACGGTACGCGCTTCCGCATGCGCGGGTGATGCTGCACCAGCCCTGGGGGGGGATGCAGGGGACAGCCGCGGATATAAATATCCACGCTAAGGAGATCATACGCATAAAGGACCGGTTGGAAAAGATACTTGTAAAGCATACCGGGCAGACGCTTGAGCAGATACAAAAGGACACCGACAGGGATTTTTTTATTAATGCTGAAGAAGCGCGGGATTACGGTATAGTGGATTCCGTGATCGAGAATATTTAACAGGATCGGGGAAAGAAACAATGAAGAAAAACCGCTTGATGTCGCCGGGTCCTACGCCAGTGCCTGAAGAAGTCTTGCTCAGGGCGGCGAGTCCCATAATTCACCACAGGACCCCTCAATTCAGGAGCATCTTAAAGGGAGTAAACGCGAAACTCAAAAAAGTGTTCGATACCAGAAATCCGGTTTTGATATTTGGTTCGAGCGGTACGGGGGCCATGGAGGCTGGGGTTGTGAATTTCCTCTCAGCGGGGGACAGGGCCATCGTGATCAACGGCGGAAAATTCGGAGGGCGGTTTTCCGAGATCTGCAGGGGGTATAATGTTGACCCCATCGAATATAATGTCGAATGGGGGGAGGCGGCTGATCCCGATGTATTGAAAAGGCTTTTAAAGGAAAATCCCGGGGTAAAAGCCGTTTTCGGTACTCTGTGTGAAACATCTACCGGTGTTGTTAACGATATCCGCGCCATAGGCGAGGCCGTATCAGGTACCGGGGCGCTGCTGGTGATAGACGCTATAAGCGGGCTGGGAGCCGATGAATTCCACCCGGATGCCTGGGGTGTGGATGTTGTGGTAGGAGGTTCACAGAAAGGCCTTATGACACCCCCCGGTTTAAGTTTTTTAAGTATAAGTCCCAGGGCCGAAGAGATGCTTAAAAGATCGGGTCTGCCCAAATACTATTTTGATGCCGGATCCGCTTTAAGGTCTTATGATTCCGACGATACACCCTGGACGCCTTCTATCTCGTTAATAGCGGGCCTTGATTCAGCGCTAGGCATGATCCTCGATGAAGGGATGAAAACGGTTATAGCCAGACATGCGCATATGGCCCGTGCCACCCGTGAAGCTGTGCGGGAAATGGGACTGGACCTGTTCGCTAAGGCACCTTCGAATGCGGTGACGGCGGTCAAGGTCCCGGAAGATATAGATGGCGAAGCTCTATTGAAAGAGCTGAGGGACGGGCAGGGAATAACTGTGGCGGGTGGACAGGGCGCATACAAAGGAAAAATATTCAGAATAGGCCATCTCGGCAATATGGATGATTATGACATTATATGCGTACTGGCCGGCCTGGAGATGGCGCTTTGCAGGGCCGGGTTTGAATTGGAGCTCGGCAGAGGTGTTGCCAGGGCAGAAGAGGTCTTCACACAGTTGCCGGAGAAATGCGGAAGGGCGATTTAAAGACGGAAGGAAAGAATTGGCTACAAAAATCCTGATCAGTGATCCGTTGGCGAAGGAAGGGATGGACATCTTAAGGAGGAACAAAAGCTTCCGTGTAGATGAAGCGTTCGATCTTACCGAAACCGATCTGGCCGGCAGGATAAAAGGCTATGAAGCGGTTATTGTGAGAAGCGGCACGAGGATCACAGACAAAGTCATAAACGCCGCCGATAACCTGAAAATAATCGGCCGTGCGGGAGTAGGGCTTGACAACGTGGATATAGCGGCGGCTTCCAAGAAAGGTATCCTGGTCATGAACGCGCCTACCGGGAATTCCATATCCACGGCTGAACATGCTTTCGGGCTTATGATGGCGCTGTCAAGAAATATCCCGAACGCGAATCAATCTGTAAAATCGGGCAGGTGGGAACGGAAGAAGTTCATGGGGATAGAACTTTACGGGAAAGTCCTGGGCATTATAGGCCTGGGCAGGATCGGCTCAGAATTCGCCAGAAGAGCGTTGAGTTTCGGTATGAGGATCATTGCCTGTGACCCGTTTTTTTCAAGGGAAAAAGCGAAAAATATGAATGTTGAATCCGTAGACCTGGATACACTTTTGAAAAGGTCGGATTTTATAACTATCCATACACCCTTGACGGAAGAAACACGGCATTTACTGGACGATAGCGCCTTCAGGAAAATGAAAAAAGGAGTCAGGTTGATAAATGCCGCCAGGGGTGGTATCGTAGATGAAAAAGCACTGACGAAATATATAAGATCCGGTAAAGTAGCCGGTGCCGCTCTGGATGTTTTTGAAACCAGTTCGAAGCCTCCGGTAGACAGCCCGGTTGTGGGTTGTGACAAAGTCATTACAACTCCCCATCTTGGCTCCTCGACGGAAGAGGCACAGGTCAATGTAGCGGTGGATATCGCGCGATGCGTATCCGACGCACTTCAGGGTAAGGGGTACAGAAACGCTGCCAATATACCTGCTGTTGACATGGAGTTTCTTGAGAAGACAAGGCCTTATATAAAACTTGCCGAAAAGCTGGGGACGATACAGGCGCAGTTGTCCGGGGACCCCATAGAATCGGTAAAAGTAGAGTATGCCGGGGAAATATCCGATATGGATACGGACATGATCACAAGAGCCCTGGTGAAGGGTATATTCGATCCCGTGCTGGAGGAGAATGTTAATTATGTGAACGCGCTCATCGTGGCCAAGGAACGAGGCGTGCGCGTGATCGAAAAAAAGACGTCACAGATCACCGATTTCGCCAATATCATACGAGTCGATATAAAAGCCGGCGGGAGGCAGCGGATGATAATGGGCACACTTTTTTCCAATAAGGACCCACGGGTCGTCATGATAGATAAGTTTTATATCGAGGCTGCCCCCCAGGGATATATGCTGGTCATATCAAATAAGGATGTGCCGGGTATCGTGGGTAAGGTGGGGACTATCCTCGGGAAGGCCGGGATAAATATTGCCGGCATAAACCTGGGACGGGACAAAAAGACCGGGCGTGCCATAAGTCTTCTGAACCTTGACAGCGAAGTACCTAAAAAGATAATGAGCAGGCTGAAGTCGATCGGCGACATAAACGATGTCAAGCAGGTAAAAGCCGGGATTTAGATAAACAAACTATGGAGGTGCCAGTATGTATTATGCTAAGATGGTGTTGATGGTATTCGTGGCTGTGTTTTTATTATCGTGCGGGGATACTGTACTGCATGCGCAGACAGACACCCGGGGGCAAGCTGATGATCCATATATGGGGGAGATCCTGGTGGAATCTGACGCAAACATCAAAGCCGCCCGGGACGGATCGATGAAAAAAATACCTTACTCAAAAGAAGATATGTTGAGGGTCATAAGGCTGAGATTGAAGGCATTCCCCGAGATAGTGGGAATGATCTCGGAGCTCCAGATGAGAAGATTCACTGACGGCACTCCTGAATATTTCTATTCGGATTTTGAAGAAGGGATGGTGAAAAAACTGGAAGATCTTGATGTGGGTATTTTATATGAATTGTTCATAAAGATAAATAATGAAGCAAGCCGTATCCAGACCGAAAGGCTGATGCGGCAGATACAGCAGCAACAGCAATTGCAGCGGCAGCAACAGCAGTTGCAGCAACAGCAGCAACAGCAGCAGCAGCAACAGGCACAGGTCCAGCAGCAGGCAGCCCAGATAGGAGCGATCCAGCAACAGGCACAGTTGCAGCAGCAGATACGGATGCAGACCCAGATGCAGGGAGGCGCGCCTCAGGGCGCGGCGGGGCCTCCGGCAGGGGCAAGCGGACCACCGGCGGGAGCGGGCGGACCACCGGCGGGAGCGGGCGGACCACCGGCGGGAGCGGGCGGACCGCAAAGGTGAAGTTCCATCGGTCAAAGCCGGTGGTTTCTTCTGTCCCTGGATTCCGTGAAGGAACAGGATGAAAATGTTCATTGAGGAGAGATTATTTTATGCATAAAACAACGATATTAGTAGGGGCCCAGTGGGGAGACGAGGGTAAGGGCAAGGTAATAGATTTCTTAACCGAAGACGTGGAATATGTCGTGCGTTACCAGGGCGGGAACAACGCGGGACATACGGTTGTGATAGGTGACGATAAATATGTTCTTCATCTTATCCCGTCGGGGATCCTGCACCCCGGGAAAATATGTGTCATAGGACATGGTGTGGTCATAGACCCGAAGGCTCTGATAGATGAAATAGAGTTATTAAAATCCAAAGGGATGCAGGTAGAGGAACAGCTTAAGATCAGTGACAGGGCCCATGTTATTTTTCCGTATCACCGCAAGCTTGATGAATTGAGAGAGCTTAAAGCGAAGGGGATAATAGGCACCACTAAAAAAGGGATCGGGCCGTGTTATGCTGATAAAGTATCAAGAGTAGGAATAAGGATCGGGGACCTTTTTGACGGGAAATACCTGAGGGGCAGGTTGAGCGCCAATGTGGAGGAAAAAAACGCTATTCTGAGGGATTTCCATGACGCCGCGGGGTTTTCAGTAGAAGAAATATTCAACGATTACGCCGGGTACGCGGAGTACCTGAAAAAATATGTATGCGATTCCACTTATCTTTTGAACGAAGCTTACAGGGCCGGAAAATCTATCCTGTTCGAAGGGGCACAGGGGACTTTTTTGGATGTGGATTACGGGACTTATCCGTTTGTCACATCTTCAAACGCGACAGCCGGCGGGGCCTGCATAGGAGCGGGTATAGGCCCGTCCAGGATAGAACGCGTTCTTGGGGTGGTCAAGGCTTATACTACAAGAGTAGGGGAAGGGCCGTTCCCCACCGAATTCGAGTCAGGATTAAAGGAAAAGATAAGGGAGAAAGGCGGGGAATTCGGGGCTACGACCGGCAGGGCCAGACGGTGCGGATGGTTCGATGCGGTTCTTGTCAAGTGTTCCGTTGATATAAACGGGATAGACAGTGTCATAATCACCAAACTTGACGTACTGGATGATCTTAAAACGATAAAGATATGCACGGCATACAACTATAAGGGAGAGACCTACAGTAACATCCCGGGGATACCGGGGTTCCTGGAAGAATGTGAACCGGTTTACGAGGAACATCCCGGATGGGGGCAGAAGACATCGGATATTACAGAGTACGAAAATCTGCCTGAAAACGCCAGGAAATACGTGGCGCGTATAAAAGAATTGATCGGTGCGGATATAATGCTTGTTTCAGTCGGGAAAAGCCGGAAACAGACGATGCCGTGCGGATAAAACGCGAAACTGGTCCGTTGATATGCCGGGGCCTGAAGTTATTGTCCATAAAAAAGGAGGGCGGGGATGAACAGAAGATATTATGGTTTTTCGGTGCTGGTATTTTTGGTGGTTTCTACTTTTTTCTTGTCGGGATGCGCTGTTAATTTTTACAAACAGAGTCCCAGGAGTAAAAAGAAGATCGAAGCGTTACAGACCAAGGTGAATGAACTTGAAGCCCTCCGCAGGCAGGAGCAGGATCGGTTTGAAGAAGTAAAAAGGATGCTTGAGAGTAAACTTCGAGATCAGATATCGAACGACCAGGTGTCTTTAATGGACGTCGAAGGAGGCATAGCGATAGTCCTTTCAGATAACGTTTTGTTCGATTCGGGAAAAGCACAGTTAAAAGAAGATGCTTTCCCCGTTTTAAATAAAGTCGCTGACATAATAACCAGCAAAGTGCCGGATAAAAATATAGGTGTCGCGGGGCATACGGATAATGTACCTATAACCCATTCCAGTTGGAAATCCAATTGGGAACTGTCCACGGCGCGGGCGACAAATGTGCTTCATTATCTTCTTGAAAAAGGCGTATTGTCGGAGAGGTTGTCCGCGACTGGATATGGCGAAAACAGGCCTGTCGCATCGAACAGCACTTCAGCCGGCCGGGCACGGAATCGAAGGGTTGAGATCGTTATATTGCCTGAATATTCCCAGGAAAGGTCTGAAGGCGCCGATTTCACGGGCATCAAATAAGCCCCGGCGATTATTGTGTAATATACTATAAACAAATAACTTATGTCTACACCTCGTCATATCGGAATAATTATGGATGGTAACGGGAGATGGGCTGAAAAGCGCAATCTTCCTAAGATAATGGGGCATAGAGCCGGAGCCAGGAGGGTCGAAGAGATCATAGAGATATGTGCCAAAAAAGGGATAAAGGCCCTGACCCTGTATACTTTTTCTTCGGAGAACTGGAAAAGGCCCAAGCCCGAAGTGGATTCTTTGATGGCCCTTCTTGAAGAGAACCTCAGGAACGAATGGAAGAAACTGCATGAGAACAATATAAGGTTCAACGCCATAGGACGGATTTACCAGTTGCCTGCAAAACTTGTGAGGGAACTGGAACGTGTGATGGACCTGACCCGGGATAACGATGGCCTTATCCTGACATTGGCATTGAACTATGGCGGAAGACAGGAGATAGTGGATGCCGTGTTGAAAATATGCGAATTGTCAAAAGAGAATACGGAGCTGACCGGCAATCTGGATGAAGCCGGTTTCGGACGGTTTCTTTATACCGGCGACCTGCCGCAATTGGACCTCATAATAAGGACCAGCGGAGAGATGCGGCTAAGCAATTTTTTATTATGGCAAGCCGCTTATGCGGAATTATTCGTAACGGATGTCCTGTGGCCGGATTTCGGGGCGGATGAGTTTGAAAAAGCCCTGGATACGTTTTTGCTGCGGGAAAGGAGATTCGGTGGATAAACTTTTACGCAGGGCCGTTACCAGTGTACTGCTGATATTTTTTGTCTGGATGACTGTATATAAATTTCCTGTATGGCTTTTTTGTCTGATAGTAGCCCTTTTTGTGGGGTTTGCCCAGTTCGAGTTCTTTAAAATGGTGGAGAAACGCCGGATCTTTGTATACAAATATTTCGGTACCGTAGTAGGAAGCCTGGTACCGCTTGTCATCTTTACGGGTTATATATTCCAGGAGATGAAGAACCTGGAGCCGATACTTATAATGGTAGCGGGGCTTTTCGCCTTCACATTGCAGTTTGTGCGCAAAGACAATGCAGGGGACCACCTGGTATCCATAAGCGTTACGCTTTTTTCACTCTTTTATATAAGCTGGTTTTTCTCCTTTTTTGTAAAACTGCGGCTTCTGGCTAATGGCGCGAATTATGTCGCATTTCTGATATTGATCACTAAAAGCGCTGATATCGGGGCGTATCTTGTAGGGAGCAGAATAGGAAAAAATGAGCTTATACCCAGGATAAGCCCGAACAAGACAAAAGAGGGGACGCTGGCGGGGATAGTTTTCAGTGTTTTTCTGGCAGCCATGCTGGGCAGGGGGCTCACGGGGTTCTCTTTTCTGCATTCTATCGTCATCGGATTGATCCTGTCAGTTTCCGGGCAAATAGGCGACCTGGCTGAAAGTCTTATAAAGCGGGATTGCGGGGTCAAGGATTCGGGCCCGTGCCTGGGAGAAATAGGAGGGTTTTTCGACCTTATCGACAGTTTATTGTTCACGGCCCCGATATTTTATTTTTATGTGAAGACTTTTTAGAGGCAGAGGAGCACCTTGTATGATCCCGCGATTCACACGGTTGTGGTAAGTAACAGTTTTTCGGTAATAACATAAGCGGATTAACGGATGAAGAAGATTGTATTATATGGTTCAACAGGTTCGGTGGGCAGGAGCGTGCTGGATGTAGTGAGGAAAAATCCCGACAGGTTTAAGATAAAAACATTGACCTCTAACAGGAACATAGACCTGCTTTCTTCCCAGATATCCGAGTTTGATCCCGAAACAGCCGCTATAGGCGATAAGGGCCTGTATGAGGAACTGAAAAGCAGGACGAGCGGCAGAGTTAAGATCGTTGCCGGCGATGAAGAATTGCCTTATTTGTCGGAAGACGATGATGCCGACATTGTTTTTATGGCTATTTCCGGTATTGCCGCGCTTTTGCCCCTGATGAGCGCTATCAAGGCAGGCAAGACCATAGCTCTTGCCAGCAAGGAACCGATAGTCTCTGGCGGCAGGCTGATCATGGAAGAGGTAGAGCGATGTTCGGCCAGGATAATCCCGGTAGATTCGGAACACAGCGCGATATTTCAATGTATAGATTCAATAGATAAAGGATCGATCGCGCGGCTGTATATAACCGGGAGCGGAGGATCGTTATGGAACCGGAGAAAAACAGAGCTCGATGATGTCACGGTGGAAGAAGTCCTGGCGCATCCGAAATGGGATATGGGCCCTAAGATCACCGTAGATTCCGCGACGCTTATGAACAAGGGTCTTGAGATCATCGAAGCCAGATGGTTGTTCGGCATCGAACCGGAAAAATTAAAAGTTATAATACATCCAGAAGCTATCATACATTCGATGGTGGAATTTGTCGACGGTACGGTAAGGGCAAGCATGTTTTATCCGGATATGAGGTACCCTGTTCTCAAGGCTTTGTCCCACCCGGAGATGATCTCAAACGGGCTGCCAAGGGTGGATCTGATCTCTCTGGGCAGGATGTCCTTTTATGAGCCTGACGGGTCGCGTTTTCCCGCGTTAAAAATGGCTTATGAAGCTCTTCAGAAAGAAGGGACAGTGCCCGCGGTTTTAAACTCTGCGAATGAGGCTGCTGTCGGTTTGTTTTTGCAGCGCAGGATAAAATTTACACAGATAACCGGGATAGTCGCGGGGGTAATCGATAGACACCGCCCCCAGATGGACCCGGGGCTGGAAGATATCATCGCGGCCGAACGTTGGGCCAAAGAGGAGGTGTTGAGATCTTGTTGTCAGGAATAATCATATTTATAGTGTTCAGCGCGTTAATACTTATCCATGAAGCGGGACATCTGTTCGCCGCCAAAAAAGCCGGCATAGGCGTTGAGGTTTTTTCTCTGGGCATGGGGAAACGGTTAGCCGGGAAGTGCATCAATGGGACCGATTACAGGATATCACTGATACCGTTCGGTGGTTATTGCAAGATGTCCGGGGAAGACCCTTCGGAAGCAACCGGCGGGAAAGATGAGATAAACTCGAAACCTGTGGGTCACAGGTTCTGGGTCATCGCGGCGGGTTCTTTGACCAATTACATATTCGCGTTTGTCTTATTCAGCATAGTCTTCATGGTCGGAATACCGACCCTGTCGAATAAGGTGGGGCAGGTATTGCAGGGATATCCCGCCGAAAAAGCGGGGATAATGACAGGGGACAGGATCATAGCGATAAACAATTCGAAGATCCGTCACTGGGAAGATATACTGGATTCGATCAAGGCCGGATCCCAAAACGGCCCGGAACTGCTTGTGACCGTGGCGAGGAACGATAAAGAACTGGATTTCAGGATAAAACCCGATATTTCCGAGATAAAGAACATATTCGGACAGACCATCCGGCGGCCTATGCTCGGGATAGGCCCGGAAAACGAGATATTGTCGGTATCTTACGGGCCAATACCCGCTGTCTATCACGGGGGGAAAAAACTTATACAACTTTCGGTTATGACATATAAAATGATGTGGCTGCTGATCACGGGAGGTATCCCGGTAAAGGGAACGGTATCAGGTCCGATCGGTATAGCTTATTTTATAAAACAGGCAGCCAGTTCCGGCATGATCCCGCTTCTGGTGGTTACCGCGCATTTCAGCATGGCACTGGCGATATTTAATATGCTGCCTTTCCCGATCCTGGACGGGGGGCATATAATATTTCTTGCGATGGAAAAAATAAGAAAAAAACCGTTGAGTGTCAAGGTGCAGGATGTAATAACACATGTAGCGTTTATTTTATTGATAACTTTTGCCGTTTTTGTAAGCTGGCAGGACATCGTACGTTTTACACCGCTTGGCAAGTTGTCGATTTTCGGCGGCTCCCATGGGGAGAGCCCGGGGCCCGAGGCTGCCGGGCGCCTGGGAGACTGAAGCGGCCGGTAGTGTTTCCGGAGGCGGGAAAGGGTTTAACCGTTATGATAAAGAGAAGAGAGACAAAAACGGTGCGGGCGGGTAAAGTCCACATCGGTTCGGGATATCCGGTGAGTATCCAGTCGATGACAAAGACAGATACCCGCGATGTAGAAGCTACCCTGAAGCAGGTGCGGGAACTGGAAAATTGCGGGTGCGAGATAATACGAGTGGCGGTAAAGGATATGCGCGCGGCCGAAGCTGTAGGCAAAATAAAAGATGCGGCGCGTGTCCCTATCGTCGCGGATATACATTTTGATCATAAACTGGCGCTGGAGGTAATGAGAAAAGGGGTAGATAAGATACGGATCAACCCCGGGAACATGACTAAAAAAGATGATCTTGACCGGATAATCGATGCCGCCGGATCGAAAGATATCCCTGTCCGGATAGGCGTGAATTCAGGTTCATTGCCGGGTGGAAAGGTGGAACATCACAGGGTTCCCGGGACGATGGTAAAGCTGGCGCTCGAAACCGCGGAACTTTTTAAAAAGAGAAACTTTGAAAACATAGTGATATCATTGAAAGCGGCTGATGTGCTTTCGACCATAGAGGCTTACCGGCAGATATCGGCGGACAATGAATATCCTCTCCACCTGGGGGTTACCGCTTCCGGATTACCCGGAGAAGGTGTAGTCAGCTCGAGTGTCGGGATAGGCGCTTTGCTATCGGAGGGGATAGGCGATACGATAAGAGTGTCGCTTACCGGGGATCCCGTGAACGAGGTGGTTGCCGCTAAGAGGATACTGACCTCCCTGGGATTGAGGAATTTTGGCCCCAGGATCATTTCGTGTCCGACATGCGGAAGGTGCAGTACCGATATCGTTGCGATCGCGCGGGAACTGGAGACAGAATTGCAGAACCTCGTGGAGCAGGGCTCCATACCCGCGGACAAGCAGTTGATTATAGCCGTGATGGGTTGCGAGGTGAACGGTCCGGGGGAATCCAAAAATGCGGATATAGGGATAGCGTTTGGATCTGATAAAGGTGTCATATTCGCCAAAGGCGAAGTAGTTAAAACCGTGAACCCGGGGGAATCGGTCTCTGAACTGGTTGCCATGATAAAAGAACTGTGAGAGGGGTACAGCCGAGATGTGCGGAGTATATGATCGGATAATACAGACGACCAATAAAACTGGGAGCGATAAGATATGAGATGGTCAAAAACATTTATACCAACCTTGAAAGAAGATCCCCAGGACGCGGAAGCGGCCAGCCATAAACTGATGGTCCGCGCGGGGCTGATAAGAAGGCTCACCGCCGGGGCATATTCGTATCTGCCGCTGGGGTACAGGATACTTAAGAAGACCGAACAGATAATCAGGGAAGAGATGGACAGGGCGGGAGCGATAGAATTGCTGCTGCCGGCCCTGCAGCCGGTAGAGCTCTGGAAGAAGACAGGAAGGTATGATGTAATAGGCGATGTGATGATAAAGTTTGTAGACAGGCACGGCCGTGAAACGGCACTGGGGCCTACGCACGAGGAGATAATCACGGATATGGTGTCCAGGGAGGTCCGGTCATATAAAGACCTGCCGTTGATCTTTTACCAGATACAGAATAAATTCCGTGACGAATTAAGGCCGAGATTCGGTGTCGTCAGGAGTTGTGAGTTCATAATGAAAGACGCATACAGTTTTGACGAAGATACCGGGGGGATGGAAGCGAGTTATAAAAAAATGTACGATGCGTATTGCCGTATATTCGAACGGTGCGGGTTGCCTTATATCGCCGTTGAAGCTGACCCGGGCCTTATGGGAGGAGCTGTCTCGCATGAATTCATGGTCCCGTCAGAAATAGGGGAAGACAAAATAGTGCTTTGCCGGTCATGCGGGTACGCGGCAAGCACGGAAGTCGCCGCGGTGAAGGAAGCCGGAGGCGCATACGAGGAAACCATGCGGGATAAAGAAGAGGTGAAAACTCCCGGGCGCAGCAGCGTCGATGATGTGAGCGATTACCTTAAGGTGGACCCGTCAAAGATAATCAAAACTCTTGTTTATATAGCTGACGGGAAAGCCATAGCGGTCCTTTTGTCGGGAGAGCATGAGGCGAACGAAGCGAAGATAAAAAGGCAGCTTGGTATCAATGTCCTGGAACTGGCGGATGAAAAAAGAGTGATCGCGGAAACGGGAGGCGCGATGGGATTTTCCGGCCCGGTAGGGATGAAATTGCCTGCTTACGCGGATTTTGCCGTTAAAAAGATCATAAATGCCGTTACGGGATCCAACCGGAAGGACAGTCACCTGGTAAATGTGAATTATGACAGGGATTATAAAGTGGATAGATGGATAGACGCAAGATGCATAACAGAGTCCGATCCATGTCCGGCCTGCGGAAAAAAAATAGATGTTAAAAACGCCGTTGAAATAGGGCATACTTTCAAATTGGGCACGAAATATTCCGAATCGTTAAATGCCAGGTTCTTGGACGAAAACGGCCGTGAAATGCCTGTAATAATGGGTTGTTACGGTATAGGGGTCAACAGGATACTGGCAGCCCTTATAGAAACGAGCCACGATGAAAAAGGCATAATATGGCCTTTTGAATATGCACCTTTTTCCATTGTGGTGATCCCTGTGAACAAGGAAGACGAAGAGGTAGTCAGTACGTCTCAGGAGATCTACGAGGATCTCTTGAATAACGGATATGAGGCAATCATAGACGACAGGATGCATAAATCGGCTGGAGTAAAGTTCAAGGATGCGGACCTGGTCGGCTTTCCGCTGCAGATAATCGTGGGCAAAAAAAGCCTCGAAAATGGGAAAATAGAGATAAAGTCCCGGAAGACTGATGAGAAATTCATGGTCGAAAAAGGCAAGATCATGGAAATGCTTGAAAAGGTTACACTTAAACAGGATAATGTTGAGTGATCCGGAGCGAGGGTCCGGACTACGTTAGGAGAAAAAATAGTTGAAATATGTTTTCGGATTTGTTATAATAACACCGTAGTAAAAAAGGCAGATTATCAAATGAACAGACATAAAAGGCGGATAATATGAAAGAAAGGCGTAGATATCCACGTTTTAGTTTCTCCCACAAAGTCATATATTCAGACGCGTTGAACACTTATGAACTAAAGAGTGATTCGCGCACGATCACCGAAAATGTTTCCCGCGGTGGTATAAGGATCCGGCTGGGCAAAGTTATAGAGAAGGGTAAGATCGTGAACCTGAAAATCTATAACAGCTCCTATAATGAACCTGTCGATGCGGATGCCAAAGTGGTATGGACAAGAAAATCTGTCGATGAAGTTATGGAAGCCGGTTTGAATTTTGTAAGGATAGGCTGGGTGGAAAGCGACAGGTTGTTTAAACCGGAATTCGCCGAAACTGAATGATATAAACATTTCTGGCCGGGGTTCCCGTGCATTTATAAAGTTTCTTCGGATTGTGATATCCCCCCCCCTTCTGTGTATTGTTGTAATATGGATCATACGAATATTCGCCTTAAAATATTAAGATCGAGTTTCCTGGCACTTCTTGCCGGGACAGTTTTTATGGCCCCGCCTGAAGGCTTTTCAAAAATAAACGGTTCAGCAATAGACAGATCTACGAAAGAAGTGGACAGGTCAATGTCGGATGAGATCAGGGAGCATCAGCGGTTCTTTCCTGCAAATAAACCGGTTTCGATACAGTGGTCGGATGAAAACATGGATGAAAAAAAGGACCAGAAGGAACCGGAAGAGACAGAAACTCCAGATTTAAAAGCCACGTCGGATGACTGTGTTTAACTATCCCTTGACATAATTTTTACACTATAGTACTATTATTACCTATAGATATTCTGTTATCAATAAGTGGGACGGGTGCCCGCTTATTTTTTTATGGGTCCAGGAGACAATAAACCGGAGAGATAAAAATGTCGTTAAGCAGTAGTTTTGAGATATTGGACGATTATGTGCGGGAAGAAGCGTCCAGGCGTGATTATCAGCTTTTGGATATCAATTTTAAAGGCAGGAACCCCCTGAGGGTGGAGATCGTGCTTGATAAAAAAGGCGGGATAACCCTTGATGAATGCGGGGATTTTAACCGGAATATTACAGGTTGGATCGATGAAAATGAGGTGTTTAAGTGCGCGTATTCACTGGATGTATGTTCACCCGGACTGGACAGGGAGCTTAAAACCGACAGGGATTATGTCTGGGCCGCGGGGAAGGAAGTGAAGATAACGACTTTAAAACCGGTGTCGGGAAGAAATGAAATAACAGGTATCCTGTCCGGGAAAAACGAATCCGGAAAAGTCCAGATCACAGACCCGGAAGGAAATGAGATAATCATGGATCCTGAGATGATTTCCAAGGTGAAACTGGAAGTCAACTTATAGTTCAAAGAACTGGAGATAAAAGATATGAATGGAGAATTATTAGCAGCGATAGAAAGGCTCGAAAGGGAAAAAGGCATAAGCAAGGACGTATTGTTCTCGGCCATAGAAAGCGCGTTGACGAGCGCGGCGTACAAGATAATCGGCGACCCTGAGCTGTCCCGGGATGAGATAGTCGTGGAGATGGACAAAGAGACCGGTGAGATCAGCGTGTTCAAGGGTGATGAAGAAGTAGACAGCGAACAGCTCGGGCGGATAGCGGCGCAGACGGCCAAACAGGTGATGATCCAGAAGATAAGAGAAGCCGAGAGAGATGTCATCTTCGATAAATATATGGAAAAAGAAGGAGAGATCATCAGTGGCGCAGTTCACCGCTTTGAAAAAGGGAACATAATAGTGGAACTGGATGAGGTGGAAGCGTTACTCCCCAAATCCGAGCAGATCCCGCGCGAGAGGTTCAGGCAGGGAGAGATGATAAGGGCGTATCTTGCCAAAGTGGAGAGAAGGACCGGAGGATTGGACATTATCTTATCGCGGGCCTGCGATGGTTTTGTCAAAAAGTTGTTCGAACTGGAAGTGCCTGAAATAACTCAGGGTATAGTGGAAATAGTCTCTGTTGCACGGGAAGCCGGTGAAAGGACGAAGATATCCGTCCATTCCAAAGAAGACAAAATAGATTCTGTAGGGGCCTGTGTAGGTATGCGGGGATCCAGGGTCAAGGAGATAGTCAAAGAACTTTCGGGTGAAAGGATCGATATTGTACGATGGAGCGATGATCTCCAGGAATATGTTAAAGCCGCCGTAAGCCCTGTGGAGATCTACGGGATGGAGATCGACCGGGAAAACCACGAAATCAGGCTTACGGTCACTAAAGACCAATTGTCACTGTTGATAGGCAAAAAGGGGCGCAATATACGGTTAGCCTCAAAGCTGCTGGGATGGGATCTCAGGGCGGATGCCGTTGTGGAGAACATATCCCTGACGATATATGAGATAGATACGCTTGATGGTAAAGTAAAAGAGATACTGGAGGCGGCCGGCATGACAAATGTGTCGGAAATACTGAACTCCGGAAGTGAGGGTCTGAGAGAGATAGAGGGTATAGATGAGGATATGTCCATAGAAATAGTCAAAACATGCGAAGCCGCCCTTGAAGCGACAATGAGCGCGGAAGAAGATGAAAAGGGGGATTCACAGGCCGGCGAAGAGAAAGAGGTAGAAAAGACCGAAAAAACCGGCGGGAGAGAAGCGGAAAGCGGTGGTTCAGAAGGAAATACCGATGAGGTCGCGGACGATAACGCTGCGGGTGAAGAAACTGGAGAGGCCCCGGGAGGGGACGGGAGTGACGCCGCGGATGAAAAAAAAGATGAAGATGGCTCTCATGATCAGGCCGAAGGCGGAGTGGATGGATCAGGGAGTGACGCGGAGGAGCGGGCGGAAAGTTAGACCTGGGGGATGGATCATTAATCAATACGAAACGGGTGGCATATGTCGATAAAAGTAAAAAAATTAGCTGAGGAACTCGGGGTAAAAACAGAAAGCGTGATCGAGGCATTGCAGAAATTGTACGTGGATGTCGAGGATGAAAACAGCACTCTTGATGATAAGATCGCCGCTTTGATCCAGATAAAGATGGGAGGCAAACCGAAAGCGAAACCGGCTAAAGAGAAAAAGACAAAAACCAGGGTCAGGAAGACCCCGAAGAAAACGGGCGAAAAGACCGCAGGGGAAGCGGCCGCGGAAAGCAAGGAACCCGCCGCAAAAAAGAAAAAACCGAAGCCGAAAGAAGAAGCCCCGGAAGCCGGTGCCGTATCGGGGAAAGAAACTGAAAAACCGGCGGACCCGTCCCAAAAAACAGAGGATGGCAGGGCGTCCGGCATAAAAAAACTGGATAAGGTCGTTGTGGTCAAGCCGGCTTCCGAGACGATCAAAGATGAAGAGGATGACAAGGTCATTAAGCTTAAGCTGGAAGAACCGGGCGCGGGAAAGACCATAGAAGATGATGAGGACAAGAGCAGGCGGAAAGGTACTCCCGGCCCCAGAAAGATCTACAAGACCCCCGGGAAGAGGCCGCTTAAGACAGAAAAAAACTATCCGAAAAAGATCAGGAAAGTATATAAGATGTCCGAAGCTGTGAGAAAGCCGGATATTGCTTATGAAGAGATAAAGGCATATGAAGGGACTGACCTTGAAAAGATACAGCTACAGGTCCCATGCGACATACGTTCGATAGCCGTCAAGGTCAATAAACGGCCTAATGACCTTATCCAGTATTTGATGCGTAAAGGGTCTTTTGTAAGTATCAACCAGAACCTGGACGAGGAACTGATAAGGGAGCTTCTGAAAGACCTTGGATATGAGCTGGAAATATCGCAGACCATAGAAGAAGACCTGATGGCTGAACACCACGAGGAGGAAAAGGCGCATATAGAATCACGTGCCCCCATAGTCACTTTTATGGGACACGTTGACCACGGGAAGACTTCACTGATGGATTATATAAGGAAAACGATGGTTACCAAAAAGGAAAAGGGAGGTATTACCCAGCATATCGGCGCGTATAAGGTCGAAACATCCAAAGGAGCTGTTACTTTTCTGGATACGCCCGGGCATGAAGCGTTTACAGCTATGAGATCAAGAGGCGCGAACGCTACAGATGTAGTGGTGCTGGTGGTTGCGGCGGATGACGGGGTGATGCCGCAGACCAAAGAAGCCATAGGTCACGCGCGCGCGGCGGATGTGCCTATCGTGGTCGCAATAAATAAATGCGATCTACCCGGAGCGAATCCGGACAAGGTCAAGGTCGAGCTTCAGAGGGAAGGACTGGTGTCGGAAGATTTCGGAGGAGAAACCGTCATGGTCGAGGTGTCGGCAAAAACGGGAGAAGGGGTGGATGATCTGGTAGAGATGCTTATGCTCGAATCCGAGTTATTGGAGCTTAAGGCCAATCCCGCGCTTAAGGCAAGGGGGATCATCATAGAGAGTAAAAAGACCTCCGGGCAGGGCGTCACAGCTACGCTTCTTGTGCAGAACGGGACCCTTCGCTGCGGTGATATTATTCTTACCGGTATATACTATGGAAAGACAAAAGCCATGATAAACGATGTCGGTGAACGCGTGGAAGAGGCCCCGCCCGCCACGCCTGTAGAAGTTCTGGGGCTGCAGGGTGTGCCCGAGGCAGGTGACGCGTTCTATGTCGTAAAAGATGAGAAGAAAGCCAGGACACTCTCGATGATAAAACAAAAAGAAAGCCGGAAGAAGGAGATGGTCGGAAGCCAGAGGATAACACTTGAAGATTTTCACAAAAAAGTCGCTGATGGCACGGTAAAAGAGTTGCAGATCATCCTGAAAGCCGATGTGCAGGGTTCTGTGGGGGCGATTTCTTCGGCTTTGAAGGACCTTTCCACGGATGAAGTGAAAGTGAACTTTGTGCATTCCATGGTGGGTGATATAAACGAGTCGGATATTATGCTGGCGATGGTGTCGAACGCGGTCATTATTGGTTTTCATGTAAAAGTAGAGCCCAAAGCCGACACATTGGCAAAATCCGAGAGTATCGATGTCAGGGTATATGATGTGATCTATGAGGCCATCAGTGACGTCAAAGCGGCGATGGAAGGGCTGCTTGAGCCGGTCGAACAGGAAGTTTTCCAGGCTTCTTTACAGGTCAAACAGGTATTTTCGGCAAAAGAAGGTAAAGCCGCTGGATGTATGGTCGCGAAGGGGACGATACACAGGAAAGACCGTATAAGGCTGAAAAGGAAAGCCGAGATATTGTTTGACGGTAAGATCTCCTCACTGAAAAGGTTCAGGGATGATGTGAAGGAAGTGAGAGAAGGGTTCGAATGCGGCGTCACTTTGCAGGATTACAACGCTATCCAGGAAGGTGATGTGATCGAAGCTTATATTATCGAAAAGATCGCCAGGCGGCTTGACAGCCCGAAAAAAGGCTGAACGGGCAGTGTTCTGTCCCGGCGGTCTATACGATTGGCGCATAGAAAAATAGATTATGAAAAAAAACGTATTAAGCGGTATGAGGCCTACCGGCAGGCTGCATCTGGGCCACCTTGTAGGTGCCTTGAAGAACTGGATAAAACTTCAGGACGAGTTCCAGTGTTTCTTTATGGTGGCGGACTGGCACGCCCTGATGAGCGAGTATGAAAAGCCTTCGGATATCAAACAGAACAGTCTTGAGATCGTAAAAGACTGGATCTCTTGCGGCATAGACCCGGAAACCAGTGTCATATTCATACAGAGTATGGTCCCGGAGCACCTGGAGCTGGCTATGGTCTTTTCACTGCTTACACCCCTGGGTTGGCTTGAGCGCTGTACTACGTATAAGGAGCAGCTCAGGGAGATCAAGGGAAGGATGCTGGCCACTTACGGGTTTTTGGGATATCCCGTTCTTCAGGCCGCTGATATAGCTCTTTATAACGCGCATCAGGTCCCCGTAGGTATGGACCAGCTGCCGCATCTGGAATTGACAAGGGAGATCATCAGGAAGTTCCACAAATTGTACAAAAAAAACGTGTTCCCCGAACCTCAGCCCATGCTCACGAAAGTCTCCAGGCTTGTAGGCCTGGACAACAGAAAGATGTCGAAGAGTTACGGGAACTTCATATCGCTTTCCGACAGCCCGGAAACAGTCAGCAAAAAAGTCAGAGGTATGTATACCGACCCTAACAGGGTCCGGGCGGATATACCGGGAAAAGTCGAAGGCAATCCGGTCTTTATATATCATGATCTTTTCAATGATAACGCGGCGGAGGTAGAAGACCTTAAAAGACGTTACCGGGAAGGGGCCGTCGGGGATGTGGAGGTAAAGAAGAAACTGGAGACGGCTATAAATGATTTTCTTGGTCCTATTCGCGACAAAAGAGCCGCGTTGACGGACGATCTTGTGCATGATATCCTGGTCGAGGGCGCGGGGAAAGCCCGGGATGTAGCCAGGAAGACGATGAATAAAGTCAAAAACTGTCTGCATCAGATTGTCGCCTGAGACGGCCGCAGGGGATCGAAACGTCGGTATAACCGTATTGGCGCTATATGGCATATAAAGTAAAGTTGAATTTTTTCGAAGGCCCATTGGACCTTTTACTGTTCCTGATAAAAAAGGACAGGATAGATATTTATGATATCCCCATAGCAAAGATCACGGAACAGTATCTGTCATATCTGGAACTGATGAAATTACTCGACCTGGATATTGCCGGAGAATTTCTCGTGGTCGCGGCTACGCTGATGCATATAAAAAGCCGGATGCTCCTGCCGCCCGAGGAAAGTGAACTTGATGAAGATGAAATGGAGGACCCGAGGGACGAGCTGGTGCGTAAGCTCCTGGAATACAAAAAATATAAAGAAGCGGCTTTTCAGCTGCAGGAGATGAGGGACAGGAACAGGGAATTATTCCTTCGCAAGGGGTTGGGCGACAGGAACAGTTTTATCCCCGGAGAGAACGATGACTATTTCGAGGCCAGTCTGTTCGATCTGATCAATGCTTTCAGGAAGGTTTTGAAGGGCATACCCAGAGAGACATTCCATGAAGTCATAAAAGATAAGTTTACCGTAAGTGATAAGATACACAGCATTTATCACTTGTTGTCCCGTGACAATAAAATACTTTTTTCCGAGTTGTTCGGGTCGGCCGGGAGCAAATCGGAGGTGGTGGCCATATTCCTGGCTGTCCTGGAGCTTGTGAAGATGAAAGAAATAGTCGTTATGCAGAGAGGGTTCTTCGGAGAGATCGAAATACTCAGAAACCCCGAACTGGCCAGGATGAACGCTTGATCGATAAGGAATGGTGTTATGGATGACGTGAAAAGGATAAAAAAGATCATTGAGGCTTTGCTTATTGTGGCGGAAGAAGGTTTGAGCCGGCAGGAGATCGTCGAGACCCTGGACGATGTGGATATCCGTGACATAGACGAAAGCATACGTCTTCTGAAAGACGAATACGCTGATGAGAACAGGGCGTTCATGTTAATAGAGATCGCCGGGAAATGCAGGATAGTGACTAAGCCGGAATATATGCCGTGGATAAGCAATCTATATAAGCCGCCGGCGGACAGGTTATCCGGGCCCTCACTTGAAACTCTTGCTATTATCGCTTATAAACAATCCGTTACGAGGGCGGAGATAGAGAGTATCAGGGGGGTTAATGTGGGTGGTGTGCTTAAGACATTGCTTGAAAAAGGCCTTATACTGGTTAAAGGGCGGAAGGACATCATAGGGAAACCGCTTCTTTACGGGACAACCAGCAGGTTTCTAGAATTATTCGGCCTTAATTCACTTGAGGACCTGCCCAGGTTGAGGGATTTCACGGAGGAAGAACTTGAATATGATCCCCAGGGCAGGAGCCAGGTACTGGAGATCGAGGTTGAAGGGGATAAAGACCCGCCGGGGGATCACGGACAGGGCGCCGGGGGGACGGCGGCACAGGAACTTGTAACCCATGAAGGTGAAAACCATGAAGAAGAAAAAACTTGAAGATCTCAGGCAGATGATAGACAAGATCGATTCTTCGATCATAGATCTGTTGAACAAAAGAGGTGTTTTAAGCTCGCAGATAGGGGAGATCAAGAAACGTAAGAACCAGGCGATATATGCACCTGACAGGGAAAGCCAGATATATAAAACTCTGGCTAAAAAGAATCCCGGCCCACTGGCGGATGAATCATTAAAGGCCGTTTACAGGGAGATAATGTCCGCTTGTCTTTCGCTGGAAGTGCCGCTCAAGGTGGCATATCTGGGCCCGGAACTGACTTTTACGCATCAGGTGTCCCTGAAAAAATTCGGAGCCAGTGTTTCTTATCTTTCCTGCAATAATATTAAAGATGTGTTCCAGGAAGTCGAGAATGATAATGCGGATTACGGTGTTGTCCCGATAGAGAACTCCATAGAGGGAGCGGTTAACCATACTCTTGACATGTTTTTTAACTCACCGCTTCTTATCTGTTCGGAAATAACTTTCAGGATAAGGCATAGTCTGTTGAGCAGGGCGGGCAGTAAGAAGTCCATCAAAAGGATATATTCCAAACCTCAGGTCTTTGGGCAGTGCAGGAACTGGATAGAGAAAAACATCCCGTGGGCAAGGCTGAGGGAAGCTTCGTCTACGGCAAAGGCCGCGGAAATAGCTTCCAGGCATAAAGATTCAGCCTGTATAGCCAGCAGGCTGGCCGCTAAACAATATGACCTGAAGGTGCTGGCGGAGTCCGTTGAAGATTCCGCCAATAATGTCACGAGATTCCTTGTCATCGGCAAGAATATGAGTAAACGCTCGGGAGAGGATAAGACATCGGTACTTTTTTCGGTCAAGGACAAGCCGGGTGTTCTGCATGACATGCTGAGCCCTTTCAAGAACAAGGGGTTGAATCTTACAAAGATCGAATCAAGGCCCTCTAAGCTGCAGCCATGGCAGTATTATTTTTTTGTTGATATAGAGGGACATTGTGATGAAGACAACCTGAAGAAAGCGCTGAAAGACCTTGGTAAAAAATGTAATTTTCTAAAAATATTAGGCTCATATCCGAGAGGTTAGACCCGCTGTGAGCTTATGGACATGATAAAAGGTGAGTGATGAAAAGGTTGTGGAAAAAAAATATAGACGGGGTAAAACCTTATATCCCCGGTAAACCTATACAGGAGGTTAAAAGGGACCTGGGGATCGAAAACGTGATAAAACTGGCTTCAAATGAAAATCCGCTCAGTCCTTCACCCAGGGTAATCGATGCTATAAATAAAGCGGCAAAGGAAGTCAACAGGTATCCGGAGGGGAGTTGTTTTTATCTGAGAAAAGCCCTGGCGGAGAAGCTAGACGTGGAAAAAGAAAACCTGGTTTTCGGGAACGGATCCGATGAGATAATAGTGCTGGCATTGAGGGCTTTTATCGAGCCTGGTGATGAGGTGCTGATATCAGATCCCACATTCGCGGTCTACGGGATCGCTTCCCAGGTAGAAGGTGCGGCGGTCAAATATGTGCCTATGAAGGACATGACATATGATGTGGATTCCATGATAAGCGCCATATCGGGAAAAACCAAGATCATATTCATCGCGAATCCTGATAACCCTACCGGATGTTACATGACGGACAGTGAGCTGAAAAAACTTATCGATGCGGTCGACGAAACCATGATCGTTGTTATAGATGAAGCGTATTACGAGTTTGCCAGGGGCGATGATTATCCGGAGACCGTAGGGTTAATCGACAGGAGTGACAAGAACATACTGGTGACCAGGACGTTCTCGAAGGTATACGGTCTGGCCGGACTTCGTATAGGTTACGGTATAGCCAGGAAAGACATCGCCGGGGCCATTGACAAGGTCAGGGAACCTTTTAATGTGAACTCTATCGCTCAGGAAGCGGCTTTAGCGGCTGTCGGCGATACAGAATATGTGGAAAAAGTCGTTGCGCTTGTTGAGACCGAAAAAAAACGGTATTACTCGTTTCTGAATGAAATAAATATCGATTTCAAACCGAGCAGGACGAATTTTATCCTGATATCTACCGGAAGAGATTCCCGCAAGGTAGCGGATTATCTCTTGAGCAATGGTGTGATCGTTAGAGAGATGTCCTCATGGAGGCTGAAAGGGTATATCAGGGTTAATATCGGCCTGCCCGGGGAAAACGACAGGTTTTTCGAGGTTTTCAGAAAAGCTGTCGAAAATATACCCGGTGAATAAGATCACCGGGTCAAGGCATGACATATAGCGCGGCAGTGTAAACCAGGAAGGAGATCCTATGATAATCGTACTTAAACCGGGTGCGACAAAGCAGGAAATAGACCATGTAATGGAAAAAATAGAAAAGCTTGGGCTTAAGCCATGGCTTTCCGAAGGAGTAGAAAGAAAAATAATAGGTGTTATAGGAGAAGAGGACGTTCTCAGGGTGCAGCCTCTTGAAGGTATACCGGGCGTCGAGAAAGTGATGCCTATTTTGAAACCGTATAAACTGGCGTCATTGGAATATAAATCGGAACCTTCCACGGTAAAAGTCGCTGAAGGTATTATAATAGGCGGTAAGAAGTTGACGGTGATGGCCGGGCCCTGTTCGGTCGAGGACCGCGGGATGCTTCTGGATATAGCCCGGTCTGTCAAAAAATCCGGGGCGAATATTTTGCGGGGCGGCGCGTTTAAACCCAGGACAAGCCCTTATAGTTTCCAGGGGCTGGGCGAGGAAGGACTCAAGTATCTGGCAGAAGCAAGGGAAAAAACAGGATTAGCTATAGTCACCGAACTTATGGATGCCAGGAACCTGGACCTGGTCATGGAATATGCGGATATACTGCAGATAGGCGCGCGGAATATGCAGAATTATGATCTATTGAAGGCGGTAGGAAGAACAGATAAACCGGTTCTCTTGAAAAGGGGGATGTCAAATACCATCAAAGAGTTCCTGATGAGCGCGGAATATATCCTGGCGGGGGGCAACCCGAACGTTATACTCTGTGAAAGAGGGATAAGGACATTTGAGGATTTCACGAGATTCACCCTGGACATAAATGCCGTGCCGGCGATCAAAAGCCTGAGCCATTTGCCGTTGATAGTCGATCCCTCGCACGCGTCAGGTAAATGGGGCCTGGTCCCCGCTTTGTCCAGAGCGGCGGTGGCCGCGGGAGCGGACGGGTTGATGATAGAGGTACATCCTAACCCGGAAGATGCTTTTTCTGACGGGAGCCAGTCGCTGCTGCCGGACAAATTCGGAAAGGTGATGAAAGAAATAGAACAAATAGCCGAGATCATGGGCCGTGAGATATGAGATACAGTAAAATAGTGATAATAGGGGTCGGACTTATAGGCGGGTCTATAGGAAAAGCGCTTTTGAAAGAAAAAACCGCTGAAGAAGTGATAGGTGTATGCCGGCGGGATGTTTCCCTGGAGCGAGCTTTATCCGGTAAAACCGTTTCCGGGGGCTATGTGGGTGATTATAGAGAAGCGGTCAAGGGAGCGGAACTTGTCATAATAGCTACACCGGTCGAAACTATCAAAAAAGTGATAGGCGAGTTGGCTGCTGTATTAGATGATCCGGAAATCCTTGTCACGGATGTCGGGAGTACGAAAAAAGAAATAGTTGACTTTGCGAAGCAATTCGAGGATAAATTCACATTCATAGGTGCGCATCCCCTTGCGGGTTCCGAGAAAGCGGGGGTAGAATACGCGGATGAAGATCTTTTCAGGGGAGCGGCATGCATTATAACCTCCGGTGAATCTGTTCCGGGCGAAAAAAACGAGAAATTAAGGAAGTTCTGGGAAAGTATGGGGGCAAATGTCATTTTTATGACCCCTGAGGAGCATGACAGTTATCTGGCTTTTTCCAGCCACCTGCCTCATATTGTCGCCTCGGCCCTTGTAGGAGCACTGGGAAAAGGGTTCCCGATCGAAATACTGGCGAGCGGTTTTAAGGATACGACCAGGATCGCTTCATCGGACCAGGCCTTGTGGAGCGACATCTATCTGAGTAATAAAAATAACCTGTTGACGGCATTAAACCGGTTCAAGGAAGTGCTGTCCGGGATGGAAAAGGATATCCTTGAAGATGACGGGGATTCCTTGCAGCGGAAGATAGAGCAATACAGAAGAATACGGGATGAGATTATTTAAAAGTATAAACGCGGTAGCGATCGATGGTCCGGCTGGAAGCGGCAAAAGTACGATCAGCAGGCTTGTGGCGGAAAGACTCGGATATGTTTACATCGATACAGGCGCCATGTACAGGGCTTTGACATTGAAAGCCATGAAAAAAGATATAGATTTTGCCGATGAAGGAGCTGTTATCGCCCTGTCGATGGATATGGATATCGAGTTGTTGCCCTCGGATTCCCGGAGTACCACAATAAAGGTCCTCTTGGACGGACAGGATGTAAGTGATGATATACGGACATTGGAAGTCACCGGTAATGTCAAGCATGTAGCGGGAATACCCCTGGTGAGGAAAAACCTTGTCGGCCTTCAGCGTAAAATGGCAGAGGGATACCGCGGGTCCGTGATGGAGGGGAGAGATATAGGGACGGTAGTGCTGCCCGATGCCAGGTATAAAATATATCTTGACGCTTCTTTCGACGAGAGGGTGGAACGGAGGTTTTCAGAGTTACAGGTCAAAGGTACTCCCGCCACCAGGACGGATGTGGCTCTTGACTTGAAACAAAGGGACCATGCCGACAAGACGAGAAAAGTGGGCCCTTTAAAAAAAGCGGCGGATGCCGTGCTGCTGGATACTACTTATCTTACCATAGATCAGGTGGTGGGAAAAATTGTGGACATAGTGAAAAAATAAAGTAACAGTCTTTTGATGAGTTTTTAACATGTACCAGTTTTCCAGGATTATACTCGGGTTTATTGTCAGAATACTTTTTAGAGTGCGTATATACGGGCGGAAAAACCTGATAAAGCCTCCCTATATCATAGCAAGTAATCACGCCAGCTACCTGGATCCTCCCATACTGGGCCTAATCGGCGGTATGCACCCGGTAAGTTTTATGGCAAAAAAGGAACTTTTTGATATGCCTGTGATCGGCGCCTGGTTCAGGATGGTCAGGTGCATCGCGGTCAAACGCGGTGAAAACAGCATTAAAAGCCTTAAAGACGCCCTGGAGGTGTTGAAGGAAAAAAGGGCTATAGCACTTTTTCCCGAAGGGACCAGGTCGGAAGACGGGGCTTTGCAGGAAGCGAAAAGGGGAGTGGGTTTTCTTATTTCTAAAAGCCGGGTCCCGGTGGTCCCCGTTTATATCGAGGGAACACAACAGGCTCTCCCAAAAAAAGGAAAGATAAAATGGGGAGCTACGGTCAAGGCCTACGTGGGCCGGCCCATTTTGCCCGAAGATTTCATTTCTGAAGGTATAAACAGCAGGGAATATGCGAGGTTCTCCAGCAGCGTTATGGATAATATAGCTAAAATAAAGTCACTGCATCAGGCGGAGGACTACCGGCCCTCTTGAGCGAATATCCGCATAATCTTCGCAGTATCGGTCATGCAGGGGTTTCCTGGTCATTTATATCATAAAATTGTTGCATGTTTAATAAAAAAACAGTAGAATATTAGTCCAAAATATTTTATAAAAGGAGATGGTTAAAGGTGAAAGATGAAAAAAACGTGGAAGATATGAAAAAAGGATTGGCCGAGCTATATGAGCAGAGTATCTCGGATATCAAGGAAGGTGAGATAATCCAGGGAACGGTCGTCCAGATAGGGAATAAGGATGTTCTGGTCGATATCGGGTATAAATCGGAAGGAGTTGTGCATAAATCCGAGATATCGGATCCGGAAGTGCTTAAGATCGGTGATAAATTAGACGTTCTCCTGGAGTCGAAAGAAAATGACTCCGGTATGGTCGTTATATCCCATGAGAAGGCCCGCAAGATGAAGGGCTGGCAGTATATAGTGAACCACAGCAAGGAAGGGGACTCCGTAGAGGGCAAGGTAGTCAGGAAAGTCCGGGGAGGATTTATGGTCGACGTGGGAATGGAAGCGTTTTTGCCCGCCAGCCTTTCCGCGATGCAGGATGTCGGCGGGGCGGATAACCTTGTCGGCAAAAAGTTCGTCTTCAAGATCGTAAAGATCAATATACCGCGCAAAAATATCGTCCTGTCCAGAAAAGAAATAGTAGAGGAGAAAAGAAAAGAGGAAAAACAGGCTATTATCGAAAACCTGAATAAGGGTGATATCGTGAAAGGCATCGTGAGAAATATAACGGATTTCGGGGCTTTTATAGATATCGGCGGAGGTATCACGGGGCTTTTGCATGTGACGGATATGAGCTGGGGACGTGTTAACCGCCCGACAGAGATGATCAATGTGGGAGACGAGATAGAGGTAAAGATACTCGATTTTGATAAAAACACTACAAAGGTATCACTGGGCTTAAAGCAGAAAACCCAGAACCCTTGGGATAACATAGAGGAAAAATATCCGGAAAACAGCGTTGTTCCCGGGAAAGTGGTGAATATCATGCCTTACGGGGTTTTCCTGGAATTAGAGAAGGGCATAGAAGGTCTTATACATATTTCCGAATTTTCCTGGTCAAAGAAGTTTAACCATCCAAGTGAAAGATTTTCACTCGGGGACACGACAGAAGCTATGGTGCTTAAGATCGACAAAGCGAACCAGAAACTTTCCCTGGGCCTGAAACAACTGGAACAGGACCCGTGGCAGGGCGTCGAAGAACGTTTCAATGTCGGGGACAGTGTGGAAGGGATGATAAACACGTTGACCGATTACGGCGCGTTTGTGGAGCTCGAAAACGGCGTGGAAGGACTTGTCCATGTCTCGGATCTTTCATGGACCAAAAGAATAAACCATCCCAAGGAGATGTTGAACAAGGGGGATAAAATACAAGCCATGATCTTGAGCGTGGATGAGCAGAACAGGAGGATAGCCCTGGGTGTGAAACAACTGACTGAAGATCCCTGGGATGAGATCACCGATAAGTATCAACCGGGGACCCTCTGCGACGGGACAGTTACGAATATAACGAATTTCGGGATGTTCGTCGAGTTGGAAAAAGACCTGGAAGGGCTTCTCCATGTTTCTGAGATCAACCTTGAGGACTCAAAGAGGATGGAGGAGCTTTACAAGCCGGGCGATAAAGTAAAGGTTAAGGTCATACATATCGACGGTATACAGAAAAAGATCGCCTTGAGTCTGAAAAGCGTGGATGGGGCGGAGCCGTCCGGGGCAGAAAACACCGATATCCCGGCCGCAGAAACGCCGGAGCAGGAAAATGAACCGGCTCCTGAGGCAGGGACCGAGTCGGAAACAGATACGGGTCAGGATGACAAAGCCACGGAAACGGCTGAGGAGGAGTTAAAGGACCCCGGAGCGATCCCTGAAGGCAGTATTAATATCTCAAAAGAATAGAGTATCACAGGCTTCGAATATTAATGGTAGAAGAAACGGCCCGTATAACGGGCCGTTTCTTTTTGTGTTTATTCAAACAGCGGGTTGCGATATCAGTTCCTGTCGAAAAAAGGGCTTTTGCCTGTAGCGGAAAGAGGTATGCCGATTGCCTGTATTGTGTTTTTACCCAATATACCGCATTCGATCGCGGCCTTTCCTACTGAATACATCAAACGGTTATCAATATGCGATCTACCCGCCAGGGAAGCCGAAGACCCCAGAGCTATTCCAAGATCCATGGAATTGTACGCGCATACGCCTCCTGAGGCCTTGAGGGCCGCACATGTCTTATATCCGCAAAAGCCGCAGTTAAGTCCCAGTACGGATTTTTTTGTGCCGATGACGACTATTTGCCCGGCATTTTTGATGTTTTCAGCGTCTCTCGCGCAACTCGGCCGGGAATCCCGTGCAGCTATTACCTTCATTTTGCGTATGACGTTCTTTTTATCTGTTTCAGTCAATAATACTATTACCAGATTATCTATACCCCTGGTTTTTGGGGCGGTGCGGGCCGAAGTGCACATCTGCTCAGCGATATTTTTTAAGACCGATCTTTTTATCCCGTCATATTTTTTAGGCATGGTTTACTCCTTGTGTTTAATATCATAATATAGGGTGAGGTTTTGTGCAAGGGTATTAGTTCTTAGCCGCCAGCTATTGGCTATTAACACGTAGGACGAGAAATCCTAAACAATAAATTCAAAACCCTAAATAAATCCAAAATATCAGAAACCCAAAAATTAAAACCAGACAATGTTTTAGATTTTGAGTTTGAAGCTTTTGATTTTATTTAGGGTTTAGAGTTTAGGATTTAGTGTTTGAATGACTCATTGCAAACTAGTAAATGCCAAGCGCCAATAGCCAAATGCCAACAGCATACACATCTATTGCTTGAGCTTAGATAACAGATATGTTAAAATATGCGCACTATGAAACCCGCTAAGGAACAGTTGGACCTTATAAAAAGAGGGGCTGACGAGATAATAAACATTCCGGAACTCGAGAATAAACTTGCCCGCAAGAAACCGTTGATAATAAAAGCTGGCTTTGACCCCTCGGCGCCGGATATCCATCTGGGGCACACGGTATTATTGAGGAAGATGAGGCATTTCCAGCAGTTGGGCCATGACGTTTTTTTTCTTATTGGAGATTTCACGGGACGCATAGGGGATCCTTCCGGAAGGTCAAAACTCCGCAAACAGTTGTCAAAAGACGAAGTCGAAGAAAACGCGAAAACCTACAGGAAACAGATATTCAAGATACTTGATAAAGAGCGGACCAGTGTGGTCTTCAATTCCAAATGGTGCGCCAAACTGGGGGAGGACGGGCTTTTTGACCTTGCCTCGAGGTATACAGTCGCCCGCATGATGGAACGGGACGATTTTTCCAACAGGTATGACAGCAACACACCCATAAGTATCCTGGAGTTTTTGTATCCCCTGCTGCAGGGTTATGACTCGGTAGTGATGGATGCGGATGTAGAACTGGGGGGGACTGACCAGAAATTCAATCTCCTTGTAGGGCGGACATTGCAGAAAAATTACGGTGCTGACAAAAAAACAGTGACGTATCTCGCGAAGAGTATGGACATATTCCGAAGGTCTTCCGGCATGAAAGCCGGCAGGCCCGCTCGTTTCGAGCCCCAGGTAATAATGACTATGCCCATCCTTGAAGGCCTGGACGGTATTGATAAGATGTCGAAATCGTTGAACAACTATATAGGGGTCGATGAAGCGCCTGAGGATATGTTCGGAAAAATAATGTCTATCTCGGATAAGCTTATGTGGCGTTATTATGAACTTTTAACGGACATCGCTTATGAGCCCATGCAGAAAAAAGTTGAAGCAGGCGAGTTGAATCCCAAAGACGCGAAAATACAACTGGCTAAGGGGATAATCCGTGAATACCACGGGGAGGATAAGGCCGAAAAAGCCAGGGTGAGTTTTGAATCAGTTTTTGCCAATAAACAGGTGCCGGAAGATCTTGAGGCTTTTAGTTTTAAAGAGGAAGAACTTGCCCTGGTGGATCTCATCAATGATATTAAGTTCACTTCTTCAAAAGGTGAGGCAAGGCGGCTGATCATGCAAAACGCGGTTTCTATCGATAATGAGAAGATAACCGATGTAAATTACAGGGTTAAGCTGGGGGCGCGGGGGAAAGTCCTGAAAGTCGGAAAGAGGAAATTTGCCAGGATTCTAAGAAATCCCTGACCAATATGTAATAATAATAATAATCAATATAATCGTAAAAATAAACATTCAAATAAAAAATCTATTTTTTTAAATAAAAAAGCTTGACAAGATTTATTATTTGTGTAAAATTAATGTTCGCGTAACGACGCTAAAATAATGTAGCATATTATAAAAGGCATCACGCAGTGATGCCTTTTATAATGGCTGAGTTCTTTGAATGTAATTTATGTTAGACAACCAAACTGTGCGGAGTCAAGGATTTAAACTGGAGAGTTTGATCCTGGCTCAGAACGAACGCTGGCGGCGTGGATTAGGCATGCAAGTCGAACGATCCCTTTCTTCGGAGGGGGATAGTGGCGAACGGGTGAGTAACGCGTGGGTAATTTTCCTTTGGGTTCGGGACAACTTGTCGAAAGACAGGCTAATACCGGATGAGACCACAGTTCTTATGAACCGGGGTTAAAGGCGGGGATCCTGAAAATGGACCTGTCACCCTTAGATAAGCCCGCGTCCTATCAGCTTGTTGGTGGGGTAACGGCCTACCAAGGCTATGACGGGTAGCTGGTCTGAGAGGATGGTCAGCCACACTGGGACTGAGACACTGCCCAGACTCCTACGGGAGGCTGCAGTCGAGAATCTTTTGCAATGCCCGACAGGGTGACAATGCGACGCCGCGTGAGCGATGAAGGCCTTCGGGTTGTAAAGCTCTGTCAGCTGGGATGAATACAAATGGGTTAATACCCCATTTGGGTGACGGTACCAGCAAAGGAAGCCACGGCTAACTCCGTGCCAGCAGCCGCGGTAATACGGAGGTGGCAAGCGTTGTTCGGATTTACTGGGTGTAAAGGACATGTAGGCGTCTTATTAAGTCGGATGTGAAATCCCTTGGCTCAACCAAGGAACTGCACCCGATACTGGTAAGATTGAGTACGAGAGAGGTAAGCGGAATTCCGGAAGTAAGGGTGAAATCTGTAGATATCCGGAGGAACACCATTAGCGAAGGCGGCTTACTGGCTCGATACTGACGCTGAAATGTGAAAGCTAGGGGAGCGAACAGGATTAGATACCCTGGTAGTCCTAGCTGTAAACGATGGGCACTAGGTGCTGGTCCGATAGGGTCAGTGTCGTAGCTAACGCGTTAAGTGCCCCACCTGGGGACTACGGTCGCAAGGCTAAAACTCAAAGGAATTGACGGGGACCCGCACAAGCGGTGGAGCATGTGGTTTAATTCGATGCTACGCGAGGAACCTTACCTGGGCTTGACATGTAGATAGTAGGAACCTGAAAGGGGGACGACCTGTTTTAGTCAGGAGTCTATACAGGTGCTGCATGGCTGTCGTCAGCTCGTGTCGTGAGATGTTGGGTTAAGTCCCGCAACGAGCGCAACCATCGTCCTATGTTGCTAATCCACTTCGGTGGATGCACTCTTAGGAGACTGCCAGTGTTCAACTGGAGGAAGGAGGAGATGACGTCAAGTCAGTATGGCCCTTACGTCCAGGGCGACACACGTGCTACAATGGTCGGTACAAAGGGTTGCAAGACCGTAAGGTGGAGCCAATCTCAAAAAGCCGGCCTCAGTTCGGATCGGAGGCTGCAATTCGCCTCCGTGAAGCTGGAATCGCTAGTAACCGCAGATCAGCCATGCTGCGGTGAATACGTTCCCGGGTCTTGTACACACCGCCTGTCAAGTCACCTGAGTTGAGTGCACCCGAAGCCGTTAGCTTAACCTTTATTGGAGAGCGACGTCGAAGGTGTGTTTGGCGAGGAGGACTAAGTCATAACAAGGTAGTCGTACCGGAAGGTGCGTCTGGATCACCTCCTTTCTAAGGAGTAAAAATGCCGTTTTTCACGACGGCATAAAAAGTGACAAAAACATCCGTGCAGTTTGGTTGTTTAACATGATTTGTGGACCCTGGGCCCGTAGCTCAGTTGGTTAGAGCGCCGTGCTGATAACGCGGAGGTCTCTGGTTCGATCCCAGATGGGCCCACCAGTTAATGACAACCTGGTTGTCATTAACAGAGCATTTGAACAATCGGGCATTGGAGCAATAGACTATATTTCAAATATATTCAAATGCGGTCCAATGGTCAATTGATCCGATGTTCTTGTGAGGGTGGACGTGTCGTGAGTTCGATGCTGGGGATGTAGCTCAGCTGGAAGAGCACCTGCTTTGCAAGCAGGGGGTCAGGGGTTCGAGCCCCCTCATCTCCACCAATTTTGCTGAAGCGGAATTGGTAGAGCATTTGAGCAGTGGAGCATTGGAACATTATAAATATAGTCTTCCGATGCGGGCTGTCTTCAAATGCCATGATGATCGGAGGGTTCAATAAAAGTTTCAGTCTTTATGCAATGTTATCGTGGCGGATATCAGCAGGAATCAGGATATTCAAGGCATAACACATAAAGCATGCAGTCGTGGACTGCAACGATCTTTGACAGGATTAAATAAAGGTATCTTTAAACCGAGAATTATAACGATTTTCGAGCTTAATTTTTGGTCAAGCTACAAAGGGCTTATGGTGAATGACTTGGCACGAGTAGGCGAGGAAGGACGTGGTAAGCGGCGAAACGCTTCGGGGAGTTGCAAACTAACTTTGATCCGGAGATGTCCGAATGGGGGAACCCGGCCGGAGTAATGTCCGGTCATCCCGAAAGGGAGGCGATACCAGGTGAACTGAACCATCTAAGTAACCTGAGGAAGAGAAAACAAATAGTTATTCCCTTAGTAGCGGCGAGCGAAACGGGATCAGCCTAAAATCCGTAAACGTGATAGCCTGCAAGCGTTGTTTACGGGTGGTAGCGGGAAAGTTCTTGATCGAGCTGCAGATCGGTCGGCTTCGTTATATTTTATAGTCGAAAAATCTGGAAAGATTTACCATAGAAAGTGAAAGTCTTGTAGACGAAATAAAATAAACTGGCTGAGAACTTCTCCCAAGTACCGCGGGACACGGGAAACCCTGCGGGAATCCGCCTGGACCACCAGGTAAGGCTAAATACTAATTCGTGACCGATAGTGCACAAGTAATGTGAATGAAAGTTGAAAAGTACCCCGGCGAGGGGAGTGAAATAGTACCTGAAACCATAAGCTTACAAGCTGTGGTAGGCCTATGCTCTGATTTAGTCAGAGAATGGCTGACCGCGTGCCTTTTGATTAATGAACCGGCGAGTTACTATATTCAGCATGGTTAATCCGTTATGCGGAGAAGCCGAAGCGAAAGCGAGTCTGAACAGGGCGAATAAGTTGAATGGAGTAGACCCGAAACCGAGTGATCTACCCATGGCCAGGGTGAAGATCGGGTAACACTGATTGGAGGCCCGAACCGGGAAGCGTTGAAAAGCTTTCGGATGAGCTG
>Ga0272443_10001058_pt1 | contig 43471 bp, 26 predicted proteins | sample SSMAcet12_FD_193581 | JGI IMG/M metagenome (GOLD analysis project Ga0272443, IMG submission 193581) | Marine sediment archaeal communities from Little Sippewissett salt marsh, Falmouth, MA, United States - SSM-Acet-12 | ecosystem: Environmental > Aquatic > Marine > Wetlands > Sediment ...
CTTTGTCAGTTGGTTGCGCGTTCGAGTCGCGCCGGGGGCGCCTTCAATTTATAAGTATGTTCTCTTCGTTTTACAGGCTCTCGCGTGGCACACCCAACCCGGTACACGAGAGGATCATGTCATTTTGCTGCTAGTTGAGTAGCACTTGAACAGTATTTTTGATATCCCATGTTTTTCTGTTTACAATGGAGTAATGTGATAAAATAGAATTATTGGGAGCGTTCCCAATATTTGTAACAAGATAACAAATCATCGCCTATCCTATGAAACCAGAACTCGTATCTTCCCAATTCGAGAATGAGCTTTTTCAAAACATCCTCCCTTTTTGGATGAACCACGTGTTGGATGAAGTCAATGGAGGCTTTTTTGGGGGTATAACAAATAATCTCATCGTTCATAACGAAATCCCACGCACCGCCATTTCATGCACCCGCCTCCTGTGGACCTTTTCCCATGCTTATCTCGTTTCCGGTGATGATAAGTACATCAATCTTGCCCATTCTATTTACGAATACCTAATTAAAGCCTTCTGGGATGACACCTATGGAGGTTTATTCTGGTCCGTTGATTGTCATGGGCGGGTTGTTCGTGACAGGAAACATCACTATGCGCAGGCGTTTGGGATATATGGGCTGAGTGAGTATTATAAAGCCACAGGCCATAAAAAAAGCATTCAGGTTGCCGCTGAGATTTTCAATCTTCTGGAAACCCATGCATATGATCCAAAATTCGGAGGTTATAACGAAGGAAGTACCCGGGACTGGTCGTCCCTGTCAGATATGCGGCTGAGCGAAAAGGATTTGAACTGTCAGAAATCGATGAATACAATGTTGCATTTGATGGAAGCCTATACGAATTACCTTAAAGTATCTCATGAGAAAAAGGTTGCCACTCAACTCACAAATCTCATCCTGATTTTCCAAAACAAGATTATCAGCCCTGCGAACCATTTCATGCTGTTTTTCGATGCGGATTGGACCCCGCTATCCAACCATGTCTCTTTCGGACACGACATTGAAGGGTCCTGGTTGTTGATTGAAGCGGCTGGAGTGCTTGGGGACAAGGCATTAATCGAACTCGCTTCGAAAAGTGCCCTTCGCCTGGCAAGTGCTGTCATGCAGAAGGGAATCCGAGATGACAGGGCCATCGTTCATGAGATGTCACCTGACGAAGACCTCAATCCCAACATCGAATGGTGGCCCCAGGCTGAAGCGGTGGTAGGCTTCTACAATGCCTACCAGATGACAGCTGATGAAAAGTACAAAACGGCCTCAGTAAATTCCTGGCGGTACATCAACGAGCATCTGGTTGACCGGATTTATGGCGGTTGGATTAAGCGGCTGCTGCCGGATGGGTCATTTGATGAAAACAACCTCAAAGCCGGACCCTGGGAAGGGCCTTATCACGAGGCACGCATGTGCTTCGAAATGATTAAACGTTTGAAAAACCAGACAAATTAATCAGTGTGGAGGCAAGATGGGTAAAGACGTAAATATCCTAATAAACACCAATCCCCTTCCCAACATCCCCTGGGAGGAACGACCGGATGATCACTCGGGCGTTCTGTGGCGCTCTCAGCGCAATCCAATCATCCCGCATGACCACATCCCTTCCTCAAACAGCATCTTCAACAGTGCGGTTATCCCCTTTAATGGACGTTTCGCGGGTATTTTCCGGTGCGACAACAAAGCGCGCATGATGCAGTTGCATGCCGGGGTAAGCGATGACGGCTTGAATTGGCACATCAATAATGAGAGGCTCGTTTGGCAGCCCGATAATGACAAAGTCCGTGATATTTCAAATTTTCAATACGCCTACGACCCCCGCGTCGTATGGATAGAAGACCGGTATTATATCACCTGGTGCAACGGCTATCACGGCCCAACGATTGGTGTGGGCTACACCTATGATTTCAAGACCTTCTTCCAGATGGAGAATGCATTCCTGCCTTTCAACCGCAACGGTGTCCTGTTCCCGCGCAAGCTTAACGGGAAATTCGCCATGCTCAGCCGTCCAAGCGACAATGGCCATACGCCCTTTGGCGATATTTATTACAGCGAAAGCCCTGATATGCAGCACTGGGGGTACCACCGCTTTGTGATGGGCACAACGCTGGGCTGGCAAGCAACGAAAATTGGCGCTGGACCAATTCCTATCGAAACATCCGAAGGCTGGCTGTTAATTTATCACGGCGTGTTGACTTCCTGCAATGGTTTTGTATATAGCTTCGGTGCCGCGCTGCTTGATTTGGAAAAACCCTGGAAGGTGGTTGCCCGAGGTGAGCCCTATTTGTTGGCTCCCCAAATGCTATATGAGCAGGTCGGCGATGTCCCCAACGTCGTTTTCCCCTGTGCAGCGCTTGTGGACGGGGATACCGGGCGGACAGCCATCTACTACGGCGCCGCGGACACCGTCACCTGTATCGCCTACGGATTTATTCAGGAGATAGTCGATTTTGTGAAAAACAACAAAATCGATATGGATCCGCAAAATATCCTGCGGTTCCTGGATCTCCAATAATCAATACAAAAGGGAATACTTTCACTGCCAATTTAATTTACTAGATCTTTGTTGATTCTCAAAAGACTGGGATTAACCCATCCACGCTTCAATTGTATTTACCGGCAGCAATAATGCAGAATCGATTAAGTTCCCAGCCAGTTCCTGACCATTCAGAATAAGTTTTTTGATTCCATAATTCACATGGTCTGGGTTATGGACGTTTATCTGGACTTCTTTTGCCCTAAACCGCCGAGTAATCTTAAACCTTCCCCATTCCCGCGGAATGCAGGGGGCGATTCGCAGGCCATCGACTTCCGCCCTGATACCGAGAATATATTGCGTGGCAGCGATATAGTGCCAAGCTGATGCGCCTGTCAGCCAGGAATTACGAGCCAGGCCAAACTGAGGATGCGTGTTGCTGATGATGTTCTGAGCGTAGACATAGGGCTCACACTCATACTCATCAATGCTTTCATTTCGAGAGGCTGGGTTGGTTGCTCGATAATATTCGTAAGCACGCTCCCCATGATGCAATATCGTTTCAGCGATGATTGCCCAGGGGTTGGGGTGAACGAAGATGCCGCCATTTTCTTTGACCCCCGGTGGGAAGGTCGTAATCCCGCCATAATCCATATCATAACCATTGAAGGGCGGGTCTGATATCTTAATCCCATTCTGAGTGAAAAGCCGGTCATTAACACTCTGCATGGCAGTCTCAGCCCTGTCAACCACCGCAAACCCCGAAAGCACCGGCCAGGTTTGCGCATTGAGATAAATTTGCGTATGCTGATCATTGGATGTCCCCACCGGATTTCCTTCGTGATCGAAATATCTGAGGTACCATTGTCCGTCCCAGCCATTCGCTTCAACCCTTTCCTTCATTTCAGCATATAGCTCATTGATGAAGGCGAGAACCTCAGTTTGTTTCAGGATTGAGCCGAGTTCTTTCAGCGCTACACCATAAAGGTTCGCAGTAAAAAAAGACTCAGCTCCCTTGGGCAAATTGACCGTGTCATTCCAGTCTGCAAAACCCAGGAGGGGTAATCCGTGGTTTCCTGTATTGGCGCGTGTAAATATCAAACCACGCAGGATATGTTCCTGGACTGAACCGGTTTCCAAGGGCTTCTCAGCTTTATCCTTTTCATAGAAAGGGATCTCTTTCTCGAGAAATTCAAGATTGCCGGTTTCCTTGATATATCCACAAACAGCCAGGATCAACCATAAATGGTCATCGCTGAAAAAATGATAGCGATCCTCCATCTCTTGCGAGTCCCCACAACTTCCATTTCCTGAGAGTGGATTGAACTGGTGCATTGCAGAGCCATCTCGTTTTTGGTAGGATAGCAGGCATTCAATCATCTGCCGGGCCTTCTGGGGAATGGCTGCCAGGACAGCCAGGACATCCTGAGAAGAATCCCGGATGCCAATTCCTCTTGTCCCAAGCCCCAGCTGATAATAGGAGAGAGAGCGTGACCAGGTGAATGTCGTAAAACACTGGCGTGCGTTGAAGATGTTTATTAACACATCCAGATCACTGTCTGGTGATTCAACCTGAAACGCAGCCAGGTATCCATCCCAGAAGCGTGCGAGCTTCTTTAATTCACACTCAACGCGTTGATGATCCCGTAACGCGTGGATTTTGGGTTGTGCTTCCGAAAGGTTCCCCGCCTGGCCGAGTAAGGTAATGATTCGTTTCTCTTCATCGGGCTGGAACGCTCCCAATTCATGAAGCAATGCAGCGATATTATCTCCTCGGAGGGCTTCAGAGTTTGATAGGGAAGGTTCCTTCAATCCTAACGGTGATCGAAAACTCCCATAGCCATTTTCACCGAGGAACTTTTTCCTGTCTGTTTCGAAGGAAGAAACCGCAACATTGGAAGTAAAGAAATTCACACGCGTGTCCTGCAACATGAACGGATACTGGATCAAAATTGTGAAACCATTATCTTCAACGGCTTGCGATTGCATCGTCTGCGGCACCCAATCCGCATTGGTCAACTGCTTGAGTGCATCCGGATGGGTGTATTCAACCACAGGTATCACGTCCAGAGTCAGAGCCTCAGATCCCAGGTTTCGAATTCTAATATCACGAACCTCACATTTCATGCCATCTGGCACGAAGATGGTAACCTCTATTTCGATTCCATGATAAACCGAGTGGATCCGGGAATAACCCAGGCCTACCCGGCATTCAAAGCTGTCCAACTCTTTAAGAGTTGGTATATAAAAAGGTGAGAAAACCTCATATGCATCTTCATGGTGGATCCGGATATAGAGCGTCTCACCTTTGAAATTCGACGACGGCATCTGCTGGATATACTTGGTGATCCGGTTCAAGGCGGGATCTTCACAACAGATAAGCGCACCGCCGGTATGATCAACGAAACCACCAAAATCCCGAGACCCAATATAGTTAATCCACTTTACTGGTGTCCGTGGGTTGGTGATCACATATTCCCTGCGATCATGGTCAAAGTATCCATATTTCATAATAGTTATCCGACCAGAATATCGATTAATTCATGGTTGATGATATTCCCCTGGGAATCGACCAGACCAAAGTCCATTGCTTTATAAGTCCAATAGGCATACCCAATACCCAATTCCCTAAAAATGTTCACAACATCTCGGGTCCAGTTCAGTCGCGTTTGCATTGGCGCTCGATCTATCACACCGAATTCACCGCAATGTAAAGCTGAATGACGCGCCCGGATAAATTCAACTGCCGGCGCAAGTCGACGGCGAAGAAAATCTACGTTGAATGCCGCATCGATCTCATCATTGAGACGCCAGGCATAATCGGGATGTTTTTCTAAGAATTCACCCAACCCATCAGCCTTCCCCGGGTAACTAACCTCACAGTCGAACGCCAACAGGGATGGGACCCAATATGCCTTTTGGTGGGTCACCGATAGGGGTAAATAAAAATGAAATTTGGGCAGGAGTTGCTCATCATTCAGTTCAGGCAAATCGCCTAAGGTATCGACAGCGCTGTAATAATTCCCCCCGAAGAGGACCAACCGGTGCTCATCAATCGTCCGGATTTCCCGCAAAGCCCTCTCAAGGATTACGTTCCAAATGCGCCAATCTTTGAAAACGACCTCGTTCAGCAGTTCAAAAGCCAGAATTTCCTGGTCAATCGAATAGAATCGGTGAGTAATCTCCCGCCAAAGATTAACAAAACGGGTCTGCTTAACCGGATTTGTTTCAAAATCGTTTTTGTCCTGTTCGTCAAACGCATAACCTGGGGCTTTATGCAAATCAAGGATGACACGCAATCCTGCATTTTCACACCACTCCAGGCATTGGCTGATAATATCAAATCCACTTTGGATATAACTTCCTGGATGATCCACATCTTCGAGAACGACATAATCCACCGGCAGGCGGATAGAGTCAAACCCCCATTGGCTGATCCGGTCAGTATCATCCTTTGTAATAAAGGTATCAAAATGGCGAGGATTTTGATCCTCGAATTGGGACAGCCAACCTCCGAGGTTAATCCCTTTTTTCAACGCATCCGACCGCATTGGTCACCCCTTATCAATAATCACTTCAACATCCAGAGTATCCTGATTGAGCATGTCAGCAGGAATCAGGTTGCCTGCCAATTGCTGGCCATCAATAAACAGGTGTACACAATTCCCAGGCCCGCTCCGGGTGAAATAGAGATTCACTTTTGTACCTCTGAAAATCCGTTGCACTTTGAACGCTTGCCAGGATGCAGGCACAATCGGATTTACTTCCAGACCATCATAGGCCGGCCTTATCCCGAGAATCCACTGTGTTATTGCGACATAGTTCCAGGCAGCCGTTCCTGTCAGCCAGGAGTTCTTAGCCTCGCCCTGTACCGGCGCATCACGCCCGGAAATCATCTGTGCATAAACATATGGTTCGCACTTGTGAAGCTCACTTTTCTCTTCACGATTTGAAGGGTTGATACGCAAATAGTAATCAAAGGCGCGGTCGCCATTACCAACCCGAGTCTCCGCAATCATGATCCAGGGGTTCGTATGACAGAAAACGCTCGCATTCTCTTTATATCCCGGAGGATAGGATGAGATTTCTCCCAGATGGAGATAGTACTGCGAATAAGCCGGCTGTTGGATCAAAATGCCGTGCTGTGTAGCGAGTTGTTCTGCTACAGAATCCAGAGCAATCTGGGCTTTGCCATCATCAAGCCCTAATCCAGCCATAATGCATATGCCCTGCGGTTCAATGAAGATGGCACCTTCCTCGTTCACCTTTGAACCGATAAGCTCTCCAAAGAAATCATACGCACGTCTAAACCATTTTCCATCCCAGCCTGCACCCCAAATGGCTGCTTCCATCTTGACCGATTCTTTATGATAGATGTCGATTAATTTTTCATCTCCATGCCTTTGGGCAATTTCAGACATTTCCCTGGCTGCCAGCACAAACAAGCCGGCAATAAGAACGCTTTCTGCTGTTTTCCCATCCTTATTGGTAAATGTTTGGAAAGATTGGCCCGGCGAATCAGAAAAACTATTTAAGTTCAGGCAGTCATTCCAATCCCCCCTGCCAATGAGAGGAAGCTTATGCGGCCCCAGATGATTTTGTGTATATTGCATACTTCGTTTCAGATGTGAAAATAGTGGTTCTTTTTGGGTTAGTTTATTATCATAGGGGATGTGTTCATCCAAAATCGACCAATCATCCGTCTCCTTCAAATATGCAGCCACAGAAAGAACAAGCCAGAGAGGATCATCATTGAACCCGCCGCCAATGTCATCATTCCCCTTCTTGGTCAATGGCTGGTATTGGTGGTATACACCGCCGCTTTCCAGTTGTGTCGAAGCCAGGTCAATAATCCGGTGCCTTGCCCTTTGCGGATCGAGCATACAGAACCCAAACAGATCCTGGCTTGAATCCCGAAAACCAATTCCACGGCTAACCCCACTCTCAAATAGCGAAGCAGACCTAGAAATATTAAAATTGACCATGACCTGGTAAGCATTCCAGATGTTGACCATCCGGTTGGTATGTTCATCCGGTGTTTCCACCTGCATCACCGACAGAAGATTATCCCAATAATTTTTCAATTCAGCCAGGGCATCATCAACTGTTTGCTGATTACTGTACTTTTTAATGGTTGGGAGAACGCGCTGCTTATTCAAAACCTGGTGGGCAGCGTCGGAAAATTTTTCATTCTTGGGATTTTCCTGATACCCCAACAAGAATATGATTCTCTTCTTTTCATTTGGTTGAAGCTTGATCTCGAGGTGATGTGAACCAATCGGCTGCCAGCCGGATGCAATTGAATTCTTCGAGTGATTCGATTCCACAACCTCAGGCTGATCCCATCCACGATATGCACCTAAAAATGACTCCCGCTGCGTATCAAATCCAGCGATATCTTCGGAGCAAGCGAAATAAGCGAAATGGTTGCGCCTTTCCCGATACTCCGATTTATGATAGATGACATTGTCTTCAACCTCAACTTCACCTATGGAAAAATTCCTCTGGAAATTGGTCGCGTCATCCCAGGCGTCCCAAAGACAAAACTCAACTGCTGAAAAAAGTGAGAGAACTGCGTCCTCGGTCCGGCGGTTCTCAAGCGTAATATCCCAGATTTCAAGATTTTCGCCGATGGGCACAAAGTATAGTACTTCCGCGTTAATCAAAGCGAATTCAGATGAAATGGATGTATACCCCAAGCCGTGGCGGCACTCATAATGATCCAGATCCTTCCGGACTGGCTGCCAGGTTGGCGACCAGAATTCTCCAGTGTCATCATCCCGGATGTACACATATCTCCCGCCATTGTCCAGCGGGACATTATTGTAGCGATATCGGGTCAATCGCCGTAAACGAGCATCCTTATAAAAAGAATATCCACCTGCGGTATTTGAGATGATGCCAAAAAATTCTTCACAACCGAGGTAATTTATCCAAGGCAAAGGTGTGTCCGGTTTTTGAATTACATATTCTTTTGCTTTATCATTAAAATATCCAAACTTCATACAATTTCCTCATTTTGTAAAAAACCTATATATGCCAGCAACTGACAAAATGTCCCGGCTCAACCTCAATCAGTTCTGGTGGTTGATATTCACATTGCTGATCCTTTTCAGGATTCATACAGCGATCAAAATACACACAACCGCCTTCGTTCCACTGGCCTCCATCCTCAACAAGAATAACGTCCCGATCCCATTCCTGATTAATTTGGGGAACAGATGCTAAAAGCATTTTTGTGTAAGGGTGCATTGGATGATGATAGATTTTTTGAGTAGCTCCCATCTCAGCAATTCGGCCCTTATACAAAATGACGGATCGGTCACTGATGTAATATCCCAAAGAAAGGTCATGTGTAATAAACAGGATTGACAAACCTGATTCGCGTAATTTACCTAATAGGTTCAACACATCAATCCTAGTCGAGGCATCCAACATACTGATCACTTCATCGGCGATAAGAAATTCAATATTGAGTAATAGCGCTCGTGCAATCAGAAAGCGCTGGAGTTGGCCACCACTTAATTGATGGGGATATTTATTTAGGATGTGTTCTGGGTTCAGACCAACACGGAGTAATGTGTTCTCAACTTTTTTGTTCCATTCAATTTTAGAAATACCGCTGATAAATTCTTCACGAACAGACTCAAATATTCGATCGGCTTTGAAGATTGGGTTGATTGAGCTGAAAGGATCCTGAAAAACGCCCTGAACGCGGCGATAATACTGTTTTAGTTTGTCATTTTTATACCGGCTGATATCTTTCCCCTTAAAAATGATTTTTCCGGATGAAACATCTATCAATCTAAGAATCATCTTTCCTATTGTGGTCTTTCCGCTCCCACTCTCACCAATTAAGGCAATAATTTCTCCATCATCAATAGAAAAATTGATGTTATCAACTGCAATTAATTCCTTGCCGCCGAATGTCCCAACCTTGAAGATTTTCGAGACATTTTCCAGTTTAAACATTTTCTTCAACCGCCTTCCAGCATCCAACAAAATGACCCTTCTCGACCTCAACGAAAGGCGGAACCTCTTTGCATTTTGAATAACTTAACGGACATCGATCTCGAAATCGGCATCCCACCGGTGGTTTGAGAAGAAGTGGTGGTTTCCCTGGAATGCCAGTTAATTTTTCTTCTTGATACTTAATCCCAATCTTTGGCAAGGATGAGATCAAGAGCTTCGTATAAGGGTGTTTGGGTGAATTAATTATCGCATCACGCGGACCCTTTTCAGATAGTTGACCTGCGTACATCACCATGATCGAATCGGCAATTTGATATAGGATTGAAATGTCATGGGTGATGACAATCATACTGTTGAGGAATTTCCTGTTGCGAAAATCGACCAGCATTTCAGCAATAGCTTTCTGCGTTGACACATCAAGCGCAGATGTAATCTCATCAGCAATAAGCAATTCCGGATTCAATAATGTTGAGATCACCATAACCATCCGCTGTTTCATACCGCCGGATAACTCTATCGGATACATCTTGAGAATATCTTCTGATAGTTTTACCAGACGGACCCGGCGAATAAATTCCTGTTCAATTTCGGAATAATCCAAACCTCGGCTCTGGACCAGGTCTTTGACCATCTTGCCAATCTTCTTGGTCGGGTTCATGGCACTCATGGCATATTGGGGAATGATGGAAATATCCTGGTAGCGGAATTTATCCATTTTTCGGTTATCCCAGATAGGAACCACTTTCCCATTCAACCTGACTTTCCCTTTGATGTAACGCATCTGATCAGTAAGATAAATCAGGCTGAAACCCAGAGTCGTCTTTCCACATCCCGACTCGCCTGCCAAGCCCATAATCTCTCCATCAGCCAGGGTAAAGGAAGCGTCTTCCAGGGCTTTAACTTGTCCCTGCAAGGTCTGATAATACACAGTTAAATTCTCAACTGATAAACTCATCACTACATCTCCCGCAATTTGGGATTGAAGACTTCATCCAAGCCAATATTCATCATATATAAACCGCCTACAATCATCATGATAGCCAATCCTGGTGGGATGAACCACCACCAGTCACCAAGCTGCAATGCGCCCCAATTGACCGCCTGCTGCATCATCATGCCCAGAGAAATCCCCTCAGTCGGCCCTAATCCAATAAAATCGAGGGTTGCAGCTTTCAAAATTGCACCGCCAAATTGAAGAATGAATGTCATGACAAGGTATGAAAGCATATTTGGCGCTATTTCTCTGAAAATAATCTTCCAGGGTTTCATCCCGTTTAATTTTGCCAAATCAACAAATTCACGGGACTTCAATGAGAATGTCTGCGCCCTCACGGCTCGGGCAACCCATGCCCACTCTGTAAGGCCGATGAAGATGCTCTCCGTCGTCAAACTTCTGACTTCCAGATAAGCCGCAATGATAAGAAGAACTGCAAAACCTGGAATGACCAGGATAATATTGGTAAAGATATTCAATACCTCATCCACTATCCCACCCCGGTAACCAGAAATAAATCCAACCAGAAGGCCAATGATTGTGCCAATCCCCCCACCTAAAACGCCGACGTAGAATGTTGCTCTCAAACCATTAGTAAATTGGGAAAAGACATCCTGCCCAAACATAGTCGTCCCGAGCCAGAATTCAGAAGACGGTTCACTTGATCCCAACGGATATACAAAACCCAGGGGTTCGTTTTCTGTCAGACTCGGACCAATAATGGCAAGCAGAAGAAAAATTAGAATGACACAAGAACCAACAAGAACCTTCCAGTTACGAAAGGCAAAGAAAAGGACTTCACTTTTTACATTTCCTTTTGATGTCATGATTCACCTAACATGCCTTTCCGCGTCCTTGGATCAACGATTAAATAAATAATGTCGATGGTGAAGTTGGCGATGAGTACACCGATAATAATGAAAAGGAAACAACCCTGGATCAGAAAATAGTCCTGATTCTGGATGGCTTGGAGGAGCAGAGACCCAATGCCAGGATAAGAAAAGACCACTTCAGTTGAGAGTGCGCCGGCAATCACCACACCCAGTTGTAATGCCAATCCTGTTATCTGAGGAAGAATGGCATTATTAAAGGCATACTTGCGAATGAGCTTGTGAGGCATCCCCAAAACTTCAAGATAATGAGAATAATCTGCCTCAAGTTCATAAATGATCATATTGCGCATGCCGATTGCCCACCCACCAAAATTCACCATAAAAAGTGATATAAAGGGCAAGAACCAGTGCCTAATCAGACTTTTGATAAAGACCCACGAGAAATCCGGGGCAAGAGAATATGAATAAGCACCCGCAATCGGAAAAATATCTAATACGATTCCAAAATACCAGGCGAGAACAATTCCCAGCCAGAGATAGGGCGTTGCGGTAAGCGTATAGCCGATTGGTGAGATAATGTTATCGAGCCATTTTGAGCGTGCTGCAAAGGCACCAAATTTATTTCCTGCAATCCAGCTGAGGGTGATTGAGGGGATTAAAAGGAATAAATCATAGGGCACAGACCGTAAAATAACCTTGGAAACCGGCTGTGGAAACAAATACAAGCTTATTCCAAGATCTCCTCGGAGGAGATTCCCCCAGAAATTCAGATACTGTTTCCAGGCAGGTAGGTCGAGCCCGAATAAATTCGAATAATAGGAATACATAATTTCGTACCCATCGGCATTCAGAGCTGCCCTGGATAGCATATTACGAACCGGATCACCTGGCATAAAGCGTGGGATCATCCAATCAATGGTGACCGCAACAAAAAAGGTGATGGCATATATTAGTATCTTTCGAGAAAAATATTTCTTCACACTTTATCTCTCTTTATAGTTCGCCCCTCCTTTAATCAGAAGGGGCGAACATTTAATTGTGCCTATTTAGGTATAGAGGGCTTTATTCCGTGACGGGTTCGATGTTGATAAGTGTTACCAGCCCACCTAACTGCCAATAACCCGACCAGGTCGTCGGAAGGGTATTGGGGGTATCGTCAGCAGCAGACGGCCAGTTCGTCCAGACAGTGTTGCTGTACTGCGCCCAGAGACCATTATACCAAAGCGGGATCATTGGAACTTCTTCAAGCATGATCTGCTCGATCTCGGCACACTTTGCCTGCATGGCAGCCTCATCGGACATTTTAATCTTAGCCAGTTCATCCACCAAGTTGAAGATGGTTTCATTCTCATAGCGGCCAAAGTTGCCACTCTGCATGATGGGATCGATGGGATGACGGAAGAACAGGTTGAACGCAGTCCAGGGTGTATTGCTCATTGAGGCCCAGTTGTTGAGGGTCATATGGAATGTACCACCCTGCAATGCATCGTTCCACGCACCATAATCGGTCGGGACATCCTTGACGTTGATGCCAGCAGCCTGGAGACTATCAGAAATTACTGCAATCGCAGCCTCCCAGTCTGACCAGCCAACAGGGCAGGTCACTTCGAGTTCTACTGTGGAACCATCAGGTGCTTCAACGAAACCGTCGCCATCGATATCTACATAACCAGCATCTGCCAGGATTTGTGCAGCCATGGCCGAGTCGTATGACCAGCCATATTCAGCAACAACATCCTGATCAACAAATTTATCCAGAACAGGCAACAAACCAGTCGGACTGGCAGCTTTGACCAAACCGGCATACGCAACATTGACAATATCTTCCGTGTTAATGGCATAGGCCAGCGCTTTGCGGAAGTTCACATCATCCATTGGTTTTTGTGTCAGGTTTAGGAAAAGCACTGCGGTATTAGCAGAGAGCATGTAAGGCTGCTCTGGATAATATGTATTTACATAACCCTTATCGACCATTTCAGCGACGCCGGGAAGGAAGTTATTGCTCAGATCCAACTCCCCTTTCAGTACCATGCCAAGGGCAACTGCATTGCTTGAAGTGCGGATATCAACGATCCGTTTCGGTGCAGGCATACCAAAGATATCCTTACCCCACCAATTCTCATTGCGGACCCAGACATTGCGGTCTTCGCTATGGGTTGAGTAGAGATAAGCACCGGAACCAACAGGATTTTCATTCGCGCCTGTTGTGATTTCCTCTTCAGTCCTGTCTTTCCAGAGATGTTCAGGGACAATGGGAATATTGTAGAGGTTATTCTCAAATTCCTGATACAGCGGATCTTCCATGATGAATTGGATCGAGTACTCATCAACAGCTACGACGTCTTGGACATACTTCGTCCACATCGGACCAAACCAGATGCTTGATGGATATAGTTCACCCAGTTTCATGGTGAAAACAACATCATCAGCCATCATGGGTTCACCATCGGACCATGCAATTCCTTCACGAAGCATGACTTCGAAGGTGTTATCATCCACCCAAGTGCCGCTTTCAGCCAACCAGGGAGTCAATGCTCCTGTCTGCGGATCGAAAGCGAAAAGGGTTTCATAAACAAAGCCCAATGTCCCGGTCGTGTTGGCCAAAGACCCTGGTTGGAATGGATTCCATGTGGATGGCGGCCCCCAGGCTGCGCCAGCGACATAAATGGTTTCACTGCGCTCATAGACGACCTCTTCAGGTTGGACTTCTTCTGCCACCTCTTCAGTCTCCGCGACCTCTTCTTCGATAGTCTCATCAGCAGTAGGCTCTTCTTCAACAACGGCTGTTTCTTCAACAGCAGGTGCGCAGCTGCTGAGAATTGTCGCGACCAAAAGCAGCATGGTCAAAAATACTAAACTTTTCTTTTGCATGTTTTTATCTCCTTAAATAGATATTTAGTTGATTCTTCCAAAAGTATTTCCGTTTCCTCCTTTATTCTATTCATTGGGAGCGTTCCCAATATGGTCAAAAAAAAGTTTTGTTTTCTCATTCCAAAATCCTTACTTTCGTTGACGTCCTAACAACGAATTCAGTAGGCAAATATGCCTGATGCAACTCCCCACCGTTTTCAATCGCGTCAACTAGAATTTCCATTGCCTTATTACCAAACTCAAGCAGCGGCTGATGGATGGTAGTTAAAAAGGGTACGGATGGTGGTTGAACTGGAAAATCATCAAAGCCGATAATGGAGACATCATCAGGGACTGATAAACCACGTTCATTCATAGCCCGGATTACACCCAGAGCCATCCTATCCGATGCCACAAAAATTGCATCCGGTTTGTGTTTGATCAATTCAAGGCCCCCTTCATAGCCAGATTTTTCAAGGAAATCGCCTTCATATATCAAATGATTGTCAACCGGCAAATCGTTCTTCATTAACCCCTGGAGATACCCTTGTTTACGGTCTATCCCCACAGTGGTGACAAGTGGGCCAGTAATCGTGGCGATACGTTTGTGACCCGTTTTCACGAGGTAAGATATGGCTGATTCAACAGCTTCTACATTATTAATATCAATGAAATTGACTCCGTCAGTATTAAATGGCCGGCCTAAGACAACTAACGGCATACCAATTTTAATAATTTTGTCTATGATCCGATCCGCAATATTGCCAGATTGAACCAACACCCCATCCAAAAACCCGCGCCGTGTGACACGATTGAAGATAACATCCTCATTATCCTCACTTCCAATCAAGAATAGTGAGAGTGTATAGTCGTTTTCACCGCAGGACTTGGCGATGCTTTGAATGAGAGCAGGAAAATATGGATCTTTAAAGAAGGAATCAACGGTTCGCGGTAAAATCAATCCGCATACCATTGATTTATTAGAAACCAAAGCACGTGCTGCAGCATGAGGTTGGTAACCCGTTTGATCGATCACCTTTAGCACACGATCCCGGACCTTTTTGCTTACATTTGGATGGTTATTGACCACCCTTGAAACAGTGGATCGAGAGACACCACTTTTTTTAGCGATATCTTCCAAATTGAGTCTATTCAAAAAACAGCTCCGACGAATATAGTGTTGGTCTATCGTGAATTTTTGGGAGCGCTCCCAATGTATAATCCAATTATATATAGATGTTTTATGAATGTCAAGAGTAATTTAAGAAAAGATTAATATTTTGCGATTGGCTTCAATCCAATTACCCTTATCGACCTGTACGCATCTCCAACGTTTATTTTGAAAAAAGGACTTTTTCTGGAATAAACAGTTGGATTTTTTGCAATGAGACTATGATACCCTGTGAACATGATGTCTACCGATTTCGAACACCGCAATGGTTCTTTGTCAGTTGGCTGGGCTTTCGAGTTGACAATGCATGCGGAATGTTTCGCCTGGGGCGATTTACACAATTTTTTTGAAAAGTAAGGGATTTCTCTAAGTTTAATCTCGCGTATTTATTGAACGATTATATTGTCTAGTGAGAAGATCAGTGATTCACAAAGATGTTGAGAATCTTATAAGGAGAATTTGTCCAGTAATTCGGTATTTGATCCTATCACTTCATTTAATATAACCTTGATTTCCCCATTGCGTGTGGTTATGTTTAGAAATCCAGTTCTTGATGATTCACTTCATTTTACTAGATTTCTAATCATCAGGGGTATCGAGAAATTTATGACCGATGGAGTTTGTCCCAGCAGCCAAAATCACAGTGATCCGGTTGTCATTGGGTGGATCAGTATCATACGTCGAATCGTAATCTGAAGGGTCAATCTCGCGGATAATATAAGTACCGGGGGACAAATGGTCGAATGTAAAGTATCCACCCGAATCGGTAATGGTCGAATCGAGAATAATAAATCCAGTACTATCATATAACCAGACCATCACCCCAGATAAGCCATGATCAGGATCCAGCAAACTACCATCGCCATCTGTATCACGGCGAACCTGACCGCTGATAATCAGATCGGTGGTGAAGAAAATGTCTTGATTGGCAGTTGGCTTTCCATCACATGCGTTCTTTATGCTGTCTTTAATCCGCAGACGGAATTGCGATCCCGGCTTCCATTGTGGATCCGATGTATCAATAATTAGGCTAGCTGTATACGTCGTTGGGTCATAACTGACTGACAGGATCGGCACATCACCGCCGAGGGTTAAATTATCAATATTGTTGTCAAAATTGCCTTTATCGAGAACGCTGCCACCACCTTCAGTCATCATTGGTTGGTTGAAGACAAGCATCAGCGTAGATGTGTTTAGGGAAACACCCGTCGCGCCATTTGCCGGGTCAGTGCTGCTCACGAAACTCACGCCGCCTGCGCAAGTCGGTGTATCGGTGAAAACATGTCCGGTTGAATTGGACCCAGCCAGCGTGAGTGGGATCTGATCGTCCGGCGGGGGTGCGGAGTCGTCTTGACCGGAATAACCCGGCAGGTTGGTCTCTGTGAGGGTGTAATTACCTACACTCAAACCAGAAAAGTTGAAGTCGCCATTCAGATCGGTAATGGCATTACAGCCACCAGGGCAGCTACCACCGGTCAGCACAACCTGAGCCCCATAAATCCCTTTTCCATCCAGGCTGTTAAGTACTTGACCTGCAATGTAAGCTTCGGTTGTGAAAAAGATATCCACATCACTTCCCAATTTCACCCCGCATGGATTTTCCAAACCGCTTTTTATGCGTAATCGGAATTGCGATCCAGGCTGCCACTGCGGGTCAGATGTATCAATCGTCAGCGTGGCAGTATAAGTATTCGGATCGTAGAGGACCTCCAAGATTGGCACATCGCCACCCAAAGTTTGGTTATCGATGTTATTGTCAAAATTGCCCTTATCTAGCACGCTTCCCCCGTCATACGTGATCATCGATTGATTGAATGTCACCGTGAGGGTGTTATCGCTGAGCAGAACACCGGTTTGTCCATCCGCAGGGTCACTACTGAACACTTCTGGAGCTGTGCAGGTAGCAGGTGTGTCGACGAAATAATGATCGGTCGAATTGGTGTCAGCTAATAATGTGAGCGAAATCTGGTTAACATCCCCACCATCTGAGTCGGAAATCGAGGTGTAGCCAGGCAGATCAGTTTGATCCAATGTGTAAACTCCTGGGGTGACGCCCAGGAACCTGAAATGGCCATCTTGATCCGTGGTAGTAATACATCCGCTGGAGCAACTCCCGCCTGTCAAAGTAACGGTTACACCATAAATACCCTTACTATCCTGGTCGTTGCGTACTTCACCGGAAATTTCTATCTCCGTGGTAAAGGAGTGGACAACATCCACCTGAGCTGAACCGCAGGCATTCTTGATATTCTTGATTTTCAATTCAAACAATGTACCTGCTTGCCAATCAGGATCATTGGTATCAATGGTTAACGTTGCAGTTCGTGTGACTGGATCATATGTAACAGAAGAAATTGTTACCGTTTTTCCATATCCTTTATTCTTTAATTCATATTGATCCAACTTGGTTACACTCTCCGCTCCTGAGGTAATCATTGGCTGATTAAATGTCACCGTTATGGTTGTCGTCGTTAAAGGAACACCGGTATCCCCATTATTGGGATTGGTGCTAAGCACAAATCCATTAATTAGATCAGGAGGTGTACACAAGCCGGAGTCAGCAGTATCCAGGAAGATATTACCCGTAGAACTTGTGCTGTCAGAGATGATCACGTCAATCCGGTTATCGTTGGGGGGATCAGAATCTGCAGTTGAATTGTAATCAGCCAGATCATTTTCTACGATCAGATAACTACCATTAGCCACGCTGGCAAAGGTGAAAACACCGTTTTCATTGGTTAGAGTAGAACTGCAATTTACGCCTAACGTGCAGATCCCATCATCGAGCTCAATCTTAACATTAGCTAGTCCGGCATCCTTATCATCGAGATTCCCATCACCGTCCGAATCATCTCTGACCTGGCCTGATACTACTGAAGATTCAATGGGATAGATTATTGTACTGAGAGTATCGCTATCAGTATAAAAAATGCTGTTGAATTCGCCTGAAACCATCGCAGTGTTGGAAACTTGGCCAGCGTTAGCTTCGTCGATCGTCACCGTGTGGGAACTATCCGCTGAGCACATGACCGACTCATCCAGCGCGAGCGTTGTGGATGGACACGTAACCGGGATGGCAAAGGTTTCATCTGTCACACTCACATTAGTGAGTGTAACATTGCCCATGTTAGTGATTTCAAACTGATACCAAAGGTTATCCCCACGGCTGATGCTCCAACTGGTATCGTTGTCATCATAGGAAGACAAGGAGTTGACTATCCGAATAGCTGGGTTCTGCGGTAGTGAAACACTATCACTCCCAATTCCCGTAACATCGGATCCAATTGGCGGCGTACCGGTTACAGTAGCTGTATTGTCGAATATGCCTGCCTCGACATCAGCTTGAGTGAGCGAATAAACACCTGTAAAGGTGACAATGTCCGAGACACCCGGAGCAAGCGAAGCGATTGGGCCGCCAGATAGGCTTATGCCCGGGTCGCTCAATGAGATGTTGGTTAGGGTGACATTTCCGATATTGGTAACCGTAAAATTGTAACTAATCGTCTCACCTGCCTGAGCAAAATCATCCCCACTCTCATCAATTAACACACCATTCTTTCCAAGCTGTATGGCTGGGGTCTGGGTGATGGGAATACTCAAGTTATCGGATGCATCTGGCGCTTCATTCGAGCTGGCGATAACATTGTTGGACAGATTGCCCCCAGCATCTAATTCGGTTTGCGTAAAAGTGTGAGTGGCCGTGCAGCTCATGTTAGCACCGACGGCGAGTGTGGTTGACGGACAGGTCATATCATCGTTGTCGTTGTCATCTGACAAACCGATTCCGGTCAGGGTGACATTGCCCGTGTTCGTGACCAGATAATCATATGTCACCGTCGCAGGGGCGGACAAGCCAGTCGTCACAGAGTTTTTATCCACGGTCATGGCTGGGGTCTGGGTAATGGGGATGCTCAGGTTATCGAGTGCGTCTGGTGCTTCGTTCGAGCTGGCGATAACATTGTTGGATAGATTGCCGCCAGCATCCAGTTCGGCTTGAGTGAAAGTGTGAGTGGCCGTGCAGCTCATGTTAGCACCGACGGCGAGTGTGGTTGACGGACAGGTCATATCATCGTTGTCATTGTCGTCTGACAAACTGATTCCAGTCAGGGTGACATTGCCAGTGTTAGTGACCAGATAATCATATGTCACGGTCGCAGGGGCAGACAGGCTGGCAATGGTAGACGATTTTTGGATCGAAAGGGATGGCATATGATCCACCTGGACTGAAACTGTTGCGGTTTTTGGGAGTGGCAATTCAGTTGTCGTAGCTTCAACAATATTGTCGATATCGCCGTCCCCTCCTCCGTTACTGTCAATATCGGATTGAAGAACCGAATATGTCCCTGCATAAATCCATGTCTCCCCAATCTCCAGAATACCGTCAGGGTTTCCTGATTCGGTCGGGCCAGACAGGCTCGCAATCAAAGAATCAATAACGCTGACACCTGTCAGGTTGACATTACCATCATTGTATAAAACAATCTCATAGGTAATTACTTCCCCAGCCTGATTGGCAGATCCAAGTGGGCCATCTCCGCCAACATCGGTAACCGACTTGGAAATCGTATAGGAAGGGTGAGTGACGTACGTAATAAGCGTGTCATTATCCTGATAAGCGATTGAGCTGAAATCCCCTCTCGCTACTGCGGTATTAACAACTTGCCCAGCAAGCGCTTCAGCCAAGGTAATGGTATGTGCTCCTGTGCTTGTGCAAATCGCGTTATTCCCAGGATCAAGTGATGAAACCGGGCAATTGACCGGTATAGTAAAAGTGTTATCAGTGATTCTAATATTACTTAAGGTGACGTTACCGTCATTTAACACAACAAACTGGTAAACGAGGTCATCCTTCCAGGAAATCGTACTTGACAAATCATTGTCGTAGTATCCCTGCAAGGATTTTGTTAGGCTAATCGAAGGGGCCTGATTGATCCCAATAACCAGGGTATCGCTGTCAGTAAAGGTCACAGCAGCCAAGGATCCAGTTGCAGTAGCAGTGATGCTTACCTCGCCAAGATTCGATTCAGCGAGATTTACTTTATGTGGATTACTAGCCGTACAGACTATTGTGGTTCCAGGGTCCAAACTTGTCTGCGGGCAAACAACGGCAATCCCAAAAGAATCATCTGAAACCCCAATTGGATCAAGAGTAACATTCCCCAAATTTGTCAAAACAAACTCGAACCACAGATCATCTCCCAAAGTAATAGAGGAGGAATGATCATGATCGGAATAGGATTGCAAAGCAGTCGATATCTGAATTTCTGGATTCTGAACTGCAGTTATGGTGGCCGATGTTGTTTTGGATGTAACTGTAATTCCGTTTGGATCCATCCCTGAAACTGAGGCTCTGTTAGTTACTGTTCCATTGTTCAAGTCGGCAAGTGTAATGGCATACGAGGCTGTACAGGTCAAAGAATCATTGGGAGCAAGGTCTCCAATGGGGCATATTTCATTATTTGTTTTATCATCATCGACTACGAATGGCCCAGTAAGTGTTACGTTTCCCGAATTTGTAACGATAAAGGTATAGTTGATTATCTGACCAATAGTGTTATATGTACTTGTTTGAGCACTTTTACTGATCGTTAGGGATGGATCCTGGGTTACTGGTGTATCAAGAGATTCAGTGGTTGAAAGCATGACACCAGAAAAGAGCTGCCCCGTTGCATGAATTGTGTGACGGACATAACCCCTATCCGCTTCCGCCAAGGTTATATTATGAGGCAAATCAGCTGTGCAAGTCATCGATTCCCCAGATACGAGTTCGGAAGAAGGGCAGGAAATTGGAATCCCAAAACTAATATCTGAAACGCTGATGTTATTGAGCGGCATAGTACCGATATTGGAGATGTCATACTGATACCATAAATCATCATCTATGGTGATGGACCCAGAAAAATCATTGTCATCATATGTTCTTAATCCAATTGTAAAATCCAAACCAAGAGGGATCGTAAGCTCATCGCTATCAAAAACAGTGATGGTTCCTGAAACAGCCGAGGCGGTAGCATTATTGATGAGTTGGCCTGTGTTGAATTCATCCAAGGTTAGAATATGGGCAGTGTTAGCCACACAATTTGTTTTTTCGCCAGGAATAAGCGAGGTAACTGGGCAATGAACTGGAATGGCAAAGGTGTTATCAACAACTTGGACATAGTTTAGGGATACATTGCCAATATTGGTTATCTCGAAATGATACCAAAGTCCGTCATTGGGTGTGAGCGTTCCAGAAAGATCATTATCATCGTAACCAGCCAGACTTTTTATCGCTTGAATAGCAGGATTCTGAGCTACTGATGTAACGATATAATGCATATCAATATAGCGTTTACCCCCATAATCCCCAGCTGCTGTAACAGCATTATAGATTTGACCTGCGTTTGCATCCCAGAGTGTTACATGGTGAGGTGAGTTTGTAGAGCAAATCATCTCTTCACCAGGTGACAAAGTCGCTGCAGGACAATTTACAGGAATATTGTAAGTTTCATCAGTCACTGTGATGTAACTGAGGGATGTGTTCCCAATATTGGACACACTAAATTGATACCAAAGACCATCACCGAGAGTAATGGTCCCAGAGCCATCATGGTCATCATAAGAACCAAGGCTCTTAACCACCTCTATTGCTGGTTTAAGAAGATGGGAGGTCGACGTACTTGTTGGAGTGGATGTTTGAATTGGATAAATGGTAACTGTCGGAGTGGGTGTTGAGGTTATCGTTAATGTTGGAGTACATGTCGCGCTGGGGGTCTGATTTTGAGTTGGGGATGTATAAGAGTGAACCGTTCCGGTGGAGGTAGGAACAGGTGTTTTATAAATTGCAGTTAACGTTGCTAATCGATCTTCAATTTCATTTTCATCAAGGTCTAGATCCAAAAGAATGTCTTTGATAATACTCAAATCGATATTGGGATGAGATAATCCATGATAACTATAATCAGCCTCAGAATACGAGTGAATGGCGATGGGTAATTCATCACTAAGGGTTTTCTGGCTTATAAGTTGAATTATTGTAATTACTACAACAAATAGGAGAGACAAAAAGAATAAAAACAATAAAATCCAATCGCGATCCTTTTTCCCCCGTTCTTCTAATTGAGATCCTGAATCTTGCCGATTAGTTTCCACTGTCAGTATCGTTTATTTTTTCTGCATCAACTTAAATTCGTCAACAATTATTGGATCGTATTGTTTTCCTGTTTCTTCCTCGATAATTTTAAGGGCTTCTTCATGGGAAAGCGCGCTGCGATAGGGCCGATCTGTTGTGAGGGCATCCCAAGCATCAATAACAGAAAAAATCCTTGCTGTTCTTGGAATTTCTTCTCCCGAGAGGCCTTCAGGATAACCTGACCCATCCCAATGCTCGTGATGGTAACGAGGGATATCAAGAGCTGGTTCAAGAAAGGCGATATCCTTCAACATAAGGTATGCAAAGCTGGGATGTTTCTTCATTATTTTCCACTCTTCTTCGTCTAATGGCCCAGGTTTATGTAATATTTTATCTGGGATGCCCATTTTCCCGATATCATGAAGAATCGCACCTCTTCGGATATGCTCTATCTCCCCCTCTGCATAACCAAGCTGTCTGGCAAGGTTAACAGTCATCTCCGAAACCCTTTGGGTGTGGCCCTCGGTCTCTTTGTCTCTTAATTCCAGGGCCTTGGACCAGCCCAACAAAGCACTATCATAAGCATGCAATAAATCATTATGTGACTGCTTCAAATTGGCGATCATCTCCCGAAACGATTCAGCCAGAGTGTTTATTTCATCGTTTGTAGATAAATCCAGTTGAACGTTCAGATTGCCACCTGCGACAGCTTTGGAAGCCGTGACTAGCCCTAACAATGGTTTTGTTATGATATTTGCCAAATAAATCCCAACCAATATTACAAGAAAAAAAGATATTCCTATCAATATTATGACTTGGATTCGGGTCATTGGACTGGGGTTTACAAAGAAGTTGTTTTGAAGAGCGGCTCCCAAAATTCCTATATCAACATCACCTCTAATTTCCCAGGCAGCCAACACCTCTGTATAAGTGATGTTTAGAACAGAAAATTCGCGTTGACCATCCAGTTCTCTGATTTTCGAAATAGACTGATCTTGATTTTCAATTACATTAACAGCCATATCCTGACTAATTGTTGGTGGCGAGGTGTAAAAACTAGAAGAAACAGGGCGACCTTCAAAATCATAAAAAGTGATTTGACCCAAGGCTTTTTCATGAATAGTGTTTGTTAGGTTTTCCAAGGCGGATCCGACCAATATAACTCCGGCGATTTCACCATCCGATCCATAGACTGGTCCTGAAATATAGAATATATTCCCCCATTCCGCCTGAACATAACCAGAATACTTATCTCCAAGTTGATCTACTTGGTTGTGTATGACTTTTTCAACAAAGTCCCACTCGGAAAAGACATCTCCTCCTCCCCCCGTTGTAAAAGCATAATCCTCAACCGTACTTCCTGATTGGTGACGAAGGGATAGAACAAGATTGGCATCTGTATCCAAGAATTCAACGGCATCAATTTGTTCGTTGATAATAATTCCAATCGATAATGTTCGTAACAGATCTGGGTTATGTTGAAGTAAAGCATCAGGGATACCCGTTGAGTTTGACAGAAGACGAAACACCTCCAACAAACGTTCTTCTTCTGCAACCATTAATTCCGTCGCTACTTGCCCAACTTCACCCAATTGATTTCTAAACCGCTCTTCAACGGTATCAAATACGATATTTGTCAGTAAAAATGCCGCGCCTACTGCAATTAATATTGCCAGCAATAAATAAGGGATAGTTATTTTTATGCGAATGGGAAGTCTAATGCGCTGAAATAGAGAGGTTTTTCCTTCATTTTTATGGGTGCGTTGTTCAGCGTTTTTGATCCTATTCATGGTAAACAATTCCGCCTTAGATCACAAAATACAAAACAATCTACATATTATTATAATCTATATTTGTCTTTTATAAAAAATTTTTATTATGGTCATAATTACTTCATTGATGAAATATAATTATTGCATTTTTTATACCAGCTATATCAAAGATTTTTTACCTTGGTTAGTTCAAATAAATACTCTACTCGATAAAAAATAATCATGTCGTAATAAGGAATTTATTCGAAATAAATTCTAAGTTTTGAAAATATCATTATATTTTCGATCATCCTTGGTAAATTTCCCGGATCATCAATATTTACAGTTACTTTTTGGGTTTACTTCGTCCTTTTGTTTTTACTGGATCAACTCGTTTTATCCGTTTATCCCAATAAACTGTGGAAGTTTCCTTTGACCTCATTTTTATTTTTTCAAACAATAATTGATAATGTTCTAATGGGCACTATGTACACCTAAGCACATAGGTCGCGGCGATAAAAAGGATATTCAAATCACCTCGTCATCTTTCCAAGCTAGTTAAAGGTTCCCAATAGCCTGGAAACTACAGAAGATATAGACAAAAAAGACGTTTTTTAACCCCATATCTTGACTGTTAAGACAATATAGACCCTAATAAACACTTTGGACAATATCGCCACTGACTTTGACTCTTCACGGAGCACACCCACCCGAGTGCATGGGGACTTTGTCTGTTAGCAGCGCGCTTCTCGCTGTTGAGGCCATTTTTCAAGATTATTATCTAAATACGAATAATATTGCAACCAGTTCTTCTTCTTTAAGCTTCCCTGATCAAGTCAGCATATCAATCGCCATCAGACCATTTGTAAGTGTAAATTAGCTTGCCTAAAGAAATCAAAGCGTTCAATCTTGATCAAGCCATCCAGATAATTGGATCAAGAGTTGATCGGTCATTAATGAGAAATTACGAATTTCAGTATATAATCTTAATATCGATGATGATTTTCTTAAAAGTTAAAATATAAATGTTTGACGTGTAATAGCAAAAACTCTGATTTTACTGGTATCTACCCCAATTATCCATCAAGTACTTATATGAATAAAGGAGGTTCATACCATGGAAGAAAAGAAAAAAAACAATATCGGGAAAGCGGGAAAGTCCATATCGGGCGGGGGCACTACTATTAGAGATTGGTGGCCGAACCAGCTCAATCTGAAGATACTTCATCAGAACTCAAACCTGAGCAATCCAATGAGTACAGACTACAAATATTCTGAAGAGTTCTTAAAACTTGACCTTTCTGCAGTAAAGAAAGATTTGTACGATCTGATGAAGGATTCGCAGGATTGGTGGCCGGCTGATTATGGCCACTATGGACCTCTCTTTATCAGAATGGCATGGCATAGTGCCGGTACTTATAGAATGGGTGATGGTCGAGGCGGTGCAGGGGACGGAACCCAACGTTTTCCTCCCCTCAACAGCTGGCCAGATAACGTAAACCTTGACAAAGCGCGGCGGCTACTCTGGCCGATCAAGCAAAAATATGGGAATAAAATCTCGTGGGCAGATCTCATGATACTGGCGGGCAACTGTGCTCTTGAATCCATGGGCGTCAAGACGTTTGGCTTTGCCGGCGGCCGAGAGGATGTGTGGGAACCACAAGAAGACGTCTACTGGGGCTCGGAAGAAGAATGGCTCGGTGATAAGCGGTATACCGGAGAAAGAGATCTAGAAAACCCTCTGGCTGCCGTACAGATGGGTTTGATCTATGTGAATCCAGAAGGGCCAAACGGCAACCCTGACCCAGTTGCATCGGGCATTGATGTTCGCGAGACCTTCGCACGTATGGCAATGAACGACGAAGAAACGGTGGCACTAATTGCAGGCGGTCATACCTTTGGTAAATGTCACGGTGCAGGAGATCCAACGCTTGTCGGACCAGAACCAGAAGCTGCCCCGATTGAACAAATGGGACTCGGCTGGAAGAGCAGTTTTGGGACAGGCAAAGGTGGAGACACTATCGGCGGCGGCCCTGAAGGCGCTTGGAAGCCCAAACCGACCAAATGGGATATGGGATATTTAAATACACTGTTGGATTATGACTGGGAATTGACAAAGAGTCCTGCCGGTGCACACCAGTGGACGCCGTCTGATCCGGATGCCGCAAATAAGGTAGAGGATGCCCATGATCCTGCCAAGCGGCATGCACCTATGATGACCACAGCGGATCTATCTCTCAAAATGGATCCAGTCTATAGACCGATTGCAGAGCATTACCGTGATAACCCGGATGAATTTGCAGATGCATTCGCCCGTGCATGGTTCAAACTAACCCATCGAGACATGGGACCGCGTTCACGCTATATTGGTTCTGAGGTTCCTGATGAGGATTTGATATGGCAGGATCCTGTTCCAGTCGTAGATTATGCGTTGATCGATGAACTGGATATCACCAACCTAAAGATCAAAATACTGGCTTCTGGATTATCAGTTTCTCAGCTTGTATCAACAGCCTGGAAATCTGCATCAACCTTCCGCGGCTCGGATAAGCGTGGTGGAGCGAATGGCGCTCGCATCAGGCTTGAACCTCAGAAGAACTGGGAAGTAAATGAACCAGAAAAGCTGGAAAAAGTGCTTCAGACTCTTGGAAAAATCCAATCAGATTTCAACGATGCACAGTCAAGCGATAAGAAGGTCTCCCTTGCTGATTTAATTATTCTCGGCGGATGCGCCGGTATTGAACAGGCGGCAAATAATGCAGGCAAAAGTATCATTGTTCCCTTCAAACCGGGACGAACAGATGCATTGCAGGAATTGACAGATGTGCAGTCCTTCTCTGTACTTGAGCCAAAAGCAGACGGATTCCGCAATTATCAGAAAACGAAATTTAGCGTATCCGGCGAAGAAATGTTGGTCGACCGGGCTCAACTGCTGAATTTGACCGCTCCTGAAATGACGGTCCTACTTGGCGGTATGCGGGTTTTGAATACGAACTACGGACAGTCTCCGCACGGTGTCTTCACCAAGAGACCCGAAACACTTACAAACGACTATTTTGTGAACCTTCTCGATATGGGAACGGTATGGACACCAGTTTCTGAAGATGCAGAGATTTTCGAAGGACGTGATCGAGCGACTCACGAACTGAAGTGGACTGGAACTCGCGTGGACCTGATATTTGGTTCAAACTCTCAGCTTCGTGCAATTTCTGAAGTCTATGCATGTGAGGACGCTCAGGAGAAATTTATCCAAGACTTTGTCTCAGCTTGGAATAAAGTGATGAATGCAGATCGATTTGATCTCTCCTAAGCAGTTTAAATGAAGTTATTTAGGATATCGTGCGACGGGAAAGAATTTTCAACCCGTCGCACGAGAATGATACAAGCTTTTCATCAGAAACAATTTAGATGCAATCTGGTGGATAACTAGTGTTACGCTGTAGACAAGATATCTACTGACTATGGAAAAACGCTTACTGATCACCAAAAGAAGAGTTGACCAGTAAGCGTTTGTTAATGGTTTTATCCAAAGATGAGCCTATTCAATCCCGCACAGATGGACACCCAACCCTAATTCAGCAAACATCGCCGCTTTTATCTTCACCATCCTATCAGCTTCTTTTGCAGAAGGGGCGTAAACGACCTGGATATGGTTTGATTTATGCTGTGCCATGAGTTGATCACGATTGACACCATATAACACTGCATTCATGATCGGCCAAACTTCAGTGGTGGTTTCCAAACGCCGCTGGATTTCTTCATCGGGCAGCCTTACTGAAGCGCCCCTACCTAGATCAACATGCAACCGGCCTTGCATTTGATAAACGCGACTCCAGACGAGTTCACCTTCCTTGCAAATGCCAGATAAGGTGCCCCCGCCCATCGGGAAGTACATCCGATCTTGCTGTTTACTCACTGCCCCTCGGTAACCGTCCACCAGGTGCGCTGGAGGTACTGCACCGGAGATCTCAAATACCCATACAAAATCATCGATACCGTCCCCCTTAAAACGCTCACCATACCGGATATCATGTAAAGTGGTCTCAGGGGAAAGCCCCATCTTCGTCCAGATTCGGTTTGTGATCAGGGCATCCACACCTGCGCCTTCATCAACCTCGTTGAAATGAACGACTGCCTGGCCGGGGAATAATTCATCTCTATTTGTCTGATGGTAAACTGGCGGACGGTCCACATTATTCAACAGCCCTTCCACCAGGTCAGATGCTGGGGTCATATCCTTCAGACCCTGCTGGTACTGGATCCCGATCAGATCACATCCAAAGAAATCCGCCATTCGGACAGCTGCGATATACATTTTCATTTGTTCAAGGATGTGCCATTCGGTCAGGTCTTTATCCCTGTCGGTTCCCAGATCAAAATGCATCCCCTTCTTCAAAAGCCAATCATAAGCTGCCCTCGCTTCTTCCGCCTTTACGCGGCCCATCTCCGCCAGCAGAGCAGATTGACTCAACCTCTCTTTATAAATCCCAATTTTATTTAATAACTCATCATCAAAGAAAGCGTTATACATTCCCATGCAGCCTTCATCAAAGATACCCATGATGGCTTTTTCAGTCTTCAATTGATTGGCCAGTGTACGGGCGATCTCGCAATCTAATTCAGGCATACTATTGATATCAAATTCATACACATGGCTCAGATCATGCGTAATCCGATTATCCTGAAGCCATTCACGGATACCATTGATGAAATAATCGTCAGTGAAATCCTGACTCCAGATCGTGCTGTAATTGACCCCCATCTTCGTGAGTGAGGCGTTGAGATTCAACAAACCAACCAATCCAGGCCAGGTTCCTGACCAATTTGCGACCGTCAGAATAGGCCCGGTGTGATCTCTCAATCCTGCCAGCACATGGTAACTGTACTGCCAAACCCCGGTTGCGATGATGATCCGGCAATCCTTAGGTATTTCCTTAAATATTTCAATTCCCATATGCTGAGTCGAAATGAAACCATGTTTTTCCTCTGGATTGTAAGCATGACCTCGGTATATCGTAATCCCTTCTTTTACAAAGGCTTTTTCAATCTGCGCTTCCATTTCAGCCTGGACTGGCCAACACATCTGATTTGCTGATAGCCGTAAATCCCCACTGGCAACAAGCACTGCCGAATTGTTGGGAAGTGATGTTCGATCAAGTTCTGATAAGGACTCTAATGTTTTCATTAAATTTCTCCATCTCCTCAGACCGATGTAATTTATCCCGAATTGATATCAAATTTATAAACTAGAAACACGGTGGATCCAATTATCAATCACAAGTAAACGATATAAGCAATGCATTCATACATGTTAACAACTGAAAATACTTATCAACTTGATGCATCCTGATCTTTACAAATTTCTTTGCCAATTATCTCAACTGCCCATTTTGAAGCTGAAGCTACTACCTTCGTGCATTTATTGTCATGTGCACCTGCTTTATCGAATCGCTCCCTTTCATCGGGGTTCCGCAAATCATATGGCCGCCCAAATATCTTTTTATGGACTCCATGACAATAAAGACTGCCATACTTTGTTAAATATCGCTTTTGCATCTCCTGCGCCATAGAAAAAACTCGATATTTATTTTCCCGATCATCATCGAACTTTGTTCTGCGCCGTGGATAAATCAAACCAAAACTCATTACCGCGCCCGTTAATGCTGAACAAGTAGCTTCACCAACTAACCCCAAACCACCTGATAATCCCGTAGCAGCATTAAAGACAGCGTCATTGTTCATATCCAATACATCTAATATCGCAGCTATCGTGCATTGTCCGCAGCCATGATATTTCTTTTCATATTGATAACCGAGATCATATGCTTTTTCAGCCAATTTCAGCCATTGTTCTTCTGGTATATTAATAATTTCGTTTTTACTCATTAGCTTTGGTTCCAATTCTTAGTCTGAAAAATGTCTTTAATTAGACGATTAAAAACTCATTACCTGAAAAGGATTATGCAATATTATTGAAAGCGAAGTTACCCTTCAATCTCAATTATTATGAGAATCTCTTGAGCACAAAACCCTAATACGCAAAACAACAATTTGCAGTGAAAGAAGTCAAGAGTTTTTCATCATCGCATTTTCAAGGTAAAGGATCACCCTCAACAATACCAAGCTCTATAGTAAACTCTTTCTTCTCTAATGGCTCAATGAACATGACCTCATCATTTTCTAATGCAGTCTTCCTTCCTTCAGCATAGGTTGTAGCTGGGTTTAACCCACAGACATATTCCCTGCTTCGCATCATTTTCCATTGCAAGAACACCGGTAGCTGACGAGTATCATATTTCAAATAGAATCCCATACCTTGATCCCCTAATCGGGGATTGAACAAACATGCGCTTGCCATTCCACTCTCGGTTTCAAAGGCGTGGTAGAAACATTCTTCTTCAATGACATCGATAGGATCACAAAAATGATTATAATTTGACAGGCCTTTTTCAGCAGAGGGTGTTCTCGGCCATGATTTCTTAATTTTAGTTGTAAACAGCTCTGATTCTTGATCTAAAAATGGGAATCCAATATTGATATGATATAAAAGCATCAGAGGAGCAGGTTTAAAATCGCGATTCTCAATCGTATCAGTGATGGTTAATTTATTAGAGCCCAGTGAGGTTTGTATCTTTCTTTCTAATATCAAATCCTCCGCATAAAATCGTGAATGTCTAATTGTTCCAGAAATTTCAAAAAAGAGTTCACTCCCCTCCCAATACATCCGTTTTGAAATCATTTCTGCGGGTATGTTCGCAATTTCTCCATGAACACCATACTCTCGTCCTTCAACAACACAATCTACACCGACATTGTTCAATCCGCTTGTCGTTAAAAGCCCCCCATAAAAACTATCTAAAAAACCTTTCCCCTTATGCTCAATAAAATATTTGGGAGACCGCAGACCCGATTTGGAAATATAACCAAATGGAAATCCTTTAAATGAAGCCTGGCCTATATCAAGGCACCTGGAAGGAAAAACTGCGAATTTTAAATCACCTGCATTCACATCAATTGCATCCACACCTTTTGCTCGTCCCGAAGTATAAGTAACTTCTCTTAAGCCTCCTACCTGCGAAATATTCCCGGTTTTCTTGAGAAGGTCTTCTCTTGAATATTCTTTTCCAAATACTTTAGCCACCGTGCAGCTCCCTCTTGATTGATAATCATGCCTTCATGGGACAATTAAATAAAACAAATAACGTTCCTAGAACCAAAACTTACTTTCGTTATAGGGTAATTTCTTATTTCTCAACCAATTCTTATCATTGGTCTGAACCACTTAGTTAATTTTTACTAAGATATTTCAACAGTGAGTTATTGTATAAAAAAAGAGTATTCCTTCCTTTTATAGCCACTTCTCGACAATTTTCGCCTGCTTAGAGAATGTATCTTTTAACGTTCCATATAAGCTCCGGTACGTTTCATAGTAATCTTCATACATCTCTACTTGTTTCCGATTTGGCTCAGTGACACTAATTGGTTTTATTACCTGAGAGCAAGCTTCCTCTGCATCTTTAAAGTGTTTTGCGCCAATCGCCGCCAACAGCGCTGCACCAACGCAGCCAGTTTCTGAGACATTTGTTGTAACAATATTGGCATCATAAATATCCGCTTGCATCTGCAACCATAGCTTCGATTTTGCTCCTCCACCAGAAGCCCTAACCTCGCTAACCGAAACGTTCGCATCTCGCAACAACTCTATCGTGTCCCTTAATGAAAATGTGACGCCTTCCATCACAGAACGAGTCATTTCATTCAATCCATGACGATAAGAAAGACCAAAGAAAACACCTTTAGCATAAGGATCAGGATAAGGGGTTCTTTCGCCATTTAGATAGGGTAAGAAAACCAAACCCTCACTGCCGACCTGGGCTTTTGAGGCAAGTTCTGTCATGAGCGAATAGACATCTTTGCCTTCTTCTTTCATGGCATCTCGCTCGGTCGCGAAAATCGTATCCCTCAACCATTTAAATGAACCACCTGCAGCCAGTGTACATCCAAATAAACACCATGTATTGGGAACAGAATGGCAGAAAGATAATGCAGCAGCTTCATTAACATCAGGAATCGGCTTATTCGCAGCTGCGTAAACCACACCCGATGTGCCGATCGTTGCTGAAACAATTCCTTCCTTGTAAACACCACTTCCCAGACCACACGCGGGTTGATCGCCAGCTCCGCCGACAACAGGAATATTTGGTGTTAATCCCAATTCTTCAGCAACATCTTTCCGTAAATATCCTGCCACATCTTGAGATTCAAGGATATTTTCTGTGACAATATCTCTTGGTAATCCACACAACTCAAACATCTCATCGGACCATCTTCTGTTTGCTACATCAAATAAGTATGATCCAGAAGCGTCTGTGACATCTACTGATATTTCGCCTGTAAGTTTATATTTAATGAAATCCTTAGGGAATATGACCTGTGCAATTTGTTCAAATAATTCGGGTTGGTGTTTCTTAACCCACATTAATTTAGGTGCCCAATAGCCGGTCAAAGGTATATTGGAAGTCTTTTGTAATAAAAACTCCATCCCCGCTGTTTCTTTTATCCATTCAACCTCTGAAACTGCTCTTTGGTCCAGCCACATAATGCAATTACCAATGGTATTGTTCTCTTTGTCCAAAAGCGTGCTCCCCAACATTTGCCCAGTAACGCCAATACCATAAATTTGTTTACCTAACCCACTCGAATGGACAGCTTGGTTAATCGCTTTTTTACAAGCCTCCCACCATTCGGCCGGATTCTGTTCTGCCCACATTGGTTTTTCTGTAATAACATCAAGTTCCTCATAACCTACACCAGCAGAACTTCCATCTTCTCCGACAATAATAGCTTTTACACCACTTGTTCCGGAATCAATACCTAAGAAATATTTCATCGCTCTCTCCTTAATATCTATACGAAACCAGCGCTCATAATGTTTCTAATCTTTTTTTATTTGGTTTGATTTTTATTACATAAATAAGGTGAACAACTTTCACCAGAAAATTAGATGGATGCTCCAAATCTGATCAATTTCGTCCTTAAGAGCATCCATCAATATTTTAGGTCATGTAGATTAGATGGCGAGTTTCAAGATATCCATAATCATATCTTTTGTATAACTCGTTGTACCCCAACGCTCGGCTGTTTCAAGAATATCATCACTCATCGCATCAAGCTCGTTGGTTGGCATATTTGCCTCGGCAAAGGTGACAGGTACACCAATATTCTTGAACCATGCCTCGAGGGCGTCAATTCCTTTTTGTGCTGTTTCCTTACTCACGCCACCTTCAATGCCAAAAATCTCATTAGCAAATACCGAGAATTTTTCAAGTCTTTCATCCCGGTGATATTTCATCACAGCAGGAATGGAAACTGACATCGCACTCCCATGAGGAGTATCATAAAATGCGGAGAAGGAATGGCCTACAATGTGAATGATCTGGTCATAGGCACCCAATCCGCAAACATAGAAACCATTCCAAGCAAACGTCGCAGCCCACATGAACATTGCTCTGGCTTCTTTGTCGTGTAGATCCTTTTGTAGACGCTGCGTGCATTCCATGATCGTTCTAATCATGCCTTGTGCATAATGGTCTTGCATAGGCGCCCATTCCACAGTGTGGTTGATATATCCTTCCATCAAGTGGGAAACAATATCTGCAGCAGAAATAGCTGTCTGCTTCCAGGGTAAGGTATAGGTCAATTCCGGATCTAGAATTGATACAGTTGGATACATAAAAGGACTGACGAAACCATCTTTTCTTCTGACTTCGTCATTGTTCAGCACACTGACGGGATTCATTTCACTGCTCGTTGCAGGAATGGTTACAATTGCCATGATTGGCAGCGCGGCTTTGATCTCAGCTTTACCAGTTGGAAAATCCCACACGTCGCCATCATAACAAGCCCCTACCGCAATGCCTTTAGCTGTATCCATCGCACTACCGCCGCCCAAGCCAATGACTAAATCGACCTGCTTGTCCTTACACAGCTGGATGCCTTTTCTTACCAATGTTACTTCTGGGTTAGATTTGACGCCAAATAATGGAATCACTTCCAATCCGGCTTCTTCCAATGGCTTCATGGCTTTGTCATAGAAACCAATTTTCTTAATGAGATCTTCATCGTAAGATACAAGCATGACACGTTTACCAAACTCTGAAGCTATTTCACCTGCACGCTTGACTTCCCCTTCACCAAAAACTATCCTTGTTGGTATGTGATACTCAAATGAATACATCGAATCCTCCTTACTTAGTCTTGTTTTTTCTCAATTGATCAATTAAAACAGCAATAACAATAAGGCTGCCTATTAAAATGTCCAGAATGAAAAAATTGATTCCTAATAACGTACCTCCGTTTTTAATGGTGGCAATAATAACCGTCCCAAGAACAGTTCCAAAAATACTACCCACCGCACCCGTTAAAGAAGCCCCACCTACAACTGCGGCTGCCACCGCGTCAAGTTCATAGCCTTGGCCGGCGGTTGGAACACCACTACCCAACCTGGCAGTCATTAGAATTCCCGCTACTGATGACATTAATCCGCTAAATGCATATATGCCACAAATAGAGATCCCAATTTTTATGCCTGACAATCTTGCGGCTTCCTCATTACTTCCTATTGCATACATGTTACGGCCAAATGTAGTGTATCTTGAAATGATTAATCCAATAATGATTGTCATGAACCAGATATAAACCATTGCTGGAATTTCCAAATATCTTTGGACTGCAAAATCGCCAATCGCATCGGGCAACCCTAAAACTTTCTCTGCTCTGGTTACGAGCATGACAAGGGCTCGTACAACGGTCATGCCTCCGAGGGTGGCAATAAATGCTGGTACTTTTCCATAGTGAATAAGGAATCCCATGATTGCTCCGATCAATGATCCGCTCAACAAAGCAATCACTATCGAAAGCCAGATAGGCACACCTGCAACCATTAATTTAGAGGCAACAACGCTGCTAAAAGCAAGTACGGAGCCAACTGAAAGATCTATCCCGCCTGATAATATCACAAAGGTCATACCTATAGCGAGCACACCAATGATCGCGGTTTGTCTTAATAAATTTGTAACATTAACGACTGATAAGAATTTTGGGTTTGCAATCCACAATGCCAAAATCAATACGATCAAAATTATGATAAGGTTGATTTCAGATACTCTGTTGATGGTTTTGATAATTATATTGTTTTTTAATTTTGAGAACATGTTTTTCTCCATATAGAAGTTGTTCGGTTCACTTTATGCCAGATGCATATCTTAATAATTCTTCTTCATCATAATTCCCCCTGCTAATTGTCTTAATGAATCCACCTTCGCAAATAACAGCTATTCTATCTGCAATTCCCATAATTTCTGGTAGGTACGAAGACACTATGATGACTGCATTTCCAGCCTCAAGTAATTCCTCGAGTAATTTATAAATTTCTCGCTTTGCACCGACATCAATACCAACGGTTGGTTCATCAAAAATAAAAATACTGCTGTTTTTGCACAGCCATTTTCCAACAACAACTTTTTGTTGATTCCCACCGCTTAGATTCAAAACTTTTTGGTTTATTCCTGGTGTAACAACTCTTAATTTATCAACATAATCTGAAGCATTCTTTCTTTCACTTTTGAGATTAATAAAACTAAATTTAGATATGTCTTTGTAGGATGCAAGGTTGATATTTTCTTTTACAGACATCTCAAGTGTAAGGCCTTGTCTTTTTCTATCCTCAGGCAATAAACCAACGCCTAGTCGAATTGCATCATTTGGGCTTCTTATTTTTCGTTTATCACCATTTAGAATTAATTCACCCTGGTCAAAATTATCAGCGCCAAAAATTGCCCGCATAATCTCTGTTCTTCCAGAGCCAACAAGCCCAAAAAATCCTAAAATCTCCCCCCGCCTCACATCAAAACTGATATCTTTGAATTTCCCTTCCTTTGTGAGTCCTTTTACTTCAAGAACTTTCTCGCCCGGTTCAAAATGCTGAATAGAATACATGTCTTCAATTTTCCGACCCACCATCTTCCGAACAAGCTCATCTTCATTTGTTGAACTCACCGGCATTGTGTCAATCCATTTCCCATCTTTTAGGACCGTGACAATATCGCAAATATTAAATATCTCCTCCAAGCGATGAGAAATATAAACAATCGCAGCGCCTTCTCTCTTTAATTTCCGAATAATTTCAAATAAATCGCTTACCTCTTCATTCGCGAGTAGCGCTGTTGGTTCATCAAAAATAATCAACCGGCTATTATCAAAATTTTTCTTAGCAATTACAACCATTTCTTGTTTTGCTACAGGTAAATCACTCACCAATGCATTTGCATCAACCTTAATCCCCAAGCCGTCTAATACTCTTTGCGTTTCCTCACGCATGTAACGCCATTTTACAAAACCAAATTTGTTCTTAGGGATATTTCCCATAAAAAAGTTTTCTGCAACCGATAGATGATTTGCTAGGGTCACATCCTGATAAACTGCGCTTAGACCCAGGGATCTTGATTTAATCGGATCTGACATATTCACTTGCTGACCTTCGACAAAAATCTCACCTGAGGTCTTCTGGTAAACGCCCATCAATATCTTGATCAAGGTTGATTTCCCCGCGCCATTTTCCCCAACTATCGCATGTACTTCGCCAGTTTTAAAGTTAATACTTACATCATCGAGCGCTCTAACACTAGGGAAATCCTTGGTGATGTGTTCCATCCTAACGAAATCATGTTCAGTCATATCTACACATTCCTCACAATATACTTTTCCAACAATCTTTAGTACGAAGAATATTGTTATTAATTGATTGTATAAAATTATTTAATAATTCATTTTTGGATAACCGGACAATATCCGGTTATCCAAATAAAAACTTTACTTACTAAAGGTCTTCAGCCCTGGTAACATTGACGCCGGTGTCAATAAACTCCGGAATCTCTTCGCCCATAACTGCCTGCACAGCATACTCACAACCAAGATATCCCATATTAAAGGGATCCTGGATGATGAGTGCTTTAATGACGCCTTCCGCCAAGAAATCGAGCTCTTCTTGATCATCGTCAAATGCAACAACTATTACGGAATCCTGCAAACCTGCTTGTTGAATAGCACGACCGACACCATCACCAGTATGATTGTTATCAGCATAAATGCCGATTAAGTCATCACCTTCTCGAGTGATGATATTTTCTGCTTCAGTGAGTGCCAATTCGATCTCATTATTGACATATACAGGATCGAGGACCACAATGTCTGGTGCAATTTCGGCCATCTTATCGATGAAACCACCATCTCGTTCAATAATGGTTGAGACACCTGCAACGGCTGCAACGATAGCGACTGTACCTTCTAACGGAATCCCGGCTGCAGTCAGTTCTTCGACCATAGCCTCTGCCGCAAGCGCACCACCGAGGACATTATCTGTAGCAAGGTGTGCCACAACATCATCTGACGGGATCTTTGTATCAATGGTCAAAACCGGTATCCCGAGTGCTGCTGCGTCAGCAACTGCTGCATTAGCACCTTCTCCGGCATTGGACGCGATCACGATCGCATCTGGTCCGCTTGTGATGACATTTTCAAGGATAGCGAGTTGTTCATCAACATCAGCTTCAGATGCAGGGCCATAGGTCGTCACATTAACATTCGCATTGTCAGCACCGAAAGCTTCGCCACCCTCGATTGCCTTTTGCCAGAAACCTGAGTCGGTAGCTTTGATGATCAAAGCAATTTCAAGAACTTCTGCTTCTTCTTCGACTTCTTCAACCTCAACACCGAGATCTTCAGCTCTTGTCACATTGACGCCAGTATCAACGAATTCAGGAATTTCTTCGCCCATCGCTGCTTTCACAGCATACTCACAGCCAGCATACCCCATGTTATAGGGATCCTGGATGATGAGTGCTTTGATGACGCCTTCCGCCAAGAAATCGAGCTCTTCTTGATCATCGTCAAAGGCAACAACTATTACGGAATCCTGTAAACCTGCTTGCTTAATCGCGCGACCGACACCATCACCGGTGTGATTGTTATCAGCATAAATGCCGATTAAGTCATCACCCTCTCGAGTGATAATGTTTTCAGCTTCAGTGAGTGCTAATTCGATCTCATTATTGACATATACAGGATCGAGTACCTCAATGTCTGGCGCGATTTCAGCCATCTTATCGATGAAACCACCGTCTCGTTCAATAATTGTTGAGACACCCGCAACGGCTGCAACGATAGCGACTTTACCTTCCAATGCAATCCCAGCTGCAGTCAGCTCTTCGACCATAGCCTCTGCCGCAAGCGCACCACCGAGGACATTATCTGTTGCAAGGTGTGTTACAACATCATCTGAAGGGATCTTTGTATCGATAGTCAAAACAGGAATCCCGAGCGCTGCTGCATCAGCAACTGCAGCATTAGCACCTTCTCCAGCATTGGACGCGATCACGATTGCATCGGGTTCACCAGTGATGACATTTTCAAGGATAGCAAGTTGCTCATCAACATCGGCTTCAGATGCAGGGCCATAGGTCGTCACGTTGACATTTGCATTGTCAGCACCGAATGCTTCGCCACCCTCAATTGCTTTTTGCCAGAAACCTGAGTCGGTAGCTTTGATGATCAAAGCAATTTCAAGAACTTCAGCCTCCTCTACTACAGCCTCTTCAGTTGCAGTCTCTTCCGCTGCACAGCCTGTAATTGCCATTAGTCCAAAAATGGCAATAAAGAGTACACTAAACAGCTTTTTCATTTGACTCTTCCTCCGAAAATATTTTGAATTTATCCTTGGATTCTCATCATGAGTTCCAAATTTCAGAGATAAATATTATCTCTTCCAATACATTTGTTTCGAATTCTCTTTTTTTCTCCTTGCAGAACCACCTCCTTTAAAATTTATTTGGCTATACACACCATTAAGTCAGATCTGCCACCGAATCACCCATAGAAAATATGGTTGTTAACTCGACATGTATCGGTTCATAATCTTTCATACCATTTTCCAACCTGTGCAATAATAATTCTGCTGATTTAAGTCCAATTTTTTCTATAGGTTGAATAATACTGGCGAATTGTGGCTTTATTGCTTTCGTGAAACCATAATATGGAAAAGACGATAAAAGATCAAACACCATTACAGAAACATCACTCGGGATATTTAGGCCATATTCAAGCATTGCCTCGAAAGCACCCATCGTATGAAATGCATTTGTACAAAAAATTAGTGTTGGAGGATCAGTCAAGTTCAATAAACGCATAAATTGTCTTGTTGAATCATGTTCAATTAATTCAGCTTCAACAATGTACTCTTCTTTAATTTCAATGCCATTATTTTCTAAAGCATCTTTATAACCTTTAAATCTGATCACATCTGTATATAATTCTTTACCTCGAATATACCCAATTTTCCGATGCCCTTTTCTTATCGCCAGCGTGATTGCATCATATACAGACTGGTAATTATCAATCGTAACGCTATCACAATCCAATCCACCAATAAGTCGGTCTAACAAAATGACAGGTAAATCGGCATCGAGGCACTCCTGAATATGAATACCGTCTTTCATACTTGTTGCTACAACCAGGCCATCGACACGTTTATTTGCCAGCGTTCGTACTTGTTCAACTTCGAGTTCACTATCAAATCCATATGTATTAAATATGGTTTGATAACCTCCCCTTAACATTTTTTCCTGAAAAGCTTTGATGATCCCTGGAAAAAAAGGATCAGTGATATCCGGAAATACGCAACCAACCGTGTATGTTTTGCTAGATTTTAATCCGCTAGCCATCGGGTTCCTATGAAAAGACAATGCATTGATCGCCTCTTCAATTTTCCTTTTATTTTCTGGTCGTACATTCTTTCCATTTAAATACCTGGAGATCGTTGAACGCGAAACCCCACTTTTCTTCTCCACATCAATAATTGTCGTCATAAACTCTCCATGCTATAGTGAAACTTCAGTAAATGTGTTTATTTCTCATCCAATTCAGGAACCGCACCAGATTTTGTTGCTACATATGCACCTAGTTCATTGCCTTTTTCCGCAGCTAGAATTACATCACCGCTCTTCATATACTCCATAATGAAGCCAGCAGAAAAGGCATCACCTGAGCCAACTGTGTCCTTGACCTTTACTTTAATACCTTCAATATCTTTTCTTGTTCTGTGTGTGAAAACACTCACACCTTTCGCCCCTCTGGTTAATAAAATAATCCTTGCAGGATACTTTTTAAAAAGCCAATCGATCAATTGGTTTTCATTTTTTGATTCAACGCCAAACAAATCCGCAACTTGAATCAATTCTTCATCATTTAATTTCAGTATATCGGTGTGATTAAGCGAAAATTCAATAACTTCCTTTGAGTAATGACCAGGACGTAAATTGATATCAAAAAAAACTTCCTTGAATGGGACATTCTCAATAAGCGCTTTAAGTGTTTTTTGACTGGTTTCATTCCTTTGGACTACGGACCCGAAGTAAAAAATATCATAAGTATTTTTTGATAAACTTCCCAGTTGTTCATCCGATAGCGTAATAAAATCATACGCCACTGGTTGAATTATCTCAAAGCTTGGATTACCGTCCCTGTCTAGGAATACTTTTACCCAACCTGTTTCATGTTCCAGATCGTTATTAATGTATTTCGTTGAAACCTGATTATCTACAAGTAGACGTCTGACTTTATGCCCAAGTTCGTCGTCACCCACGCAGGAAACCAGGGTCGGAATATAACCATGATATGCCATATGTAATGCAATGTTTATCGCGGGCCCACCCACATACTTATTCCCATCGATAATATCAAATAAGATGAGCCCGTATAAAAGTGATTTTGACATACGCTTCTGCTACTCCAAGCCGATCCTTCAATCAATCTTCATAGAAAAAAAGCTGATTTGAAACAAGTGAAAATTACTAGGAACGTTCTCAGTATAACAAATATTTAACGATTTGTAAATAGCGAATTAACATTTTATTTGTTTTCCTTGTTTCCCGGTTGACATATGGAAATCCTAATGGTATTATTCACATTAGTGAATCCATTATAACATTTGTGAAATGACAATGTCAACAGAAAATGAAAACATTCCCAAAGATCGTAAGAGCCTCCTGGCTGATATAGCTGAAATGTACTTCGTACACGGCAAAACCCAGGAAGAGATTGCTGTATTTGTTGGGGTCACTCGATCAAATATCTCACGGATGTTGAAAGAAGCACGGAAGTCTGGCATCGTTGAAATCACGATCAATCGCCCCCTTCAAGAAGACCATAAATTAACAGAAGAGCTGATCAAACGATTTGATTTGGTCAGTGCCCGAGTAATTAAAATTGATCATTCATCACAAAATTTAAAATTACTTGGTAAGGCCGCTGGCAAGGAATTAATGTCCCGACTTAAACCCGGGTCTGTCATTGGCACTTCTTGGGGTACTGCCATCAGCGCAACAGTCGGGGAAATGGAAAATGACACCACATTTCAAGATATTAAGGTCGTTCAATTATTAGGTGCATTGGGAGCACGCATCGAAGATTATGATGCAAACGCAATCGTTCGCAGACTGGCGAAAAAATTAGATGCTGACGGCTATTATGTCAACGCACCGTTTTTAGTTGATGACAAAAAAACCGCTGATTCACTCCGGAAAAACAGAAACCTTCAGGAAACGATACGCTGGGGTAAACAAGCAGATATCGCCTTATTAGGTGTCGGGAGTTCAGAGAAAGCGCATTGTAGTTTTTTCCTCGCTGATTATGTAACAAGAAAGGAATTAGAAGAAATCCAAAATAACGGTGCAATTGGGGATGTTTGTGGTCGGTTCTTTGACATAAATGGACAAATGACTGCCGAATCGTTCCAAAACAAGCTGATCGGCATCTCACTTCAAGATCTTTTGCGTATACCGATAAGGCTGGGCGTTGCAGGGGGAGCCGCCAAGATTGATCCAATCATTGGTGCTCTGAGGGGGCGTCTGATCAACGCTTTGGTGTCAGATGTGAAAACGATCTCAGAAGTATTACAAAGAACATAATTTTATATTCCGAAGTCTTAAAAATAGGAAGGACTATATGGGAACAAAAAAAATCCAGGCAAAATATGATAATAAGAAAACGACAGATATTTTAAAAAAGGCGGATGAACTTGGTTTATCAAAGGATACTTTGGTTAAGATGTACGAGACCATGGTTGAGATCCGCCATTTTGAAGAAATGGCAACCCAACTTTATGCTCTGGGTAAAGTTCATGGCACAATGCACCTTTCCATAGGCCAGGAAGCTGTGGCAGTAGGTACAGGGTTAAACCTGAAAAGCGATGATTACCTGCTTAACCATCATCGAGGTCACGGTCATTTTATTGCCAGCGGCGCAGACGTCAATAAGATGATGGCAGAATTCCTTGGCAAGGATACCGGATTTTGCCACGGTCATGGTGGATCAATGCATATTGCCGATGTAAGCGCAAACAATCTAGGTGCACAAGGCATTGTCGGAGCTCAGATGGGTATTGCTGCTGGTGTTGGTATTGCGATCAAAATCAAGAAAACTGAGCAGGTTGCTTTGGTCATTTTTGGCGACGGCGCAGCCAATCGTGGTATATTCCAGGAATCTCTCAACATGTCCTCTATCTGGGATTTGCCGGTCGTTTATCTCTGCGAAAATAACCATTATGGGATGTCAGTTGAAGTCGAAAGAGTCTCAGGAAAGGTGCCATTCAAAGACCGGGCAAAAGCGCTTGGTGTTCCAGGCTACTTTATTGATGGTAATGATGCACTGGCAACATACGAGTATCTAAAAAATGCCTTTGATCATGCTCGGACGGGAAAGGGACCAGTCTTTTTGGAAGTTGAAACGTATCGGTTCTTAGGTCATTCAAAAAGTGACAGGAACCTTTATAGGAGTAAAGAAGAAATCAATGAATGGAAACAGAAAGGTCCAATTAGACGTTTCCAAAAAATGCTTTTAGAAGCAAATATTATTACTGACAATCAAGTTAAGGAAATTGACAATAAAATGGCAAAGGTGATTGAAGATGCTGTTGAATTTGCTGAAAACTCACCTGAACCAAAAATTGAAGATGTTACGGAGTTTGTATATGCCTGAAATTACTTTTCGACAAGCTATTCATGACGCTATGGTTGAAGAGATGCGTCGAGACAAAACTGTCTTTCTTATTGGAGAAGATATTGGCACCTATGGGGGGGCGTTTGGTGTCTCAGCAGGTATGTTAGAAGAGTTTGGAACAGAAAGAATTTGGGAAACACCCATATCTGAAGAAACGATTGTTGACTCAGCAGTTGGTGCTGCCATGGTAGGATTGCG
>Ga0272443_10001059_pt1 | contig 43449 bp, 63 predicted proteins | sample SSMAcet12_FD_193581 | JGI IMG/M metagenome (GOLD analysis project Ga0272443, IMG submission 193581) | Marine sediment archaeal communities from Little Sippewissett salt marsh, Falmouth, MA, United States - SSM-Acet-12 | ecosystem: Environmental > Aquatic > Marine > Wetlands > Sediment ...
TAAACCAGTAAATATAACAACAGACTGAATTATAGATACATATGCTAATGATTCAGTCCAAGACATCCTTCCAAAAACAAGTTTATCTCTAATCCCTGCTTTTCCTTTTCTTTCTGTTCCTACTGCTTTTTTCAAGTTAATTTCATTTGTTGATTTCTCCATTTCTTTTGAATATTTGTTGTAATCCATTAATTTCCCTCCAAAGAAATATTATGTTGATTATAATCTGGTCTTAAAAATTTGTTACTATTATGTAGAATATATCCAGTTTCATTAGTTATTTTGAAATTATAAACATCTGGATAAAGATTATCAAAATAATATATCGTATTTTCTATGTTTGACTGCTCATAAACAGTTCCAAAACTATTACTTGAAACACTAAGATTCAAATTACTTTCATTTACTTCTGATAAAGAAACTCCAACAGATGACATATTTATATCAAAAGAAAATGTTTTGTTTGATTCGGCTTTTCTCGTTGCTTCTTCTTCTGTTACTGGAGAATCCAATTTTGTCTCAGCAACCAACTCACCAGCCACAAATAACCCAATTGTAACATTTCCTGGAGTAGATACTAAACTAACTTCATCCCCTAAAACAACAGCCCCGTCGTGAACAATTCTATATTCATCCATAACATAAACTGATGAACCTAAATATGGATTACCATCAATTGTTACTGTTCCTTTTACATTAGCCCCTTCGTAATATTTAACTATTGTTACATAAGGAGAAAGGTAAACAGGAGCAAAGTGTTTCAACATATATGTCGGAATTCTGTTATCTGGAACTTCATTATTGATATTTGGTCCATAATAAATAGAGAAAGCCATAGAGTTATAGTATGCATCTTTTCTTCTTGTCACTGTATCTAATGATAACTCATTAAATTCTTCTTTTGACATATTATTTAATTCTTCATAAGTATAATATTTTCCTGTTTCTATATCACGGTATTGAGTTATATAATAATCATCTTCCATTGTTATATACCCATGAACTCCTTTATCAGCCAAAAATGGAAAAACTCCAAAAATAGAAGTCATATCTCTTTGTTCAATTGCAACATATCTAATAGAATATCCTGTTGCTTCCATCATATCATGGTATAAACTTGTTATATCTTCATCTGATAAATTCATAATTATATCTGTCGCATCTTGATACATTGCATTCCATTCTGATATTCTTAAAACATTATTTCCATATTCAGGAGCAACAAATTTATTGTAAGATGGAGCATACTCTGTTGGATAATTTATGATATTCGCAATATCTTCTGATTCGTTTCCCAAATAAGTATCAAAAACTTCAATACATTCTTCTGATATTTCTCCATAGTAAACTGGTTCTTTAGTTCCCTCGACTATTCTAATAATCAATACCGATATTGCTTCCTTTTCAGACTGAGCCGTTAAAAAATTAGATGCTGGTGGTATTCCTTCCTGGAAATTATCTGCAACTGTTGGATGTTCAGACATAGATGATAAATAAAAACCATAATCCCACCAAGACATAACTGCTGGTCTGTTTTCTGGTAATTCTATATCTGTATTCTGTTGAGAAATCCAATAACAAGCATCAGCCCAATACACTTGTTGAAATAAATTATTTCCATATACACCAGTAAAATCTTCTCCAAATACAGCTCTATCCATTTCTGGTGGAACAGCTGCATCTAAAGATAGAAAAGTGTTTGGAAACAGTACCAAAAAGGCGATAAATAAAATTCCTGATATATGAGAAAATTTCATTCCTTTTCTAAATCCTTTAAATCCTCCAATGTTTTTAATTGAAACAATCATTTTTTTGTAATTTATTTTCTCTACAAAAGTACAAATAGTAAACCCAGCAAATATAGCAACCAAAGGTACCATGTCATTTAGAAAACGACCGGCAGTGCCAGTTAACCACATATAAATTATGAACATCATTATAAAGAAAATATTATACGATTTCCACTTTTCTTTATGTGTTTTCCAAACAAACAAAACAAATCCTGCTAAAGCTAACCAATACATAGATGGACCAAATCCCATAACAGTTTGACTTATTCCATATGTATGTGCTTCCCCAATAGTTAATGATACTTCGCTTCCATAAATTCCTTCTCCGAATATGATACTAGAAATTGTGTATAATGGACCACCAAGAAAACTTCCGACTTTTATTGCTCCTGTATGAATCATATGTAATATTCCCAATGATACTCCTGTAAAGAATAGTATTGCAGGAATTGATAATAACCAAGGAAAGTTTAACTTTTTTAATACCAAATACATAAAAAGTATAATCAATGAGAAAGCAAATGTATACAAAGGAAAGTTAAATACTGTATTTCTAAGAATATCATACGGAAGAGAAATTAAGAACCCAAATCCCAAAATTATTGATATTCTCGATATGTTTTTAATGTCATATTTGGTTCTTAAAATATCAAAAAATAGAAGTATAACAGAAAATACAGTAATTGAAACAAACGCAAGCTCAGCATTTACCCATGTTAACTGTAATGCTCCTATTGTTATTCCAGATAAAATCGCAAAAATTATTGATTTTTTATTATTTTCCTCTTTTAAAGACTTCAAAAAGAAATAAAAAATAACTGTAAACAATAGTAATATAAATGAATCGTGGTCAAATAACGAAAAAGCAGAACCATGCCCAGAGCCAAGATGTATAGGAATTATCGCAATGAACATTGCACTAACTAATCCAACTTTTTTACTAAATAACTCCTTACCAATTCCATAAACAGGGAATACCAACAATGCTCCATAAATTGCTGGAAGGAAAAGCATACACCAACCCAATGAATCCATTATTCCAATATTAGTAATTCCATTAACAACATGAGCAGAACCTATAGCAATCATATTAAACAAAGGTGGTCTAGAACTACCATAGTGTCCTATTGGATAATTTAAAAGTGGGTCTGCTTCCGTTACAAATCTATAATATCCACTTTCTATTGTTTCTGTGCAAGTTCTCATATTGTAATATGGGTCAGGACCAGATAAAAAGAACCTTGTTCCAATTGTCGTTCCATCAGGATTAAACGCTGTTCCAGATGTATAATTAAAATATGAATTAAAGAATAGAACTAAACAGAAAATTCCTATCAATACAAGAGGAACAAAAAGTTTTCTTTTCTTTTTCAAATTAAATAATTTTTCTTTCTTGGCTTTTTTCTCTTCAGATTTTGGTTTATACGAACTCGGATAATTTCGTTTGCCTGCCCTTTTTCTTACCATATTTTTTCCTCCTTATTTTAAACATCGACTTAATCTCATCCGTTATAATAATATCTGGATAGTGTATGAACCTGAAAACTATAAAAATACAAATTAAAGTAATAATCCAATGCCAAACTCCTACAAATAAATAAGAAATACTTTTAACCCAAGAGTCTAACGGACCATATTCAGGATTTGGAGCATATATTAACTCATACTGTTCAAATACTTGAGCATAACTTAAAGTTTCTATGAACAATGAAAAGAACATAGAAAAAAGTATTAATATTGTTAATGACAATGCTAAAATACGTCTGAATTCTTTAAACGACTTCTTTTTCATTTTCTCTCTCCTTCTCTTCCTGTTTTTTCCAATATTCCTTTATATAATCCTTAAAAAATAAAGGACAAACATGTGATATAAAAATTCCTGTAACAACCATTCCTACAATCAAACTAAGATAAGCTCCAACAACAGATGGAATCAATACCACAACTAAAATGATAGTTCCTACAAATATTAAACCTGTTATCAGACCAAATATACATATTTTTATTCCTGTTTTTATACTCACCTCAATACCTCCTTTATCTCATTTGCTAATTTTTTCCCTATTCCTGGAATCTTAATCAATTCCTCTATTTCAGCACTTGATATCTTCCCAATTGAATTGTCAAACGCCTCAAGCAGTTGTAAACCCTTTTTAACGCCAATTTTTGGTATTCGACTAATGATATCAACCTTAACCTCTTTTGCAGTTGCCTTTCGTCGTATTGGTGTGTACTCAATATACTTAATTGGTGTCTTTCCATCATAGAATCTTTCAATTGTCTTTACAACCATAGGAATATATAATTGACCTACAAAACATACTGACACATCCTTACGAGCAAGAACTGAAGCAACCTTACTCATTATCATTTCAGAGTTAGCATTTGGATGTTGTAAAATGATATCCATTATTCCTTCATACTCAACAAAAAGATAAGCGTGATTGAAATTATCCTTTAACTCTTTCAATTGCTTATCTAGTTGGTCATTATAGATTGATGATAAAAAATCTCCGTGTTTCCTTTCAATTCCCACCAATCCATCTCCAGAGTGAGCATCTCCTGCTTTATATGTTCCAATTTCTACACTTGTTATCAATTTACTTTTTCCTTTTGATATATAATCCTGAAACAAAGGAATTTTCAAATGTTCTCTAGAGTCAATGTAGATTTTCATTCTATCTTTAAACCTCTCCTGTCTATTTCTTTTTTAATAATGTCTGCAGATAACTTACATCGTTCATCATTAGTTTCTTCATAATCTTTCATTGCTCGTTTGTATCCGTTAATTAATTTGTTGTCTGGTCTGTCTTTCAGGTATTTTTCTAACTTTTCCATTTCTTTTTGTATATTAAACATATATTTATCTCCTAAATCCTCTACCACAATCTTTACATACATATTTTTGCTTTTTCTCATTCTTTCCATAATAAAATCCAGCTTTCACTGTATTTTCACTTCCACAACTTGGACAATTATTTAGTGTTTCTTTCCATATTTTTTTGTTTCTGTTTACCCATAGAAATATCACAAGAGTTGTATATGCTCCTACAAGAAAATATAAAATTACTCTCCACTCTAATTTACCTTCTCCTGATACACTAGCAAAACCAACTAAACAACATACAGCAATCATCCACGAAAATACCAGATAATCTGCCTTGCTTCTAAATTTCATTACATATTTTCCTTCCATTTTATTTCCTCCTTAATGAACAATTTTCACATAAATGTCCATATGATTTTTTTAAAAAAGAACATTTAACCATTCTTGGATTAATTGTTCTAACCTGATATGAAGTAACTGGATAACTATATCTTGTCCAATTACAACTTTTAATGAAAGCATTAATCGAAATATCATTATATCCTAAATACTTAAGCCATGATACCAACTCTATTCTTTCAAAATGTGATGGATGAGAATGAGATGCTAGTTCTTGGAGACATGGCAACCCCAAAGCTGCTTTCGTAGGAGTAATATCCCCCTTTCTATTAATAAAAATTTTTTCAGATATACCGTTTTCTCTATGAAGCATTTTAAAATCATCAAATGTATCAGCTATTTCTTGTAGTGTTAATGTTGGTTTTGGAGAATTAGGTAGTTCCCCTGGTTCTTTAACAAGTTTGATGATTCTTTTTAAACCAGCATCAAATTCTTCATCTGTTAAATATCTACAATAATAATCATTTTTATCAAAATCATTAATATCTTCATTTCTTCTCATATACTTTGATGTTGGATATCTTGTTAAAAATCTGAGACGACCAAATGTTGGCTCATCAAATGCCTCAATCTTTGCTTCCTTAGCCATTCTCATTTGAACTGAATACATAAGGTCTCTCACAGATTGTTGAGATATCTTAGAAGTCGGAATCATAGGTTTTATAAGAGCATACAAATGAAATCCCTTTCCTCCAGAGAAGTTTATTACTGTAGGAATATCTTTTTTTTCACAATAACTTTTTAATCTTTTAACATTCCTATATGGAATTCTAATAGAAAAGTAGGAATCTATATCAAAAAACAAATTATCAATTATTGGTGTGTCTTTATCTTTGAACTGAAAGGTTGAAACGAAAAATGGCGCTTTGTTCATAAACAATTTTTTAAAATTGTTAAAAGCAAACGTACTTTCGCACCAGAATTGGTTAGGAAAACCAATGTACCTTGGTATCTCATTGAACATGATTCCATCTTTTCTTTGAATTCTATTCTATTGCATCAACTTCCTCGATTGATATGTTCAAACCAATCCATTCTCCACAAACATCACTATATTGTTTGGAAAACTTCGATAGAGCTATAAGAATATTATCTCCTTTTATAACTAATGTTTCTTGGTTTTCTCCATCATTTACAACCATCAAATAATATCTTTTTTGTGGCATTTCTGGTTGAACTTGCTGTTCATTTTCTTCAGCAACAAATTCACTTTCAGCATTTTCTTCCATTTTTTCTTCCTCCTTCTTTTTTCTAAGCATTTTTATCACTCCTGAACATATGGTGGAATTAAAATTCCTAAAATATATCCTTTATCCTTTTCAAAAATCCAAGCAGGTGAGTTTGTTTTTGTTTTTATATGAACGTCTTGACGGAAAGTATCAGCAATTTGTGGAACTCCATATGTAAATATTACATCAAGTTCTTTTCCGCTTTCAATTTTCCCTTCAGGATACTCAGTATGATAATCACTGAAATCATGTAAATTACCAACTCTAACAGAAATTTTTCCGTTTTCAATGATAAACTTATAGAACTCTGTCTTCAAAACCCCAGCATATCCAGATATATTCTTAAATTCATCTAGATTAATTTTTAAATGCGTATCAAGAGCCAACTTTGATTCTCCAATCATAGGAATTCCATCTTTGATTTCAAAAGGTAACTCTTTCATAACTTCTCCTTCAGGTTCTTTAAATGATATCATTGTTACTCCTTTCTCTCCAGTAACCTTTCCTTTTTCATCAGTTATCAATTTCTTTATTGATAATTTGTTTCCCTTTGTTTCCATAACTAGTTGAGTTCCTGCTAATATATTTTTAACAATTCCAAGAGTTCTCTCAATATCAAGTTCAATTGCTTCTGGTTCTCCTTCTATTTCTTCAAAGAAATCCTTTTCAAATTTTACAAATCTGATAGCTCTTCCATGTTCTTCCTTTTGAATCGAGAATATTGAATCTTCTGCCTTAGAGATGATAGCTGATGGGAAAATATCTTTAACCATTAATTTCTCTAACATCTCTTGTAATTTTTCTTGTTTCAATTTTATTTTCATTTTTTATTCCTCCATTATTTAGATGTGGATTTAGGGGCTCCAGGCGAAGGTGGTGAGGAGAGATTTAAAAAAAATCTTTCTTTGCCCAGAGCTTTCCCTTCCACACCTAAATATTCCAATCTTCTGATTTATCCTCCTTTTTCGGTTCTTCTTTTTTCTCTTCGTTGGGCTTTTCTTCCTGTTTTGGTGGTGCTATCCCTGCCTCTTTCTCAAGTTCTTCAATTGCTGATGTTCTATACCCTCGTTTCTCTAGTTCTTTCAAAGCATTCTTGTGAACTTCATATGCGTTCTTGTTTGTAATATCAACTTCTCCATATAACCTTCTGTATCCTGTCAACTTATATGGTTTTATCTTAAAAGTGTTGGATTTATGATTTAAATACAAAATCGTGTCAACCCTGTGCATATTATCCTTTTCACCTGATGGTCTATATCCCAAATCATAAAATATAGAATCTTTGTTTCCTTCTTCTTTGATTTCAGCAGTAAAAAGGATATTATACGGCATTCTTTTGATTTTATCAATCCAATTGAAATTGTGGAAGTATTTTATAATTGTCCAATCTCCCCAACCTTCTAATGCACGATAAGCTGTGGTGTCTTCTTTCATTGCTTTGACATCTGCTCTTTTCTTAGCAAAATATTCGCCAAGAGTTTCGCCATATGCTAATCTACAATAGTAATCTTGAACAGATTTCCAAGAGTCCTCCAAAAGTTCAACTATCATCCAACCAAATTTTCCTGTTTTTTGTTTATGTTCTTTAAGTTTCTTTTCTGCCTCAGATGTTGATGATACCAATTCCTCATACGTATTTATAGGAAAAACCAAAATATTATCTCTGTATTTCTCTGGAATATTTTTAAACAATTTTGTAATTCCAGTTGGTCTATCAGGATAAATAATACACATCAAAAGGTCATCTTTTTTCAATCCTTGCTTTTCAAGATATTCAAGAACACTGATATAAAAAGATGTCTTTCCTGTATTTGATTCTCCAAATACAATAATCTTTTCGGTATTTGCTATTTCTTTAGCATATTGTTTGATAGAAACTGGTTTAACCAACTGTTGAGCCCAAAGGTCTTTTGGTTGTTCTGTAATTGTTTTCTTTTTTTCTACCATTCACCTCACCTTTAAATCTCAAAGTCGTCTGATGCTTCTTCCTTTTCTTTGTTTTCCTCTGGTTTTTCTTCTTTCGGTTGTTCTTCAACTGGAGTTTCTGGTTTTGGTTCTGGTTCAGATATATCAACTTCTTCTAGTTTTTCTGATGTTACTGGTTTAACTACAATTTCTTTTGGTAGAGCCAAATCTGTTGGTAATATAAATTGATTGCTCCATCTTACTGCTCCTGTTTTATCATCTATATCAATTGTTCCACCGAATTTTAGAATTGAACCTTGTGACCACTTGACATCTTCTGGACTGACAAATATTGCGAAATTGCTTCCAATAACTGAATCATCCATTACAGTATATCTTCCATATTCTCTTTTATCCGCCGTCTCTCCCACTTCTGATTCAATTACAGTTGCTTCTACCACTCGAATATCTGTTGTTGTTTCAGATTTGTTTAAATCCATTTCTCCAATTGTTATACTAATATCCTTTGGTTTGATTTCTTTTTCATAGAATTCTTTGAAGCTCGGCATTTTATGTTCAACGGGAGCAAATCCTGCTCTATCAGATGTAATTGATACGCCCCAACTGTTGTCATTTATAATCAAAGATGATTTGTAAACCTTTCCAGGTTCAAGAGCTTCTAAATGTTTTGCTCCATCTCTCCAAAATGTTCCAGAAGCATACATAACATCTCCAATTTGTGGGTTTCCATCTTCGTCTTTTTCTATTTTTTGAACTAATGCTGTCATATCTCCAACAGAAGTTTTTTCTCCTTTCATTTTGATTTCTCTCACTCTGGTAGAACAAATAGGCATAATATAACAATCTGTTGTTTTTCCTCTCATAGAATGTTCTCTATAAAGAAGAGCCCATGCATATCTTATCTTGAAATCATCCTTTTCCATAGTTTGAATAGTTTCATCTGTTGAGATGATTTCTTTCAGTCTTTCCATCAGAGATTTCACTGGAATCTCAACTGCGTCACTTAATTTTTTGATACCCTCTTGGATATCTGATGGTACGGTTGCCATTTTTTATTTCCTCCATTTCATATTTCTTTTATTTTTTTCAAATAGGCGACATCGCCAAAATACTTTCTTTCAAAGAACTTATCTTTTTCATATTTAGCAATCTTTGAAAACTCAAATTCAGGTAATTTTTCTAATTTTCTTAAATTGTTATCAGCAGTTGGTAAGGAACAATTATCCCACCTAACTTGTAATTTTTCTAAAATTGTTGGTCTTCTTACCCAAACTTTATCCCTAACAAAATCTTTGATTTTAATTTGTCTATCATATTCGTCAATAGCAGTTCTTATAATTCTGTGTCTTCTAGACCTTTCTTGTGGACTTATAATTAAAAGTGATTCTATACTTATAATAAGATTTATCCAAACAGGTAGATAAGTTATTCTAGCATAAATTACATCTGATACATCTAAATTTGTTCTTCGACATAATAAAGAATGGTGAATTGATAATTTTAACAAAATCTCATACAATCTACTGATAAAATGTTCTAATTTTTCTCTTGCTTTAGGAGAAGCATCAAGAATTTTCTGGGCAAGTTCATCTATAACTCCAAGTAATAATCTATGAACATCGTCTGGAATTGATACACAAATATCTCCTTTTTGGAATTTTTTTATAATGATATCAAGTCTTCTTGCAACAGAATCAAAATTTTCATCAAATGACTCTTTTGTAGAAATATTGATATTCTCACTCATTTGTTTTATAACTGCTAATCTATCTTCGATAGTCACATCTTCAAAAACAGGAATCATTCTGTCAACAAAACCAGTTTTTAAAATTTTATCAGCAAGTTTATCTGGTGGATAACTCATTAGAAGAAAAGAAGCGTGTGGTTTGAATTCTATTATTTCTGTTCCTAGTTTTTTTGATATATGACAAGAACTATCTTCAAGAGAATTCATTGTTATTTGCATATAAGTCATGTTCTTTTTACTAAATTCATTTGAAAAATCAAACAAAACTGATGCTTCTTCCATTCCTATGATATCAGCATCTTTTAAAAGACCATAAACAGGAACACTTTGTTTTGTTGATTTATCATATTCCAACGTTCCTACAAGACCAGCATCAGTTGATTCTGTCAAACTTTGAAAGTTCAATCCAACTTTTTTAGCCGTTTTTTCAACGAAACCATACCCAGCACCTTTTCCTGTTCCCTGTGGTTTAATCAATAAAAGACTTGTTCTAATGTCAATTTTTCTCGAACCCATTCTATAATAAACATTTTTTAATGCTTGACCTAAAATAACATGTAATGATATTTTTCCATACAAATCATTTCTAAACGAGTAATTGTTGAAAACAGACATGTAATCGTCTATCAATTTATCTCCAAAGTCTGTGTTGTGAATAACCATTATCTCTCCACTTCGTAAGAATATTCATAAATTATTCTTTTCTTTCCTCTTGAAAAATCTGTATACACATTAAAGTATGTTTTTTTATTTTTAACATCCATATTAAAATCTTCAGCCACATCTTTTGGAACAGTCAAAACAGGTGTTCCTGAACCTATAGAAAATGCGTTTATGGTTCCCCTCGGTTTCCTCATAGTTCTCTCCATCCCCACAAGTGAATATCATCCCTAAGCAAAAAATTTTGCCCCTCACCTATGACTTCAAAAGTGGTAAATAATCTAAATAACACAACCATTTATAAATTTTTCTACGTTGTGTGAAAAAGTGCTTAAAAGTAAGTAAATGTAATTTAAAAGTTAATTAAAAAATAATGTGAGAGAGAAAGGAATGGGTGCATAAACCTTACAGGTTTACCTTTTAAAATTCCCTTCTCTCATTTAAATACATGGATGATAAATAACCTTATGGTCTGAATTCTTTTTCCAATAGATTTCTTTTTTATCAGTCAAGTATCTTAATATAGGTTTTAATCTATAATATGGTATTCTTGTTTTCTTTGATATGCTTTCTGATGTTGCAACAAAATTCCAAGAGTTAACTGCTCTTTTAACTGCTAAATATTCATCCTTTTTTATCCAAGTTTTATATGTTTTACAATATCCAACTGTTCCTTTTGGTTTGCGTCTTCTTCTTTTTGTTTTCTTTTTTTCTACAAAAAACTTATCAAAGATATTTTTCTTTTTGATTCTTTGTCCTCTTTTCAAAGAAACTCCTAGATATTTTCTATAAACAGAACAATATTTTTCTATTGAACGTTTTACAAGGTCTGGATAATATTTTTTTATTATATCTGTAAAATCATAGTTTCCTTTTTCTTTTTCTACTCTACACTCATCTAATATATTACTATGAATTGGAGCAGAATAAATGATTGCGATTTTTTGACCTTTTGCTAAATCTACCTGATATATTGGTTTCTTTCCCAAAAACCTTCTATATATAGATAAATAAACTCTTCGTGTAGGATAAGTCACGTTCGGATAATATTTCTCTATTATCTTAATCATTTCAGGTTTTTGTTTGTTTTCATCTATAGCATCTGAAATATCTTTAAGAACATTTTTACATATTGAAAGTTTATTTAGTCTTCCAACAACCTTTCCTCTTTCCATCTCAAAATCAGAAATCAAATCCCTTGGACTTTTCTTTTTGATAAATGATTTGTATCTATTAACATACCAATGAAGAGTTATGTCTTTTGCTGAAGGACTATACCTCTTAATAATAGTCATAAGTTCAGGAAAACTTTTCCCTTCAGATATTGCTTCTTTGATATCATTCAAAATGTTTTCATAAATATAACATTTTCCTTCTATACCAAGAAATTTTCCTCTATGATTTTGTTTTTTAATTTTTGGTTCTTCTTTTTTAGGAATTTCCTCAACAAAAGATTCCTTTGGTATTTTAGATATTTCTATATCTAATTCTTCTGTTTTCGTCTCTGGTGATTTTATTTCAAAAATTGTGTCATCAACCTTGATTTTAGTCACCTGCCCGTCAATAACTTCATATATTTTGCCTTTTATTTCCAAAATTTCATTCATTTTCTTTCCTCCTAGATTTATCCTCAAATACTGGTTCATCTGTTGTAAATTTATAACCCATATTTTCAGAAAACTGTCTCAAATTTTTATTCAAATTTTTATCATTAGAGGAACTAATTATCTTTTTTTCGTTTTCTTCCACAACAATTACAGTATTAATCATGGCAGAAACATAATCTCTAGAACGAGCAATAAGTTCTTTTTTTTCATTTATATATTCATAAAAAATTTTCATAACATCAATGAACGTACAGCATTCAGTAAAAGACGGTTTTTCAATATCAACACTTCTTAAAGATTCTGGTTTTAACCAATCCGTCATATACTGATTTTTTATTGACTCTGCAATAGCCATATACATTGATATCTGTCTTACTAATTGATATAAATCATGTTTTACATCAACGACTTTTATAAATTCTGCTTTTTCTACTTCAAGTTTATAACAAGTCATTCTGTTATCATATCCTTTTCCACTTCTATAACAAGATTTGTAATGTTTACAATCAACACATGTTATATCCTTTGCGCAAAAACTACTATAAGAAAATCTTAACAAATCTAATACTCTCCTAAATCTGGTTGTAATCCTATTTTTTTATCAACTTCTAATAATATTTTCAAAGTTAGTTCTTTTAATTCATTGATATCCTTTACTTTCCAAATAGTATCTTTTGTAAGACTATGACCCATTTTCAACCCTTTATCCTTTAGTTCTTCAACCATTTTTCTGATATTATCCCAATCTTCACCTTTTGGCACTTCTATTTCGTAAAGATGGTCAGATGCTCCATTAGCCCACGTTTCTATCTCATGACTTAAAGCATCATCTATGTTTCCTTTATGTATAGGAACAATATCTTCGACAAAGAATTTTAAATACCCATTTAAAACTCCATAATTCAAATTATCTGGTGGGTTATCTGATACCATAGCTTTTTGTTCAACTTCCGGTTTGTTTTTGTATGTTTCAATGAAATATATTCTTGTCAACTTTTCGTATCCAAAGTGTTCAAGAAACTTAGCCAAACAAACGGTAAGTCCTTTTCCGAATTCCGATTTTTCCAATTTTTTCACCTTATCCTTATAATAAATAACAAATATATAAATGTTTTCCTAATTTTAATATTTTTTCTTGTTAAAACTATCAATTTTTTTAAAAAGTACAATTAAAACAAACCAAGGAAAAACAATACAGATAAGAATAAATGCTTTGAATAATTTAAAATAATCTTTTATCATACTTTTGAGCCTTTCACTATTAGGTGCCACCCTAATTTTTTTGGTATGTTTGGAATTTTAACTTTCCTTTCAGTAGTTGTATCTATAACTGGATATTCAATATCAACTATTATGTCATTAAAACCTGAAGTATAAAACAACCTTTTTGCTTCATCAACTGAATATACTCTTGAATATGGGTTTCCAACCTTTCCTTCACTATATCTTGCTAATATATCCTTTTCTGTTAATCCTTTATTGAAACCTTTTAAAACAACTCCACCCAAATAAAGAATACTATAATAATAAAGTAAACTATCCTTATGATACAACATAGCAAAACATTTTCCATCATGTTTTAAAACTCTATGAATTTCGTCCATTGCCTTTTCAACAACCGGAATATGATGTAGAACCCCGTAAACATAAACCAAATCAAAAAAATCATTTTCAAAAGGAAGATTAGTAGCATCAGCCTTTGATATCTTTCCTTTTAGTTTTAATCCTTCAAATACTTTCTTTGTATGATTTACGGCTTTGTCAGACATATCAACAGCATAAACTTCTGCTCCGTTTTTAGCAAATTCTGCTGAATCTATTCCTGAACCACATCCTATTTCAAGAACTTTTTTTCCTTTGAATTTATCAAACTCAAAACTATCAAACATATAATCTTGTAACTCATATCTCAGTTTTCTCATAGATTGATAATTACCCCAAGTGTAGGGTGTTCTGTTGTTCCAATAATCACATATATCTTTTCTCGTCATTAACTCCTACCTCTCTGTATTTAATGTTGTATTCATTTTTTAACCTAGATTGAATTCCCCAAGCATCTATAATAATTGGCTTTTCAATCATTGGCTTTAAAAACTCCCATAATTCCATATCTCTAAACTCTTTCCAAGGTGTTCCTATAAAACAAACCTTTGAACCTTTAAGACATTCCTCTTTTGATTTTAAAAATTTTATTCCTTTGATATTATCAATAGATGGGTCATAAACTTTTACCTTTATTCCCAAAGAAACCAATCTTTTAACAATTTTCAAAGGAGCTGACTCTTCTATTAAATTAGAGTCTGTTTTATATGTTAATCCAAGAACAGAAACTGTTTTTGTTCCAGATTCAATTAATGATTCCAAAATACAGTTAACCATTCTATTTACTTGTAAATTATTAACTATATCTGTCATAGATGAAAGTAAAGATTGAGAGCAATACTTATTTGCAACATAAGAAAATGCTCTATTATCTCTTGGAAAACATGGTCCTCCATATGATAAACCTGCTTTAAGATATTTATTTCCAACCCTTTTATCTGCTCCTATAGCATCAAGAACATGTTTTGAATTTCCTGTAGGCATTTTCTCACAAATTTCTCCTACAGTATTAGCAAATGATATCTTCATAGTAACAAAAGCATTAAGAGATATTTTAGCAAGTTCAGCATTATAAAAAGACATTCTATGAATGAATGGTTCATTCTCTGTAATTTCTTCGTGCATTAATTCTAACATATCACCAGCTTTTCTATCTGATTCTCCTACAAGAATCATATCTGGATTAGTTAATCCCTTTATGATATTTCCTATAGCAATAAAATCTGGGTTGTAACAAAGACCAATATCCTTTCCAACTTTCTTTTTTGAATATTTTTCAAGAAGTGGCTTAATGACTTTATCCATACTACCAGGAAGAACTGTACTGGTAACAACTATATTATGATATTCTTTCTTTTTTGATATTGCTTTTCCTATCTCTTTTATCGTTTCTTCAACATATTTTGTAGTGAAGTTTCCTTCTTTGGTGCTAGGAGTGGGAACTATAATCACTGTCATATCCGTTCTAGAGATGTTTTTATAATCTGACGAGGCTGTAATCCTTTCCGAATTCTCGTTTAACAAATCCTGAACTCTAGGTTCATATATTGGTGATATAGTATTATTTATCTTATGAACCGTTTCCTTATCTATATCTACTCCTAAAACATCAAAACCTTTTGATGCTAATACACATAGGGTAGAAGTTCCCAATTTTCCCAGACCAACAATTGATATTTTATTCAATCTCATAAAAAAACCTTTAAGTTTTATCACCAAAGTCCAGGGTAATTCTCTTTTATGTATTTTCGTAAATCTAAAAGTGAATAAATTACAAAACATATTGTAACAATCCAAATCGGAACGGCAATAATCATCATATCCATATCATATCACCTTTCAGGAAAATACCACGGGTCGAAAAGATACTTCTCTTCAACAGTAGTCCACCCCTTTGTAACTCCTTTTTTATCTTTAAATTTCTTAATTCTCGGTCTCCTGAATTTCGTTTTTCTCTGTAATTGATACAATGCTTGACCAACCTGAGCATTTGCATCCTTAAATTTTATTCCCTGTTGTTTAAGATTTATTATGATATCTTTTTTTGATATGTATGGTAGTCTCTTTCTTTTACTATCTTCAATTATCTTCAATACTGCTTCCTGAATTCCTTTTTGATATCCTTTCCTGGGCACGTAATTCCCTCCTTAATTTTCTTTTTCTTTTTGATTCTTTCAAATCTTTAACTAAAGCATATAACATAATAGGAAATATGATAATATATACAATATATTCTAATAAAGCTTCTCCGAACTGGTCAAAGTAAACAACCACATATCCTTTTCCTTTGAACATAGCAAAAAACAACCAAATGTAAAAATTAATTACTATCGCAAATGATAATCTGTCTCCTAATGATTTGAGGACTTCTTTTTTTCTTGGATTCATTTCCTTTTCCTTTTATTGATATTTCAATGTTTTTGTCTATATATATTTCTTTTTATGTTACTTTTAATCTTTATTTTTTATTGTTTTTCATTTATATATTTTTGTTATTTAATTCTTTTCCTTTAAGTTTTGTTTCTTATGTTGTTTTAAATACTTTCTTATTTTTTACCCTCAACTTTTAATTTAGAATAATCCATATTTATCTTTAAGATATGCTACACATTCCGATACTCTTTCAATATGTTCATCTATCTCATCTAACATCTTTTTAATGGTTTCACTTTCTTCTTCATTCATATAATGTTCACATCCTTCTGAAAAGACCACATTTACTACAATGATATTTAACACCATATAATAAATAATTATGTGGAAAAAACTGTTTTGAAACATCTATCATCTTATGTTTACAATTTGGACATATCATTCTTTCTTATCTCCTTGTAATTTTAATTTATCAATTACTTCTAAATAATATTTTTCAACTTCCTTAATTCTTGCTAACATAATAAAAAGAGATGCTTTTAAAATAATTTTAGCATTATCATCTAAAGACAATATTTGTTTTTCAAGTTCTTCATCCATATACATTCACCTTTTTAAATTCTTCATAAACTTTAGATACCAAATATAACTTTTAATTCTAAATATTAATTTCATTTTATCCCTTGTATTTTTAATTTACCTATTAAGCCATTGTATGTCTTTTTGATATTGTTTAAAATGTTTTTCACAATACCAACGACCTGAACTTGCCTTTCTTCTACTTCTATTCATACAACCTGCCTTTTCACAGAATTTGTGTTTTTTAACCATCTTTTTCACCTTTATATTTTTGTCCAATTACAGATATGATTTGGACATAGTGTATACAAATCATTCAATATATGTATGAAACAAACCAATATCATAATTCCTATTACTAACAATGTAAACAATATTATTTTTTTACTTTCTTCTGATACTTCAACTGACCACATTAATATTACTCCAAATAAACCAATTATAGAACCAATAATGCCAATGATTAATATTATATAAAATAATATTTCATTTATATTCATTCCAAACCTCATCTTCTTTATTATCCCAAAGTCTTTTCAAAGTAGAACCACAGAAAGGACAATAAGCCCAATCACCAGCATAATAAATATCAACTGAATGTCTTTGTTCTCTACATTCTTTGCAACTCATTTAATCACCTTGTATTTTTAATTTATATCCTAAACATTGTCCAGAACTATCAATAGTTGTAAAATCTGCTTTACATCCATAGTTCCAATATTTACAATCTCTTGCTTCACAATATACATCTACCATTTTATCCCTACGTTTTTAATTTATTTGTTGCTATGCCCACGATAGAGTTTTCACTCGAGTTTAGTTCTCTATCACCCACTTCTACCCTTTCATTCATAATGAACCCTGATTATTTTAATTTATTTTCCATTTAACCATTCATAAAAATCTGAATAGTTTTCTAATGTTTGTTTAATTGCTTCTTCTTCATCTAAACCTAAAATAGTTTTTTTCAACGCACACCATTTAAGGATTGTTTCCAAAGTTTCCATTACTTCTTTTTTAGTTTTCATAACCTTACCTTTTTAATTTCCTAATCCTAATTGCATCTAACTCTTTAACATATATCTCAATGTCATCTCCGTCATTGATATCATGTGCTTTGGCCAACTGACTTGGTATTGTCAGAACTAGACTATCACTAACATATTTTGCTTTTCTAACAGGAAATTTTTGTGTTTTTTTCATATTATCTTCTTCTTTGAAATCCACATTTTGGGCATCTACTAGAACCAACAACTAAGAACTCACACTTCGGGCATCTCCAACTTCCTCTTATCACTGGATTGTTTTGTTGTTTCGGAACTCTCTTTGTTGTTTTCTTTTCCTCAATGATAATCTCCTCCATCTGTTGTGGTTCTTGTCTCTGAATTGGTGGTCTTCTTTTAATTGGCTTTGGTTTAAATGTCTTTTTTTCTTGTGGTTTCTGTTGTGGAATATTCAATTTTTTCCCACTAAGAATTGACCAACCCATATAAAGGAAAAACCCCACCATAATAACTGTAACGAAATCTGATGATGTGAGAAATCCCATGAAATTCAAACCATGAAGAAATACAAGAGATAACATAGCGTAAAGAACAATCGCTAAGAAACAAATTGATATTATATTCCCAAATAATTTTTTCATTCCTGGGTCCATATTTTTAATCATATTTTCCATTCCTAGTCCCATATTATTCACCTATTATTTTTTTTCTTTCTTCATAGAAACATTTTTCACAAAGAGGTTGGTCTATGAATTCACCTCTTTTGAGAACCATTGGTTCATCAACATTTGTTCCACATTTTGAACAATTCATTATTTCACCTCTATATCTTCCTTTTCATATTTAAATTTTTTTATGTTTTTAATGTTTTACAACCAAGTAACTTATACTCATCAATCTTTTCCTTCATTTGTTTTAACTTATATTTACTCATAATTGACTCTATTGTATGTTCTGTTTTAAAATCAGGGTTTGGTATCTTTAATAACTCACAATTGAAATTCAATTGAGTTAATCTTTTATTTTTCAATACCATATCTCTTATTGACATACAATATGTCATATTTGATTTACATGTTGAAAAACCCATTTGTTCAATCATTCCTTCCTTATTGATTATCTTAGCCGCCTTCTTGAATCCAACTCCATCAATTCCCTTAATATTATCTGCTTTATCACCAGCAAGTGCTAAAAGGTCCGGAATATGCTTTGGTTCTACTCCATATTTTTCCTTTACCTTCTCAGAATCAAATATCTCCTTTCCAGTCCAAACATGAACGTAATCATTTACTAATTGCATCATATCTTTATCTGTTGTATGAATAATAATTGGTTTTATTTCAGAGATTGATAACTTAGCAATTACATCATCTGCTTCGTTTCTTGGAGAATAGTATTGTCTTACTCCTAAAAGATGTAAAAGAAGTCTGAAATCATTGATTTCATCAATATACATCTTAGCAAGTGGAATCTTTGTTGTCTTATAATTAGGATACATCTTTTTTCTCCATGATTCTGTTCCGTGAGACTCCCAAGCAAGAATAATACTTTCTGGTTCAAATTTCTTCCTTAAAAAGTTCAAAGAACGAGTAGCAGTATGAATGATTGTAGCATCTAATCCATCAGAAGTTGAAATATGATATGGAGCTGAATGAGATTTATGAACAAGATAAGGAGCATCAACTATAAGTGTTTTATATTTCATTTAACTCGCCTTCCCAACATTTTCTATTCCTAGTTTTATCATTTCTTTTAACGCATATTCAGTTAACTCTTTATCTGTTACATAATCGGGAACATTCTGAATTATTACTGTTTTCTGTCCTATTTTTAACTTTCTTGTTGATTTCATTTTATCTTTTCCTTCAAATTTTTAATATTCTCCTTTAATTCCTTATGATTTTTAACCTTTATGGTTTCATATTTTCCATTTATCCTTATTCCAATTGATATTCCATATTTTCTATCAGCTGTTCTACATAATGTTTTTTCGTTGTTTTTTATGAAATATTCGTTTTTGTGTTTCTCTGATGTTATCCTTGGGTTTTTACATAGTTCGTTAACCAAATCTTTTACTTTAATGTTTGATTTTTCCTTTTTCTTTTTTCCGTGTGTTTTTTCATATCGTCTCTCTAATTCAGCTATTTCCCGAGCCAATTTTCCTGTTATTGGGTCTTTCTCAAGTAATTCCTGAGCAGTATATATCTTTCTTTTACTTATTTTACCTATATGCATCTTATCTCTTTCTGAACTTTATTCTTATTATTATTGATAGAACTAAAATAACTAATATAATAGATATAACTATCTCAATTGGAATTTGTCCTTCTGTCTTTTCTTTTCCGTTTGTTTCATTTGTCTCTCCGTCAGATGGTTCAGGTTCATCGGGTTCTTCAGGAGGTTCATCTGATGGTTCTGTTGATTCGTTTTCTTTAACTAAAACATATGTAAAATCTGTATCTGTTAACCCTTCATCATCATAAACTGTTAAATTAACTGTATATTTTCCTGTTTTAGTAAAATATCTAGATACAACTGTTCCAATTTCAATCACATCATCTTCAAATTCCCACTCACATAATGTAATTACTCCATCATCAGTGCTTTGAGTAGCATCAAATTGTATCATTTCATCTTTATAACCTGAATATGGACCACCAGCATTTGCAACTGGTGACTCTGATTCTGGTTCTTCAGGTTCCTCTGGAGGAGTATAGGGTGGTTGGCTTCCTCCACCACTTCCTCCTCCTGAACCTCCGCTTCCTCCTCCATCTTCTCCAATTGTTATGTAACACGATTGAACAGTATAATCAAGTCCTGGTCCTGTTAATAATCCAACTAAATCTACATCTTGAGATATATAAAAATTACATATTCCATTACTTAAAGCTCTAAAAGGAATAGTACAAAGTAACGATGAACTTGTAACTGGACATACTGTATCATTAGAACACATAGATTGAATTGTATGAATGATACCATTATCGTTATCAATTGTTCCATTAGTCCATATAGGAATACCATTTAACAAAGGTGGTCTCCAATCAGAACCTATAATTGATGCGTTTCCACGATAGCCGCCTTTTGCTGGGTCTCCTGTTGCTTTTGCTTTTGTCTTTGTCCAGTGGAACTCATGTATATACCACCAACCTATTTCATTTCCGTTTGGATGAACCCAAACTTCAATATTAAATATTTCTCCAATTTCTGTTGTTGATGGGCATTTTATTTCTATTATAACTTCGTTTTCATTAGCATAAGAAAATTCCCAACTTGAACTCCAACCATCTCCTTTAACTTGAAAAAAGGATAAAACTAGAATTCCAATTATCAATATTGATGTTTTTTTCATTTTTTAATCTCCTTAAAATTGCAGGGGTAGGCGTAATTGGTGACTAAACAAAAGTCTAGGATGGGATGAGATTTAAAAATCTGTATTACGCCTAACCCTTTCTGCATTTTTATCTCCTCTTTATGGTCATTAATACTTCCTTTATTACTCCAGTCATCTTGGGTGGTAGTTGTTCTACTTCATCACAATTCAATTTGTGTTTTGGATTGAATATTTCACCCCAATCTTGGTGTTGTATTAATATTCCCATAACTATTATTCCTTTTTGTTCAATTTCTCTGATTTTTTTCTTACATAATCCTGCGCTGTGTGGTCTTCCATCTGTAACCACGATAATGATTTTTCTGTTTGATTCTAATCTTCCCAAAGATTTTTCTGCTCCCTTTAAAGCATGAAAGAGTGGTGTTCCTCCCGAACTCATAGGTTTAAATTGTTTTCTTGCGTAATCAAGTTTTTGATTGAATGATTTCAATCCAATAAAGTTATTTTTTGTACTAAAGAACTGAATTACTTCAGACTTGTATTTTCCAAGTTCAAGCGCCTTAGATATTATATAAGCAGATTGGGTTGCTTTGTAACTTCTGTATCTCATTGAACCAGAGGCATCTAAAAGAATAACTGCTGAAAGGTCAACCTTTTCTTTTTGTTCCTTTCTTTTGAATATTCTTGGTTGTTCAGATGATGATAAAATAGATGTTATTTTGTGCATTTCTAGTTTTCCTCTTGTTTGATTATGATTCCAACCATCTCCTGTTTGAGCAACTGTTTTGAATAGATGAGCAATTCTATTTGCTATTAATTCAAGATTTCCTGTTGGAATTGGTTTCTCTGAACGACCCCAATACCAAGAAGATTCATCTCCATAAGCCGAGAAGTCCTTATCAGCTACTCCAGATGATAATATCTCTGATTCCTGTCTTATTTCAATAGTTGATTCGTTTTGTAATTTGTTCTCTACAGACTCTAAAATATTATTGTTTTGTTCTTCTTTTTCTTTAGATTCCTCTGAAGGTTTAACTGATTTTTGTTCTCTTTTGTTTTCTGTATTTTCTTTTTGTTCTCCTCCAGTTTTCTTTGACTCTGTTTTCTCTTTAGAATCTGCTTTTGATTTTGCTTGTTCATTTAATTGTTTCACTAGTTTTTTAACTAATTCATTATCTTGTTTTGATAATTCAGGAGATTTAAGAGAGGTATTTCCACATTTGGAAATTGATTGTGTTGGTGTATTTGATACCTTTGGAAATTTGGAATACCAGTTTTGTTTTGGAAATCTTTTGTTAAGTTTCTCGTCCATTTGAATTGATAATGCTAATAGTTGTTTCTTGGATTTTGTTTCAACTGCTTCTCTTGTTTTCTTTAAGAACCAGTCATAATCATCTCCTAAATTTTCCTTTAAATATTTGTGAATTTCTGGTGGAAGTTGAGGGACTCCAGTTGTTTTCTTTGCTTCCCTAAAGATTAGTTCCATAGTTAAAACATCTAATTTCAATGGTTCTTTTTGTTTAAATGGAAGTAATTTTTGGTTTGTATAAATAAAATAAAGTCGAGCTTTTGGATATTTTCTAGAAATTAATTCCTCAACTCTTCCGTCTTCAATGATATTTATCAAATTTTTATCAACTGTGGATTGTTTCCAAAGTTTATTACTTGTATAGAGAACGTGTCCTATTTCATGGAGAATCATTGTTTTTTGAGCAATCAAATTAACAAAAGCATCACTATCAATATCTGTTTTAACCACTATGCTATTTGTTGAATCAGTACAAGCAGGAGTGCTGATATTTTGTAACTCAACATTCAATTTGTATCTACGTGCCAAAATCCTTCCGAATTTTTGCAACCTTTCCTGTCTAATTACTTTTCTTCCTGTTTCCAATCAAATCACCTTTATGGTTGTGGTTGGTTTTCATCTTTGTTCTCTTCAACTGATTTTGTTTTGTAAATAAACATATCCATAGTATCATTGATTACTGGTTTGTCAGTTCCTCTAAATCTGTTAATTATTAGTTTCTCTTTTCCAGATAGTATAAGTTCTGCGAAATTGATAACTGAACGAGTAGAGAAAGGAGTAATAATTTCTGCTTTGACATATGCCTCTCGAAGTTTCTTTGTTAGAGCCATGATATCATTAATCTTTTCTCCATCAATTCCCATTGATTTCAATATCTTCTTCTCTACTTTATCGTTGTAATCAATGTAAAATGTAACGTGGAATCTATCTCTTAGTGCCTCGTTAACCTCTTGTGTCCCTGCGTAACCCTGTTCTGTGGGGTTCATAGTAGCAATCAATCTGAAATTTGGGTGGGGAACAATTATTTCTCCATCTTTTGATGATAGAATCAAAATCCTTTCATCATCTAGTAATGAATTCAAAACGAATAATACTTCAGATGGAGCGGCGTTAATCTCATCTACCGCTAAAATATATCCATTTCTCACAGCTTGAGTTAGGATTCCGTCAACCCATTCTGTAGAGTTGTTCTTTAGAATGTAATGTCCTACCAAGTCTTCTACTGTACAACCGCCATTGAGAGATACACGTTTGTATGGGAGATTATTCTCAGCACAATAAAATCTAACCAAAGTTGTTTTTCCACTTCCTGTTGGTCCTTCCAAGAGAACATTTTTCCCTTCTTTCATTGCTTCACTAAATTCGTCAACATCAGAATTCCCTGTTTCTACGTTTCTTGGAATGTAAATAAATTTCTTCGGTATCAACGGACTTTCTCTTGGAAATAGTCCTTCTTTTGATTTTTTCGTATCATCTCTTAATTGAGTTTTCTTTTCTGGAATTTCTATTGTCCAAAGATTGTTATCAAATTTGTTTATCAGTTGTTCCATATTGGTAATTTTTTCATAATTTCCTTTAACCTGCCAAGAAAGACCATAATTTCTAGTAAAAACATTAGCTATTGTTTTTTCATTCTCTTTAAGGTTCAATCCATTATTCTTGTATTCCTTAACGGATATTCCTTTTTCTATAGCCAATCTTTTAATATCTTCCAAAGTTGGTTTTTTTTGTGTTTTTTCTTGTTGTTCCATTTTAGTCACCACTAACCATTAACAACGATATAGTATATAAATGTTTCTCTGTTTTTAATATTATGTGGTTATTCTTCCATTTTCTTGTCAATTGAAAACTCATGTGCTGTTGTTTCTTCTCTAACAGTGTATTCAGATGATATATGAATTGCTTCTCTTCTAGCATAAGGAGCTATATGAATTATTCTTTTCTCCAAAACAGACCACAAATCACTAATTGGAACTATATATTCTGCTTTAGACACTGGTTCTCTGATTTTAACACGACTTCCTGTTATTGAACACAAAAAATTAACAAGTGTTTCCAAATGACCGAAATCTATGATTCTTCCGTCTTCTGCTATGTATTTACATGGAATTGAACCATAAGACATAACAGCCATATAAAAAGTTCTTAAAAAATTCTCTCTCTCATTATAAGACAAAGCAGAGTTTTTAAGTTTCTTTAACCTAATTAAAGCTAAAATTGATATTTGAGCGTTTATGACATCAAGAAGTGTTCTTCTGACTTGAAGTGGTTTTCCTTTGTTTTTCATCAAATCACAACATGAGCTTCTATACTGTATCTTGGGTCTGGTTTATAAATATTTGTGAACCTTATTAAACCAAATCTTCCCATTCTATCAATATAAGCCATATTTCCTCTTTTCTCATCTCCATCAAGATTATCAATAGCTTTCTGAACTATCCTACTGTGTTTCTTATCTTGCATTGCTCCAGGTAAGAATATCCTGTACATAAACTTATCAATAACACGATAATCCAAATCTCTTACACTTTGAGTATTTGCTATTACCTTCAACATACATTTACGAAAATCCTTAGCAAGATTAGCAAAGTTCCCAATAACTTTCCAATCTTCTGTTCTTGTCCCTGCTGGTAGAATTTCTCCTATCTCATCAATGAATATATGACACCATTCTCCGACATGTCTTAAATATTCTATAAACTTTGCCCACTCAATTCTGTTTCCAAAAAGTACAACATTTAACTTTCCATATTGAGCTTTTTCCCATAAGTCATCGTAATCTGATATATATGTTGTTGTAGTTTTCTGTTTTTTATTTACTGTAACAGTTTTTGTAACTGGATTTGATTTGAAGTATGTTACAGGTAGAAATTCAACCTTTGATAGTTTTTTATTCCTATCTCTAAAAACAACACCAGAGTTTTCCTTAACTAAAAATCTGCATCTATCAAAACCCATCTTAAAACACTGAAGTGGAGCATCATATGTCTCACTCAAGAATATCTTTTGATTTGGATAGAATTTTTGTGTATATTCCAAAAGAGAAAACATAGCGCTTGTTTTCCCTCCACCCATTCCTCCTGTTATGTATACAAAATTTCCACCATAATCAACATTCTGCGATAACAACGATTTCAGAATCTTTTGCCCTTCTATCTCTGGTTTCGATACCATTCATCCTAACTCTCTCTATTTATATTTCTCAAAAGATGTGGTTTTTTTCTTACTTTTTCTGGTGGCTCAGAAATTTCTTCTTCTTCTGGAATTTCTTCTTCTTCTAAAGATTCAACTTCAACAACTGGTTCTACTTCTCCAAAAGTTTTTTGTTGTAGAATTACCAATCCGTGCTTTTGCATTATTTCCATTATTATTTCTTCCATAACTTCTCGATACTGCCATTCTGCGTCATTTGTTTTATTAGAACGAATTGTTTGCTCGCTTATCTTATCTTGAGCATTTGATACTTCCTTTTCGATATTGTATAATTCTGACTGTAATTCTTTATCTAATTCTGTTTTATTAACAATAAAATCATTATATGCACTAGGAACAGCCTTAAATAATACTTCTATACTCCTAACTAATTCATCAAACAAACCTTCGTGTCTTTCTTCCCTTGATAATTGAAGGAAATCGAATTTCTCTGATAGTTTTTCTTCTATACTTCTGCCTCTTAATCTTTCATCTTCTGGTTGAAATTGAACCATTTTATTTCACCTTTTTCCATGTTTTCTTTAACTCTTTTATGTCTGTTTTTTTAATTTCAAATACATCTTCCATTACATCTGTTATTCCAAATGCTAAATGAGCATATTTTTCATATTTTTTAATTTTATAAAATACAATAATAGCAAGAAAAAGTCCAATTGCCATTAAATATACTCCAGCAACAAATAACTGAAGATAAGGAAGACTGGATAAAGGAAACCCTATAAAAACAGCAATATAAGCAAGAGATAGAATAGTCATAGAATATTTTATCAATCCGTTTCTATATAATAGATACGTTTTTACTTTGTCCTTTTCAGCATTAGATAAATCATCATATGATTTCATTTGTTCACCACATTGTTTTATCTAAACCCTTAGCAACAAGTTCTTCCTCTCTTTCTTTTCTCCTTTGTCTCCAGTTATCAACAATCTTTTTCTTCATTACATATCCAAAACCAGCAAGAGCAAAGTATGCAAAAATAGCTACTGGTACCCATTTCAAAACATCAACCAGCATACCTGTTCTTCCTTCTGATACTGTATATTGGAATAGTAACCACAGTAAATATCCAGGAACTGCAACTGAAACAAATGACAACAAACCCCAACCAAAGTAATAGGTCGTGGTATTAAGAAAATCAATTATCTTTGAAAATTTTTTATATCTTTGAGGAGTACTAACTCTATAATAAATTAATCCAACAATAGCCATTATAGCAACTATTATAAGAAACATTCCTCCAATATTAAATACAGTGTTTCCTGCATTCATTGATGCATTCATTTGAGATGATGTCGTTGGACCTGAAATTTCTCCTATAAATGTTTGAAAAACAAAAAAACCAACACCCAATACTGCCAGTATTCCAATCATCATAAAAAACAGCCCACTAAAATTTCTTTTACTCATTTTTCTTTCCACCCTTTATTTTTTTAATTTTTTCTTTTTGCTTTTTCTTCAATTCTTCAGCTTGGTCAGCTCCTTGGTTCCACATCATTTTGATATAGTCCCAATAAACCCCCATTAAATTCCTCCACTGAACATAGATAAAATATTAGGCAAAACGGTAAGCATTAAAATTCCAAGAACAGCCATACCAATACACAAAATAATCAGAATTAATGATTTACTATTCATTTTTACTCTTGAAGAACCGGCTGTTCCTCTCATTTCTTCTATTGTTCTAGCACTATGATATCTCATAATTGTTTTAATAGCATATGGACTAGTCTTAACAAGATAATCCTCAAGAATGTGCAAATCAACTGGAATACCACCAATAATAGTAGGAATTGTTCCTTTAGGAGATGGGCTCCTTTTTATATCTTTAACTATAGCAAGTGGAGTATCATCTACATGTTCAGGTATTGGTGGTGGTGGAGGAGGTGGATATCTAGGTTCCTCCATATACTCTTCTGGAAAATAATAAGGAACTTTCTCTTGATACTCATCTTCATCATTAACTATAGTCTGTTTTTTCCTTAGTCTATCCTGTAACCTTGTCATATTCATCTTCTCCAAGATATTCTTTACTTAATACAGATTTTGATTTTGGAAATCCAAATACATTAAATCCACCTTCTCTAGCCTCTTTAAGATTAGCAAAACCATGTTTCGTTTTCAAAAATTGAGCATAAAGGCACATTCCCAAATCAATTGCATGTCCTGTTCCTTCTGGAACAATTCTAACTGGATGGTCAAAAAGTCTATATGATTTCATGTCCTGAATCTGAGCATCTAGTTCTTTATTATATAATTGCCCTTCAACTTCTCTCATTGACGGTGTTGGTTTGATTGAACCATCTCTATAGACATATAACCAAATTATTTTGTTTGGTCTTCCTGGTTCAATAAAGTGATGAACTCCTGTTTTTATTGCTCGTCCGTGAACCATAATCAATCCAATATATGCAATCATCATTCCAAATGCAAATAAAAGCACTCTAAAATATCCAGGTATAAGATATTGTGTTTCTAAAGGAAGTAACCCCGCTACACCAGCTATAAATATTCCAAAAAATAAAAACATATATGCCATAAAAAACATCATTTTATTCTTCCACCCACGACTCTTTTTTCTTTCTTCTGAACTTATCTTTAATACGTCCGCCCATTGTTTTTCTTTGTTGTCTAGAAAGAACCCTTTCTATGTGTTCACTCTTTTGAATTCCACCACTACTCCATATGGTCTGAAATCCACCAACAGAACGAGATAATTGCATTTTCATTATTTCTCTTCCCATCAACTGTCTTGCTTCATCATACAAACCGATTTCCAAAAGCATACATATCTCGTCAAAAGCTAAAAGAATAGGAAACATGTCTTCTTTGTCAATATTACCTAAAGCCATAGTTTGAGAAAACATTATTTGATATTTCTCAAAATGCTTTCTTTCTTTTGGAGGGATATTAGGAGACAATACAAACTGAGTTACTGTAAGAGCGGCATCTCGTTCATATCCTCCTCCAAATCCATAATCTTCAGGCATTTATTTCCTCTTTTGCTCTTCTTTTCTCTATATAATACATAATTGAAGTTGATACTACCAAAATTCCCCCAAGCAAAGGTAAAATTGATTTGAGTGTCACATGCATAGGAGATGGAGTAAGTCCTATTCCTATAAGAACAATTGAAAAAACCATTCCCATAATTGATACAAAAAATACCAAAGCAGGAACTTTTCCTTTCTTAGATTCCATTTTGTTATAAACTGCCTCTCTAAAAAGTTTACTTTTGTTGGGAACTATTTTTTTATTATCATCCAACCATTTTTTCATCGACTTTGGTATAACTATATTGATTTGCTCGGTTTCTTCTCCCATGAAACCACCTAGTTATATAACTCATTATATAATGTTCTATAATGGTTATATAATATCGTGTAATTACACACTAATATATAAATATTTTCAAAATTTTGGTGGTTTTGGGGGAGGGGGATAGTTAAATGGTTGACAAACTATGATTTTGTATCCAAGTTTCTTACTTAATTCTCTTGCTCGTTTATATGCTTTTGAAACATCACCTTTGATAGTAGCAATAATTTCACCACCACCCCAGCCTTTAACTAAATACCATTCTTCCATAATTTCACCACTTATGAATAAGGAAAATCCCATATAATTTTGTCTTTTCCATGTTTTTTTCTTAGCTCTGATAAATAACTTAAAAAAGTATTCATTTCTCCTCTTGATAATTGATACAAATAAAATTCTTGTTGATATCCATCTTTAACAAATTGTGGTCTTTCTCCAGATGAGCCATATTCAATTGGAGTATTAAGTCTATCTTTTTGTGATTGTACCCAATTATCTATTTCATCAAGTATTTTTTCAGTTGCTTCAACATATAATCTATTTTTGTTTCTATTTGCGCCCCAATAATCATCATTCCATTTCATTTTAAACAACTCCAAATTCGTTGGTCGTATATCTAGGTTTAACGGGAGTACCCACCCATATAACCCTAGTAATAGTATCTGTAACTGCGTCTTCGTCTATACGACCTGGTTTTTGGACGATAAGTCCTATTAACTTTTAATTGTGGGTATTTCATTCTTGGGCTATAGTATTTTTTTGGTCGTCTCATATTTCTTCTTGGACTATACATGTCGTCTGTCATTCTTGCGACATTTCTTGCTGTATGTGCTAATATACCAATACCAATTCCCATTCCAAGAATACCCATTGTAGTTCCAGCAACGCCGGCAACACTTCCGTTTGTCATTTTATCTACTCCAAATATAATACTCCTTTCCATACTTCTTTGATTTTGATGGAAGTATTCTAACTTCATGTCCTTTATTCCTTAAAGATTTAGCCCTTTCTTTGGCTATTTTCTTTGTTGAATGACTGGAAACAGCCTTAAAACATTTTCTATCTATTTTCCTAATATTCCCTAATAAATGAGTCATATTCTACCTCCTTTTTCTTTTAAATTTTTTATCCAAATCATTAAGAGCTTTACGGTATATTGACGGTTTACTTCTTTCTGGTTTCACCAAAGGTTCAGCTAAAATTGATTTGTATTTCATCTTCGTCTCCTTTTTCTTTTCTTTTTTAATTTTCTCGATAAACCCAAAGAATTTTTTGGTTTCTTTGTTGACTTCAGAAGTAAATATTTTCCTTTTGGTTGTTTCTGAACTAAATCCTTCGGTTTCGTCATTTCTTTCTACTCCACATTCTTATTTTTCTTTTATCGAAATCATCTGGTTCAACTTTGATAACAAACCCTATTTTATTGTGGGTTCGTTCCATAGATGAAATGAAGTCATCGTTCTTGGGATAAACTCCCATAAAATGATACTTCTTTCCATCTATAATCTTATGGATGTTCATTGTAATGAACTTAAATTGCTTTTTCGGTTTCATATATATTCCCTATCTTGTGACGCTTACGCCCCAGCCTTTTCCTTTAATTGGATATACGCTTGCTTTGAACCCTTTTGCTCTCATTCGAGCTGCGTATTTTTTGGCTGAGGTTTTGGTCTTACATGTATGAGCTGCCAAATTTTCACCTCCCTTTTATTATTCTTTATGCCATTTGTCATTAAATTTTGGTCTTCTTGAAGTAGTAACCTTTCTTGTTCTAACTTTTTTCCCTCTTACTCTTCTAACTCTTGGTCTTTTCCCTCTTACTCTAATCGTTTTCAGTCTCTTCAACTTCTTCAACCTCCTCTTGTTGTGTTCTTTTCTTTTGATATTGTTTAAGTCTTTCTATTTTATCTTGTCTTTGTCTATATGACTGTAAAGTATATGTTTTGACTGGCTTAGCATGAAGAGCTCTTGTATGCAAAGCTCTTGGTTTCAAACTTCTTCGTCTCATGGTTTTTTTCCTCTAATATGTTTAGGTTTTCTTTTAACTCGCTTCTTTTTTACCCTTACTGGTCGTTTTTTTATTCCTTTTGTCTTTATACCACGAACTTTTTTGATTCTATTTACTTTAATTTTATTTACTTTAACTGTTTCTACTCTCAGTGGTTTTTTCTTTTGAGCCTTTGCTCGAATTCTTTTAACTTTGCGACCAACTCTCTTTCTCTTTTTCATTTTCTACCTCCTTAAAATCATTTTTATATAATGGAGCATAATCTAAAGGTCTTTTAACTGACTTTGGAGAGATTCCAATTTTCATTGCTTGAATAACTCCAAGTGCCTCTAAATACGAATCAACTAATATAAAATCTTTATGTGGCTTTTCTTTTAATATACAAGTATTCTCCTTTACAACTATAACAGGAATTCCTTTTGCTAAACAAGCGTTGTGTGGTTGTCCATGACACCCATAAGGAGATACCATGAAATCAATATCCTTAAAAGACAAACCAGGTCCAATTCTTGGTGCTTTCCATAATCCTTTAAGAACACAGTGTAGATAGCAGGTTGATATAAACTCTGCGGCCAGGGTTGGTTCTCCTACTTGGTCAAAAACATAAAACAAATCAGGGTCTTCTTCATATGATATATCATCAAATGGAGCATGAGCAACTGGCATATTCAATTTATCTGCTATATACTTTGATGCTAACGCTTCTGCTCCTCCCATTGGATTAACCTTTTTGTTGGGGTCTTCATAATACGCCATTTCAATCTCTCTTGGTATCTTTACTGGTGTATGGATTGCTAGAGCATCAAAAGGATGATGTTTTCTGTGTTCTCTCACTTGTTTAACCAATTCTTTCCAACCTTTTATGTCTCCTGTAGCACAACCTCTTTTATTGAACTTTGATGTTATTATTAAATCTTTATTCAATTCAAGAATATCAATATCACAACCAATAGTTGCCCGAGCCGCATTAACGGCGTTTTCTGTCTTGTATCCAATTGGTCTATTTGCAACTGTTAATATCTTATTTACTCTTGGTTTATATAATTGTATTCTTCCCCAAAGGAATCTATCCATTTGACTTCCTTCGACATACCACATATTTGGTGTCATTTCATTGATATCTGAAGCATTAACAACATTTGGGTGAATCAATAGATTATCACAACAAGAGGCAACCAATTTAGCGGCTGGAGAAGCATCACCCGCATCTCCACCTATGACACAATCCAATCCTGTTGGTATTATAAATACCCCATTGAAATCACTCAGGTGTATCGCCCCCTATCAATCACATGTTGTTCTCTGATTTCCCCTTCAAACCATTCTTTAGTAAAATCAATTGCTTTTTTGGCATCAAAATCCTTACATGAAAATATATTGATATACAATTCTCCAGTCATATCTAAAGTATGAAACACAATACTACTGGTTAGAATGAATTGAACTCCTGATATTCCAGATGTATGAGCTTCTGTCATTTTATATTCTTCTGAAACACCTTCATCATCCCAAAAAATTAGTTTGTCTCGAATCATATCAATTTTTTCATCACATAAAATTTTCAAGTATTTTTTGATACTTTTTCTTGTGAATTTATCAATATTACAATTTTTTAAATCAATAACAGCTTCCATCCCATACCTTATTTTGTTTTTTGGTATACATATTGTCTCTAATTTTGTTTTCATTTCATCCCCTCTATTTCAACTTCCCAAAGAAATAGTTTGCATCTGCATTAGCAGCTCTTCTTGTCGCCGAATCCTTTGTTACATTAGCAAGGGCTTGTGCTTTCCTTCCTGCTTCTAAATATCTATTATGTAACGTTTTTCGTTTATCTGCAGCCGCCAATAATTTTCTTCTTCTTGTTGGTGCTGACTGAGATTTTTTCCAGCCTGTATGCTTTTTTGGTTCAAACCATTTCTTTTTTCTTCTCAATTCTTCACCTCCTCATATCTGTATGAGGTTATCTTTTTCTTTTATATCTTCGAGAACATTTTCTTTTTGTTCCCTTATAAATATGATATCTGTTCTTTTTGAAAACTATTCTACATATAAATCCTTTTTTTCTTAATTTATTTTTAAATTTTTTAGCATCATGTTGTTTATTATGACTAGAACTATAATAAAAGCTTTCTCTTCCGAAATTCAGTTTGTTAGGAACTCTTTTATATTTCATTTTTCTCCTTACAGTTTTATTTGTTTCAATATTTTCTTAGCTTTTGTTTTTTTCTTTTTACTTGTTACATATTTCTTTTTAATCCACTTACCAGCAGTATACATATCTTTTTTCATTTTAGATATACCAACTTGGTCAGGTTTTCCTCTAACTCCCCAAACATCTTTCATATCACATCCTCCTTCTATATCCAATCTTTAAAAAATTAAATGACACTGGTTTAAATGACAAAGGTCTAAGATGAGCACCCACAACCATTCCTTTTGGTCTTGAAGATGGCGTCATTGGAAACGAAACAGATTTGTAGGGGCTTGTAACCTGCATACGTCCTATAGGTCTATATGGTACTACTTTTTCTCCAAAAACACTTTGTTCTTGGTAAAAAGGAGAACGTTGAGAATATCCATATTGTTCTCTTGGTCTTTGATATTCCATATCCATTTCAGGATAACCCATTCTTTGTTGAGATGGTAATCTTGGTTGTAAGAATTCTCTTCTTGGTGGTCTTGACCCAGGACCTTGAGCATATCTAGTCATAGCCGCTCTTCCCTCTGGTTTTACTTCCATACCTTTTTTCAATTTCTTTGTAAGTTCTTCCTGAGTAAAACCATGTTTCTTTCCATATTCACTAACAGCTTTTCCCAATTTTTGTTTAGTTACACCCAAGTTAAGTTTTTTCAGTTCCAACGGGTCTTTTGATAGTTTTGCACTTTCAATGTTTGGATGTCTTGTTATTTCTTTTAATCTGATTTGAGCCAAAGTAATTGATTCTGCAGGAACCTCACCCCAATTATACCATTTGTCTCCTTTGATTTTAACTAAAAGATATGTAGGAAGATTTTTAAATGATTCTTCTCCTTCTAATGCTTTTTTATATTTTCTTTCTTTAGCAAATGTTGTATCTTCATATTTTTCTTTAACTTTTTCTTTTGCTCCTTTTAGTTTTTCTTTGAAAGTATCTTCTAATCCTTCTGCTTCCTCGACATATGGACCAACTGCTTCTTCTATTGGTTCTAACTTTTCTTGGGTTTTCTTTGATAATTTTCCTTTTACCTTTCTGTAAGCTTCCTTTATTTCAGGAATAAGTTCTTCTTCTTGTCTGAAAGGATTAAAAGGCTGACAATCTCTAAAATCACTGACGCCGTCTCTATCTAAATCTAGATTATAATGTATTTTTATTGGCTTAAATCTTATTGGTCTTATTCTCATTTTTTCACCTCATTTTATAGGAGGAAAGGGGACTACTAGTATGGAAGGCAAAAACATACCAGTAGGCCCGATACCACCTCACCTATTCACCACCGCTATAGCTTCTTCTGACAACGAAAACAATCAACATTATTGCCCCAATTATCAAAAGAACTCCGAGGATTGCTATAACTCTGTCTCCGATTGTCCCTACATTTGTGAGAGCTGCTACATAATGAATCCTTACTGCTTCCGTTCTTACTCCTGTAATCCAAGATACGTTTTTGAATACCACTGGGTCTGTCTCGTTTGAATCTACAGTTATGTTGTTGTAGTGATATGATTGATTCTCAAGATACCCAAGAGTAGCATTTATATCAACATTAATCCATAGTTGTGCTACCGCTCCTGGAGCAATTTGAGTAATGTTGAATGTCGTGTTTCCTGTTGCTGGTGTTATATTACTTGATTCATATGTAAAGTTTGTATCATATGTTTCATTCACTTGAACCCAATTTAGATAGAAATCTCCACAGTTTGTTATATTGATTGTGAAGTTAAATTGAGTCATATTATATGTCAAAGCTGTTTCATTACCTACTTTTGAAACATACATACATAATGTTGGTGGGTCAGCAAAGTTTGTTGAATTATACTCTGTTCCATTGAATGTAGCATTGACTGTATTTTGGATAGATGTTCCATTTGCTAACTGACTTGCTAAAGTTAGGTATACAGAAATGTTATACCAATGACCAGCATATTCTGTTATATTCAAGAAAGGAATTGTCCATTGTCCAGTATCTCCAGAATCATTTGCTGGGACACTATAAGCAAATGCTGTATTTGTATCGTAAGTGTCATTGATGATTACATTTGTTAGATTTGCCTCCCCTAAGTTTGTAGTATTTATCCATACATGAATTGTATTATTAGCAAGAACTTCCCACTCTTTTGTAATATTCACTGTAAGTTGGTCTGTTTGAAATGTATAGAAACCACTTGATGGATATCTTGTAGATTGACCACACCCAGAAGTATCATTTGCTAACATATACCAACTATATGTTGTTCCATAGTTTAGAGTTCCAGTATGAGATACTGTTGTTTGATTTCCTGGATAAGTCATGTTGGTTGTTCCAATTTGAGTTCCGTCTGACCACAAGAAAGTTACATTCACTGGGTCTCCGTCTGCGTCTGCGACTGTAGCACTAAAGTTCGTTGGGGTTACTGGTTGACTTTTCGCTCCGTTTGTTGGAGAATCAGCTGTTGCTGTTGGAGCTGTTCCACCACCCAATCCAGTAGTGAAATAGTAAACCACATTATGAGTGTCTCCATCCTTTGAAGCAGTAACTTCCCAAGAATATGATGTGTTATGGTTTAATCCATTCATTGCCACACTAATTGATTGATTAACAACCGATGTTCCACTTGTTGAACTACCATCTGAACAATTAATCCAGTATTGGAAAGGTGGTCCAAGAGCATTTGATATTGTTACATTTACTGTTATATCATAAGTACAATTTGCTGTTGTTGAACTATTCGTTGGATTCTCTCCAGCAAAAGTAAAGTTTGTATAACAAGTTGTCATTCCTGTATCTGTTGCATTTGTTAAACTATGTAATCCTTGGGTTTCATTCCAAGACCAAGCACTGAAATAATAAGTTGTACATGGATTCAATGATGACCAGTTGAAAGAACCATTACTTCCGTTGTAAATCATGTTATCACTTGGACTGTTTGGATATGAACCAGTTTTACCACAAACTGTTACATTATCTCCTCCGTTTCCTGGAGTAAATGTAAGGTTGATTGCAGTATGGTTCCAAACTGTTGCTGTTAGGGTTGGGTTCTGTGGATAAAATGTAACACTTGCATTGTACCAAGAAGTTAATTCATTAAGTCCTCCATCAAAAGCACCTGGGTCGTCTGCTATCCCAATGTTCAATATAGTAATATCATAAGTTCCAACTTCAAGAGCAACAAAGGATACATTACAAGCAGTTGTGTTTGTTAAAGAAATACCACCAGTTGGAGAAGAACCCTGAATAACAGTTATGTTTCCTCCAGTAGTATTATCTGTTGTTCCATTAGTATATGCTGGGATTCCTCCTATTGTTTGGTCCCAGTAAGGAGAAATAACTGTTCCGTTCCCTTTATAACCTCCCCATCCTGGGTCTGGAGTATTATTCATGACACCTTGAGTCCAATTAAGTGTTCCTATATACCAAGAATCAATACTATTATTACAGTATAACCAAATAGTCGCATTGAATTGACCCCCTATCTCGGTGTTCTCTGATATATCAATTCCCATTTTTGTGGCAGGGTCGGGAGCTGCTTCTACAGGAAAACTAATAATCCCTATCAAACTTGTAATTAACATTAGAGCTATTAGCGCCCTTCCTGATTTTTTCATTATTTTTTTCATTTTTCATACCTCTAATTTTATCATATTTTTAAGTGTAATTTGCTAATATAGCTGATACATCCTGAACGTTAATTAATCCGTTTCCATTAACGTCATAAATCCCATCATTATATGGAGGTGAGTAATTATTCAAAACATATGATATGTCCTGAACATTTACAAGATAATTATGATTGACATCAAACCTTACATTTGTTGTTGTAAACCAATATGATTCGTTTGTCCATGCTTTCCCATCAGAAACATTAACCCACCAATAATATGTTGTATCTCCCCAATACCAAACTGTTGAATCCAAAGAAGCGTTTGAATAATAAGTTCCGTTATATATTGAAGTATTACTTCCTACAGCGTGCCAAGTAGTTCCTCCTGGTGGCCATAGGTCTGTTTTGTTTGTATAAAATGATACGTTCATCATGTCTCCGTCTGCATCTGTTATATTAACTGAAATATTACTGATAAAGTTAAGAATTGATACTGTTGTTGAAGTGTTTGTTGGATACATAAATAGAACTTCTGGTGGGTGGTTGTCTCCATATGATACTCCAAAACTATCTATTGAAAAACCAGAGTTGTTTCCATAAGCACGAGAATTAGCATAAATTGTTGTTCCATTTGGAGCACACCCCGCTGGAAATCTTGTTGATACATTCAATACCAAACAACTTCCTGTTCTAAGATAAGATGTCAAATTAAATATATAATAATTACCAGTTGGGTTTGTTACGTTTGCTTCTGATAAGTTTGAACCTAAATATACTACGTTATTTGCTAATGATAAATTAACTGTTACATCTATAATACCAACTGAACCATTATTACAAACTGTTATATTATATTCAACCCAATTATCAACTGTCACTGCAGAAATTGATGATTGGTTTCCGACAATCGAACTATTTACTTCAGCGTCATCTTGATATTCGTATCCTGTCGTATTTGATATAACTCCAACTCCCCAATATTGCATATGAGATGAATCCACTCCATCCCAACTTGTTCCATTAATAAATTCACCAATATCAATCTCATTAGAACAATTTAAATATGTTCCCCAAATTGTATTATAATTTCCTTCATAAGATGTAACATAAGAACAATTATATGCGTTCCAGTTTTCCCATACAGGACTTATCATTGGAAAATCAGAATCGTGAGCATTGAAAGTCATAATATGTAATCCAAACTCATCATTGATATTCAACATTTCCTTGTTGGCTTTCCTTAATGTGTATAATGGAATAGAAACATCATACATTCTGTGTCGAGAATATCTGTGAAATGCTGGGAAACTTGAATTAAGTTGTGTTATATTATATGGAGAAAGACCTCCTGAAACAAAGAAAGAACGATTTGTTGTTATATCTGATGTTCCTGTCTCAGAATTTGTTCCACTCCATATTGTAAAATTAGTTACATCTCCTCCAACATCATAGAATACCAAAGCATAATCATTCCAATCCCATTCTTGGTTGTTGTCAACATCAATTGCCATTACACAACCATCCCCAATATCCTCTGTACCGTCCGTACAATCCTCTACATGGATTCTAATTGCACTGTTATAATCTTCTCCATTCTCATCTATCATATTATCTGTAACTGCGGTGTAATAGTATATAGAATCATTTTGGTCATTAGCCCAAGAAAGATTTGAACATTCAATATAATTATATCCAAAGTATCTTGCTTCCAAGTTAAGAAGGTTTGATATATTCTCTGTATGGAAATCACACCATTCAAAGAATGTTAAATTAGACATTCCTCCAGATAACCAGTCATAATATTTTGATAACCAGTTGTTTCTTGAATTGTTATAGGTCGTCATATTGAAATTTGGGAACTTCATATAAGGAATTCCATCAGATAAAACAGAGTGGTCGCTTATTATTGTAGCATTTGAACCTTCATATAAAGAATAATTCAATCTGAACATTCTTATGAAATCGAAGTCAGCAGTAAACCAACACCCTTTTGGATTCCATACTACAAGACCGAAACAAGAGCCATTATAATGAATTAGACTATCCACTGTTTCATTTATAATCCATCCTTGAGGTTCCTCAAATTGACCAAAGTCCTCTACAGCAGTATCATTTATTCCCCAAGCTTTTGAAAAAATACCACCACAGTATTCGTTATATAATGTTTTAACCCAAACTCCATCATACAGTGGGTCTCCAGCAAATGTATCAAAGTAAGGGTTTTGAGAAGCATTACATGTCCATCCAACGTTCCAGTGATTTAATGCGTGTCCAGGTAATGATACATTCACTCCTGTTACAGTGTCATAAAGAGCTCCATTATCTACTGATAACAAATAAGCAGTATTCCAACCATAAAGAACCATATCATAATTTGTACTATTTATGTATGAATAAATTATTCCTGTATATGGTATCCATGTATCTAATGTATAATTAACTCTCATTCTTAATATTGATTGAGACATATTTATACAAGAAAGATTTGCTATTGTATAGGATAAATGATTGATGTCTCCTCCTCCGCCGTCGTCGGCGTAATATCTGTAAACATATTCCCAATCTGTTGTTGTTTCAGGTGATGAATTATAAGCATACCATCTATCTGGTTCATATTCTGTCCAATTGTAATCCAAAGAACTTCCGAAAATGTCTTCTTGAACTGCTATACATGACCGTTCATTTATTCCTGAACAATTGCATTCAGGAGATTCAAATTGATAATCTAATTCTCCATCAATTCTACCAAATCCCCAATATCTTAATTGAGATTCATTTATGTCTGTTGCTGTTGTTCCAAAGTAAAATCCTTCTAAAGTTGGTTGAGTTAAAATATCCAAATATGATTGAAGAGCACTATCATTTGACTCATTAACATAAGTTTCACAGATTGATTCGTTCCAATTCTGCCAAACTGGAGATGTATCAACAACAAATCCTGGTCCTCCTGCGTCTGAATTGATTGTCATAATATGAAGACCAAACTTATCTCCATCATTAAGATAAGAACCATTAGATTTTCTTAAATAATTCATTGGTATTTGAGTGAAGTAAAGTCTATGACCATCATATCTATGAAGTGCTGGTAATGAATATTCTAATCCTGGTAAATAATTTGTTTTCCAATCATATGTACAATTTCCAAAATCAGCAAAGAATTTAGCATCAACAGACCCTGCTCCTCCAGCATCAAATAAATTATTTCCTTTCCATATAGTATGATTTGTTGCTCCATATCCTTCAGTATCATACCAAATGAAAATCATATCATTACTATCCCAAGACATGTCATTATCAACATCAATTCCAACTATTGCTCCATCATATGCAAACGGAGTTCCATCAGTACAATCTTCTATTTGAATTATTAACCCATTATCATAATCATATCCATTATCTGTAAGGTTTGTCATTATAGTTGTGTAATAATAAATAGAGTCATTTTGATTCTCTTGATAATCTTCATAACCACATTCAATTTCATAGTATTCAAATGCTCTTGATTCTAGATTGAATAAAGTTGATAAGTTTTGATATAAACAGAAAGAACAATCAGCATATTGATAATCTGTTATGTTTCCGTCCATCCAATCTTCATAACAATGGTCTGTCCAATTGTCAAATTTATCATTCCAGTCGTCTTCGTCATGAACTGGGAATTTTATCAAAGGAATTTGTCCTTGGAAAAGAGAGTGATTTTCTTTTTCACTTTGTGTTACTTCTTCATCTGCTGAATAGTTTAATCTCCACTCTTCTATGAAATCAAAATCTGCGTAGAATGATGAATTACACGGATTCCAAGTGACAAGACCAAAACATGCTATTTGTTCATATCCAACCCATGAAAGATTTATTTCTTCTATCCAACCAGAAGGTTCAGAGCACATTTGGAATGGTAATCCATATTCTTGGTCTCCCGTAATATTCCATCCTTTTATCTGAAGGTTTCCACAAAGAGAATTGAATATTGTCTTTGCCCAAATACCCCAACCCATGTCTCCGTCTGGGTTGATATCATATATGTTGTTATTTAAATTACAAGACCAGTGTTGAGTGAAATAATTAATAGCATCTGAAGCATCATATACAGGAGTTAAGCTTTCAGTATTATAAAGAGTATCTCCAAGTTTAGATAAAAGAAGTGTTTCATTAAAAGAATAAAGAACCATATGATATTCTTCATTACTTGTATAAGAATAAATGATACCGACATATGGATAATCTTCACAATCACCACCTGGTTCATAGTAATGATATCTCATTTTCACTAATGATTGAGAACGGTTTGAACAAGAGTTTGCGTTGATTGTATATGATAATCCAAGGTCGTCTCCACCAGTTCCGTTGTCGTAGAAACGATAAGTCCAATTCCAATCATCTATCCAATAGTAAGGTTGCCAAGCGTCAAATCTTGTTTCATACTCCCACCACTCTTCATCCATACAAGTATCTGGATTATAATCACCAGTACAGTTTCTGTTTACGTGTTCTGAAACATTCCAATCACTTGCTTCATCAGATGTTGAACAAGGACAGGTTATTGAAGTATTGAATTCCTGATTTAACCAACAATATGAATCGTGTGAGCAGTTAGCAGATGAATAATCACATATTGAATCGTTACTCAAACTTATATATACCGTTACGTCGTTTTCACTGTATCTTGTTCTATTAACTGTCCAATTTGAAAGTAAATAAATTGTTTGATTTGGTCCAAATTCTCCTATCTCTGAGTTGTTAAGATACCAATATAAAAATCCATGTTCTGCATCTTGGCATGATTCTCCTGAACATCCTATTGAAGCATTAGCGTTTCTTTGAACAGATGAACCGTCTGGAAGATACATCCAAGTTTCTCCTGGTCTATATTTCCAAGCATCTCTATATGCGTCGTATAGAGTCATACTCTTTATTGTTGCTCCTCTGTTTGTTATTGATATATTTGTTGTAACTGTTGAACCAAGAGTTGGGTTTTCATAGTGTTTAACCCAAGCAGTTCCGTTCCAAACTGTTTTATTGAAATCTGCCCAACAAGTTTCGTTTTCTCCTATAAACCAAGCAGCTTCTATAACTGTAAGAACATCTCCCATACAAGCGTCTTCTATATAATAAGCATCTCCATACCAACTTTGATTTGACCAGTTTTGAGTTATGTTTCCCATTTGGGTTGTATAATTGTCAACAACATAGAATGTATCTGCTGGACTAAACCCAGCAGGAGCAAACGATACGTCGTAATAATCATATGATACATTTTGAGTCCAATTATGAGAACCGTTTCCATATTGTCCATGAGTATGTGTTGAATTCCAACCAGGATATCCATTTTCTGCACTATCTTTATACGGGTCAGCAAAAACTAATCCCATATTACCTTCTTGATGATATCCGTTTGCTTGAACATAATGACCACCAATTCTACCATACATTGCTGGTCCACATTCACACCAAAAACCAAGAAGAAGAATAACATCATCACATCTTTCTAAATGAGCAGTGATATTAGTATAATTAGCAATTTCACCCCACCACGGAGCCCCTGGTCGATATCCTTCATACGAAAAATCAAAGAAGTTTCTATAATCTCCAGTCGAATTCAAAATTGCATCTATACCTACTGTCATATTTGCGGCTGTTGTTCCTGAACGAAGATTTGTTCCTTGATTATCTGCCCAAGAAGTATTTGTATAATCTGCAATCCACTCTATGAGTGGAATAACATTAGATGCATCTTTTGAACCTTCTCCAGTGAAATCTTGTAAGAAATAATTATTAGTTGAATTATAATACTTACAATCCAACCACCATAAACAATCTGCTAAAGCAGTTGGTCCACAAAAAGCATATTTTCCATCATTGTTTCTCCAATCGGATTGTTTTTGGTCGAAATCTGGATGTCCATAAGTACTGTTAGGATAACCTTTTTGTACAAAACAATCATCAAATGGATTATCCTCTGTTTCAAATACAAAAGATTCATTAAGCCAATGTATTGAACCAGTTTCATTTACACGAACTTCCCATCTATATTCTTCACTAAAGTTAGATACCCAAGATGTATTATAAGCATAATAAGTTCCATTTGATGAACAATATGACGTATTGAATATTGGTTCACCACCAGCTCCTGTCCAAGTTATGTTAAAAGGTTCTCCATATGAATGATTAATATCAATTGAAAAATATGGTATATTTACTAAAAGTCCCTCTTGTTCATCTGGTGGATACGGATTTGTTATATTTAATTCTGTAATATAGTAAGGTGTTAAAATATTTGTAATAGATGCAGATTGATTATCTGTTATTGTCATATTCCATCTAAATTCTCCTGCTGGTAAATTCCACTTTGCTGGAATAATATAATTAGAATATGTTGTAGTTGTTCTTTGATACCATCCAGGAACTGACCTATTTTCAAACCAAGTAATAAAGTTACCATCTAAATCTTCTAAAGTTGAATTCATCCAACAATCATCATAATTTGGGTCACCAAGCCATGATAAAGTTAAGGTTGTATTATCTATTGCATATAATGTACTATTAATCTTTGGTCTAACTATTGATACATCATTTGGTTGGAAATTTGATGTGTTAAATACATCTTGCCAAGTTATTGACCAAGTTTCATTTCCATTTGAGTCATTTGCATATACTTTGTATACTACTCTATCTTCACCAGGATGTGCCCATGCTATATGAGTATCAGGCGTTCCTTTTCTTGTAATGTTTGCATATACATCATAT
>Ga0272443_10001060_pt1 | contig 43442 bp, 42 predicted proteins | sample SSMAcet12_FD_193581 | JGI IMG/M metagenome (GOLD analysis project Ga0272443, IMG submission 193581) | Marine sediment archaeal communities from Little Sippewissett salt marsh, Falmouth, MA, United States - SSM-Acet-12 | ecosystem: Environmental > Aquatic > Marine > Wetlands > Sediment ...
CGGTTAAGTCCGGAGATAATTTCGGGCACCAAAATTATACAAACCGCTAACTCTGAAGCACGTTGCAGAAGAGATTCCATATCTTCACTGCCGTGTTCTTGTACATACCTTTTCGCAAATGCCGATGAATCAACTAATAATTTCATGCCGCCGCTTCTCGTTCTTCCAAAATGGCGGACGACAGATCGCTTCCCTGCAACTTTAAGCGAATACCAGGCTTTTTCCAGGCTGGTATTTCTTGCAGCCTGTCAGAAAACGGGATTACTTCCGCAACGGGCTTTCCACGGCGCAAAAGGATAATTGTTTCCCCATGTTCTACCTCAGCTATAAAGCCTGATGCCTTTTTACGAAAATCTGTAAAAGTAACTGTTTTCATAGGAACACCTCCGAATCATTCGTAATGTACACCATAATGTACATATAAGAGGTCATTTTGTCAAGATCATCTTAAGGCCAACGGGCAAGCTTGCTTGTCCACGGGATTGTCGTCTCCGACCGCTGGATAGGACGCGCGGACTATTCATAGCCCCGCCCCGATAGGGTCGCGCGCAGCGTCGGCCCTATCGGCAGGTTTCACGGGGAGCGGTGGGTCTGCCGCGATCCCGTGCAAACCTTATGTTGCATGTGCTTATTCCCCGTTCTTGCGCCACTTCCATGGCGGTATAGGGTTTTCGGTTTTCCATAGGCCTGCACTTTTAGATTTTGCCCACCAAGCTTTGGATACCGTCTCTGAGGCGCACTCTGGAGGTCAGCTGCATAAACATCAGATGGGCGAATTGATTCCATCGGCTAAAGGAGCGGGGTTTTCCGCCTGTGCCGTGCTGTCTTTCAAGGGTTGAAAAAACATGTCTTGGAATAATTTTAAGCATAGAAGTAGATACCCACGGGCTTACGCCCGTGGCACTTTATGGCTTTAGATCTAAACTTAGTTGAACTTGGCCCTTATTGGCCTTTTCTTGATATTCTATATACTTTCTTATCACCTCTTCATTGATTCCAACTGTAAATGAGAAAAATCCAGGGGACCAAAACTCATTACGCCAGTATATATCTTTTACCCAGTCAAATTCTTTACGAATCTGTCTGCTTGTATTGGCCTTTATCTTACCAACCACACCAGAAACTGAATATCTGGGGGGAATGATTATTACCAAGTGAATATGATCTTTTTGAATACTATAATTCTTTATCTCAACATCAGGATGATAGCCTTGGATATCAAAAAGATGTTTTTCAACAAACTCTTTTAATTCACCTTTCAGTACCTTTTTACGATACTTGGGGATCCATACAACATGATATTGGTGATGGTATGCTCCGTGACCACTTAATCTTATCTCCATTACATTAGCTTATCATAATTCCAATATCATTTATATTTCTGAGCTACTTTCAAAAAACGCTTTCATCCACGGGCTTACGCCCGTGGTCTTCAGCGTATCTTTTGATAAAACGTATTTAGACCATAAAAATAAATATAAAACATTTTTGAAAAATATTTTTGAAGTAATTGATATAAAAGGGCTAAAGAATCGAATTTCATGACATAAGTAAAAGTGAAAGCAAAGGGCGGCAAAAAGTATCAGTCTTATCGCAAGGTGTCTTGGGACCCTTATACGGCACGGCTGACAGGTCGGTGCCTCACGATCCTGTCAAGAGGCCCTATCCAGTTGACCGTCATGTTAACTACGCCAAAGTCCTCTTCCACCTTTCCCTCGATGAGACAGGCACGCATGGGCGCAAGCCCTCTTGAATACTTGAATCCTTTCCTATATTCTACTTAGTGCAAATGCATAAACCGCCGTTTTCCGATTCGTGCGGCCGGCAAGACCGGTTAAAAACGTACCCCCGCAGGCAAGGGATTTATGCGGGATTCAAAGGAAAAATTTTCAAGTCGAGTAAAAACCATGAACAGCACCGTAAGCTTTCCGGATATGCCTGATCTTTCAAGACCGCTCAACACCCTCAAAGGCATAGGCCCTACAAGGGAGTCGGCCTTTTACAGGCGCGGGATAAGCTCCATAGGGGATCTCCTTGAGTTCCTGCCTTCAAGATATGAAGACAGGAGCCGTATCACCCCCATGGAAGACACCTCTGATACCCAAAAGGCACTGGTCAAGGGAAAAGTGGTCTACTCAAGGGAGGAAAGACCGCTCAGGAGAGGTAAGGGGCTTTTCAAGATTATCATAGAGGATGATACCGGAAGGATCGAGCTTATCTGGTTTAACTACAGAAAATCCCACCTTTCCGCCTACGCGGAGCAGGGTCTTGAGATAAGGGCGTACGGCACGGTAAGGATCACAGGTAAAAGGCGGCAGATGGCCCATCCCGACATCTCAGATATCAAGGAGCAGCAGGATGACGGCTCCCTTCTCGGTTATTATCCGGTCTACCCGGCAATCGAAGGAATATCCGCCCATGTCGTGCGCTCGGTCGTGCGGGAGGCGCTTAATCGTTTCAATGGGGCGGTAAGAGATCCGATCCCCGCGGATATCCTTGAAAGACACAACCTTCCCGGGTTTCTTGAAACACTTGAAAAACTCCACTTTCCGCCGGATGACATCCCGTATGAGAGGCTCATCAGCGAAGATACCCCCTATCACAAAAGGATCGTATTCGGAAGGTTCCTGGGGGTCATGCTGAGGATATGCGCCATGGCAAAAAGGCGCAGGGCGAAAAAGGGCATAACCCTTTTGATACCCGAAGACCTGCTGAAGGAATTTCAAAAGGCGTTTCCTTTCAAATTCACCCGGGACCAGGTAAATGCGATCAGGGAGATCATGGATGACCTTCAAAACGGCTCGCCCATGAGCAGGCTCCTTCAGGGGGATGTGGGCTGCGGAAAGACCGTTGTGGCGGCTGCGGCCGCGTCCGCTGCCGCAAAAAACGGGCTTCAGACAGCCCTTATGTCACCCACGCAGGTCCTGGCAGGACAGCACTTCGCCTATTTTTCGGAGCTTTCCCCCAAACTGGGATTCAGGCCGGTGCTCCTTACAGGCGCACTTGACAAAAAGAGCCGGCTTGAGCTTTACCGGGACATTGAAAAGGGGTCCTACAACCTGGTGATCGGCACCCAGGCCCTCATTCAGGAGGCGGTCACCTTTTCAAGGCTCGGCCTTGTCATAATAGACGAGCAGCACCGCTTCGGGGTAAGGCAGAGAAATCTTCTGAACAAAAAGGGGCATAACCCGCATCTCCTTGTAATGACCGCTACCCCTATCCCCCGCACCCTTGCCATGACCATATACGGTGACCTGGACATCACCACAATAAGACAGATGCCTGAAGGCAGAAGGGCTGTTATCACACATCTTGTCGATGAGGGTAAAAAAAGAAAGATCTTTAACACGGTAAGAGACAGGATGGAGAAAAACGAGCAGGTCCTTGTGGTATGCCCCGTGATCGAGGAAAGTGAGGAAGAGGATCTCAAAAACGCAACTGAGATGTATGAGAGCCTGAAAAGGCTTTTTTCAGCCCGCTTCAGGGTGGAGCTGATCCACGGCAGGATCCCGGGCCGGGAAAAAGACCGGATCATGGAGGCTTTCAGAAAGGCGGAGATCGATCTTCTGGTAGGAACCACCGTGGTGGAGGTGGGGGTTCATGCCCCGAATGCCACACTGCTGGTGGTGGAGCACCCGGAGCGGTTCGGGCTTGCCCAGCTTCATCAGCTGAGAGGCAGGGTGGGACGCGGCTCGCGACAGGGGGTATGTCTTCTTATCGGATCGGACAGGGTTTCTGAGGAGGCGCTTGCCCGGCTCAAGGTGATTGTGGCAAGCAACGACGGCTTTGAGATAGCCTCAAAGGATCTTGAGGCAAGGGGGCAGGGGCAGTTCATGGGCACAAGGCAGGCGGGGGCCGGAGAACTTGATTTCTCGGAGATGCTCAGGGAACACGTACTCCTTGAGGCGGCAAAAAGCGAGGCCCGGGAGATCCTGGCGCTTGATCCCGACCTGTCAAAACAGGAGAACAGGTTTCTTGCGTCCATAGTGGATGCGTACGGTAACCTCTGAGACCCGCGGACCTTTTATCAAAAAATTTCAGAAAAAATCGGTTTTTAAATCACAGGAGGTTGTATGGAAATAATAAAGATCATAATCGCGGTTCTGATTCCTCCCCTTGGAGTCTTTCTTCAGGTGGGTATTGGGAAACATTTCTGGTTAAACATAATACTTACCATTCTTGGGTATCTGCCGGGGATAATTCATGCGGTATGGGTAATAGCCAAAAACAAATAGCCGGGTAACAAAAGATTCCAGAGGAGATTTTTTGATTATGAAGATCAGCAGAAAGCTGTTCGCACTTATCGCTATATACGCTCTTTCTCTTATCTCTTTGAACGGCTGCACAAAGGTCTACTACGACGCGATGGAAAAGGCGGGCGTGCACAAACGGGATATCCTGGTCGATCGGGTTGAAGGCGCAAGAGACTCACAGAAACAGGCCCAGGAGCAATTCAAATCTGCACTTGAACGCTTTGAGTCTATCGTGCAGATAAGGGATACTGACCTGAAAAAAGCCTATGAAACCCTTAATGCCGAGCATGAAGACTGCAGGAATGCTGCCCAGAGGGTCTCGGCAAAGATAGACAAGGTGGAATCGGTTGCCGATGCCCTGTTTGAAGAGTGGCGGAAGGAACTTGACCTTTATGAGAACCGGGAGATGAAGAAATCAAGCGGGGAAAAGCTTGATGCCACCAGATTGCAGTACAGAAAGATGCTTGTAAAAATGAAGAGGGCGGAAAAAAGCATGGCACCCGTACTTGCCGCCTTTCGCGATAATGTCCTTTTTTTAAAACACAACCTGAATGCCCAGGCCATCGGTTCTCTAAAATCGGAGTTTTCAGTCCTACAGGACAAAATAGACGGCCTTATAAGGCGTATGAACGATTCCATAGAATCATCGGACAGATTCATCCGGGATTTCAGGAAATAAGATTCTCCGCGGTGGGAAAATTTCCACAGGACAGCCCCGGTATGGCGCAAGGCTTTGTCTTTGAAGGCGTGCGTTTATCCTTTCTTTACCCCTGTCTGATATAGGAAAATATCACACTTCCAAGGAAAAAGGCGATAAGCCCGCCCGTCCTGACCACCCTGTCACTCGCCTTGCCGTACCACCACTGCATGAGGGCGGCTATCCTGTCCGACGGCCCCAGAAAAAGGAAGATCCCTTTCAGGATACCGAGAAGCCCCAGGACAAAGGCAAGCCAGAACATCTGGGTCCTGTAAAAGGCCCCAATGACAAGGACCACCCCGAAGGCAAAGGGAATTACGGCAAAGACCTTTGCCCTTGAAGGCGGAAACACCCCCTTTATAAATGACCTTGCCTGCCCGGTGTATATGACGAGAAAGGCCCCCATGGCTATCCATACCAAGGATACGATATATAGGGCGATATCCATTTTTTCCTCCTCAAGATGTTTATCCGGCAGATATCTAATATGAAAAAGACAGGTTGACCGACCCGAATCGCTGGTGATTCTGCTTCTGGCCGCAAAACTCCTTTGTCCTCAAGACATGGGACAAGGAGAACTTCATCTTCCAGAGTATAAAGCTTATTCCGGTCACAAAATCGGCCACCAGGTTCTTCTTGTCAACGCTGTGGCTGTCCGTAAAGGTATTTCCGTCAAGAAAGATATCCCTTAAAACTCCTTTGACATCGACTCCTGCAAAGAGGTGAAGGCTCAGCTTCCTTATTGAAGAAAATCTGGGATCGCTGCCGCCGAGCGGGGCGTTGGTATCTCCCGCGGGCCTTATAAGGGCCGTGCCGAAATCAAGGGGGATATTCCACCCGATGCGCCCCACCATGCCGACGTTACCGTATGTGTAGACATTTCCCAAGGCCCCGCCCAGGTGAGCTATCAGGTCTGAGCCGAATCCGCCTGAGTATTCATGTCGCCACAGCCGTACCTTTCTTTCATATATCACTTCAAGACCCGGCTCGTTCTTGAGCTGGTTGTCCCAGCCGTTCGGTTTCTGATACCCGCCTATTTCATGCACGATGGTCTGGGCCTGCTCGGCGAACGATTCGGGGCCCACAAGACCCATCTGAAATTCGAGGGAGTCCTGTTTCGACACGCTCCTGCTGTGAAACCCGATCGCAAGATATGTCCATCCCGCATAGGGGCGGTCATCGATGATCAGGTCGCTCCTTGAGATCTCCTCAGGTGTATACATGCTCTGGCCTATGGCAAGGGAGATATTCCTCTGTATCGATTCAGGTTCATTTACAAACGGAAGAAATCTGACCGCGGGAAGGGTGAATTCGGGCAGGCTCCCGCTTTCCTCGTATGTCCTGAGATCAGGGGACATCCAGGACAGTTTCACGCCGTTTGTGTAATTCTGATCCGATCCGGTGAACAGATCGTTTTCAAAATAAAAGCTGAAGGTCCAGCTCTTCTCCTGGGTTGAGGTCTCCATTCCGAATGCGGGGGAAGAAAGGAAGAAGAAAAAGGCGGCAATAACCACGCAGGCCCTGAGCGTATTCATTACAGGGGGCCCTCTTCATCGGCCGGCGCGGGATATTTTCTGATACTTGAGAGGATCTCCTTTATCTCATCGACATACTGCTCAGGGCCGCTCACATAACCCCACCCTTTCTGGGTCTGGTAGAGTCCGTCAAAGGCGGTGTCATGGTACGATCTTATGAGGTGAGGTATGCCCCGCTCATTGAGCACCGAATCAACCAGCTGTGCCTCAAATTCATGTTCCAGCATACCCGCCTTTTTGTATGCATTCATATACACTCCCTGAGAGAAACCGTTTGTTATAGTGTTTTTTTTAAAACAGCGAGCGGAAAAGGTCAATCAATCTCTATCTAAACCATCCATCATCAAGCGGCAATACCGCAAGCATTGGAAGCCCTGCTCATTGTCTTTTGGCGATTTTTTGCAATAGCGACTTTTATGCCTTGTGCTATCCAAAGATCCCGGGGTTTTGCCGCATCTCAATCAGACAATGGACTTTGGTTTTTCATATAAGGCGTACCGGGAGCCCTGTTCAGCTTGAGGCCCAGCTCAAGAGCCCTTTTTTTATAGGAACCAGACGAGAGGCGGAGCTCTCCTGTCGGCTCTATGACTATAGCGGATTCCCCCTTGACAGGGCACTTCATCTCACAGTAGCCGCAACCATTGCATCTGGATTCCTCAACAACCGGAACCGTAGCCTTTTTGCCTTCAGCCGGCTGGTGGGAGATGGCGTTATAGGGGCATATCTCGTCACAGATGAGGCATTTTTTGTCCTGCTCCCATGCTATGCATCGAGACTTTATTATGCGTGCTGTGCCTACCTTCGCAAATTTCTTTTCCTCAAGATCAAGAGGCCTTATGGCCCCGGTGGGGCAGATCCACCCGCATATGTTGCAGTTTTGCTCGCATCCTGCAAATCTCGCAAAGAGCATGGGAGTCCAAACCCCCGTCATCCCCGCCTCCCACCAGACAGGCTGAAGGGTGTTGGTCAGGCATCCTTTCATGCACAGCCCGCAACGCACGCATCTGGCCTGAAAACCACTTTCAGGAAGAGCGCCCGGGGGCCTTATGAGTCTTGCCGATCTGAGCGCCTTAGGATGCTCCAGTTCATGCAGATATCTCAGGTTAGTCATTGAAACCGCCGCAGTGCCCATACCTGCTGCAAAGGCCCCTAGAAGCCTCCTCTTTCCCATATCCACCTGGGCCGGCACGTGCCTTTTCCAGCCCGGGAAAAAAGAGATCGCATCCTCCGGGCATAACTCCTGACATTTGAGACAGACTATACATTCGCTATATGAGGTATTAAAGAAATCATCATCAATGGCGGCTGCCGGGCAGGCCCTGGCACATCTGCCGCACAGGGTGCAATCTTCTGATACCCTTCTTCTAAAAAAGGGTCTGAAGGACAATATCGCGAATATTGCTCCTGCAGGGCACAGGTTCCTGCACCAGAATCTGGGTGCCAGAAGCCCTAGGCAAATGATGGTTGCCATAAGGAACATGACAAAAACGTTTGTGTTGAAATAGGGGGTTTTTATGCTCACAAGGCTCAGCGCATCCATGCCCAGATATTCAGACAGAGGGCGGAAGGTTTCAAGCAAAAGCCCAAGGATAAGCATAAAAAGGGGATAGATTACAAGAGAGTAAAAACGGGTGATTATCGAAAGGGGAGAGAACAAAAATACCGACGAAATCCCAAGAAGCGAGGTGCCCGCCACAAAGAAAAGGATGAGATATTTGAACTTCCTGTATTGCCGCCCTGTTGCGGCACCCCTTGCGGAATCGCTCTTATTTTTGCCTTTTATGAACCTTTGACAAACATCCAGTGTAGTCCCCATGGGGCAGATATGCCCGCAGAAAAATCTTCCGAGTACCAGAGTAATCAGCAGGACCAGGACTGCAAGGCCCATCCCCTCTATAACGGCGCGAGATGAGGCGGCCGTGCCCAAGGCGATCAGCGGGTCCAGTTTCAAAAATACGTTCAGGCCCTCCCACGCCGGAAGCGGATAGGCCACACGCCACAGCAGCAAAAGGAACAGTAAAAGGGTAAGGGTCTGAATAACTCGCTGAAATCTCATCAGCCCGTAACCTCTTTTACCGACATATTCGAGATATTCATACTGCCCAGTCCCCTGTTATGGGCCAGCCTTATATGTTCTATGCCTGACGCCTTTATCTTTTTTCCGTACCAGGTACCCAGTTCAACCGCTGTTGAGTCCGCCGCAACCATATCGTTTGAGGCTATCACCCTGTTCATTGTAATTACCTTTCCAGGGCCTCCGGGGCCTCCCTCGCTAAGGATTCTCGTGGCATCTATTACAGTGAGAGAGGGCTTGAGGATCGTACAGAGATCCACTATCGCACTGTTTAGGTCCATGGCATAATGGAAAACGCTTCTGTTGTAGATAAGACCCATCATCCCCTTCATTGAAAGACTCACACCGGTGGCACTGTGCGATTTGGCGACAGGGGCAGCGATGAGCACGTCAGCCTTCAGCACCTGTTTCATGACCATGGTGGACTTGAGGTCCTTTCCGCCCGGGACCTGGACCTTTTTGAAAGACCCCTTGTCTTTGAGACCTCCCAGTCTGGAGCCCTTGAACCCCCTGCAGACATCCTTTAATCGCGATCTTTCAAGGCATATCTCTATGTCTCTTAAGGGGTTATCCAGGACCAGGACCGATGACGCCCCCGCCTCGACGCACTGTCTGACGAGTTCTCTTATGACCTCAGGGTGGGTGGTCGTCGCCATCTCAGGGGGATTCGGGAAACTCATGTTGGGCTTTATCACTACCCTCTGACCCTGACTTACGAAGCGCCTCATACCTCCCAGGGCGTTTACTGCCGCCCTCGTGGCCTTTTCAGGACCGCCCTTTGCCAGTACAATATCAGGAAGATCTCCCGCATCGGCCTTTATGCCGGTCAGCCCGGGAAGTGCAATATCAAGGGCGGCAAGAGCGGCACACCCTGCCGTTTTCACAATAAATTCTCTCCTGTTCATAATTCACACCTCCTTTCTTTTAATCTAAGAAAGATTTTTCAAATTAAAAGTGGGGTGTCTGTTGATAAAAACGACATTGCTGATTCATGGAGTGTGAAACCGTGCCACGGGATGGATTGAGGCTGTCTGTGGCAAGCTGCGGAGAATAAGCGGGTCGGGAGGCGAGTTCAAGGCCTGCAATTTTATTTGTCAAACAGGGAGCACGCCCCGCACAATCTGCAGTCACCCATCCGGCACTCGTCTGATTCCTCAGCCTTTAATGCCAGATCGTATTCCCTTTTGAGATGGGCCTTTCTTACGCCGTTATCGATAAAATCCCACGGCAGTATCTCATCAAGGTCCTTTTGCCGGTACACGAAAAAATCGGGATTAAGTTCCGAGCTGCGGAACGCCTTTTTCCAGTCGTCTTTAAGTTCATGGGCCTTAAGCAGGATCGATCCGACCCTCCTGTCTCCCTGGGAAAGAAGGGTCTGCAGATAGGCCCATTTGGGCACATCAAAACCGACACTGATGCCCCCCTCTTTTATAAGAGCCTTTTTGAGCCGTTTCTGCTTCTGCTTGAGGCTGCCGATCTCCTCCATGGGAAACCACTGAAACGGGGTAAAGGGCTTGGGGATAAAGCAATTGAGGCTCAGCCTTATCTGCCCCATGCTGCCCCTTTGAGCCGATGCCTTTATCATATGGTGCCGTATGACCTTTACAAGATCGACCAGGGAGGCCACGTCATCATTGGTCTCGGTGGGAAGCCCTATGAGGGCGTACAGCCTCAGAGAGAAATCACCTGTCCCCGATATGAGCCTTACCGCCTCTATTATCTCCTGCCGGCTGAGATGCTTGTTGATTACCCGCCTCATTCTTTCAGAGCCCGCCTCAGGCGCTATGGCGAGGCTCTTCTGTCCCGAATCCCTCAGGTCCTCGATGAGTCTTACGGTGATCGAATCGGCCCTAAGGGAGGAGACTGAAAAATGCGCCCCCTTCTCAAGGATATGGGAGGTTACCTCCTCGATTCCGGGCACGTCCGAGACGGCAGCGGCAATCAACCCTACCTTGTCGCAGCTCATAAGCACCTTGTCCATGGTCGATTTTATGGCCTTTACGCCGTGAATCCTCGGGGGACGGTACACGTAGCCTGCCGCGCAGAACCTGCAGGACCTGCCGCAGCCCCGCCCGATTTCGGCCAGGACCTTTCCTGAAAATTCCGTCTCCTGTGTCCGGATCGTTGAAAAAGGCACGGCATCTGCGTCTGTGACATGCCTGGCCGTCCTGATCGTCTCCGGCACACCCGCCTTTGGGTAAAAGGCCCTGATTGCTCCCCCTTTTTCATATTCCTGCGCGTAGAGCGCGGGGGCATAAAGGTTGGGGACCGATGTCGCAAGCGCCTTGAGCAGTTCAGCGCCTTCGGCCCGGCCGTCATGAAGATCGATAAAGGTGTCCAGGAAATGGTCTAAAAAGGATTCGGCCTCTCCCATGAGGAAAAAATCCATGAAATCCGCGATCGGCTCCGGGTTCAGAAAGGTTGTGATTCCCCCCGCCATGACAGGGGGAAAGCCTCCGCCCCTCCTGTCTTTTGAAAGAAGCGGGATACTCCCCAGTTCAAGGATTTTCAGTATGTTGGGATAATCATTTTCAAAGGAAAGGGAAAAGGCCACGAGGTCGAACAGATATAGGGGCGTCTGCGATTCCAGCGACATCAGGGGTTTTCCCGACTGAAGGTAGAGGGACATTTCTTTTCCTTCAGGCAGGAAGAACCTCTCCGCGACGACCTCGGGCCTTTTGTTGAAGAGATGATACACGACCTGGAATCCCAGGTTTGACATGCCCAGGCGGTAACTGTTGGGATAGACAAGCGCTATCGAGAGCCTGCCTCCCCTGTCCTTTCTGACCGTCCCTGTTTCTCCGGCCACTCTGGCAAGATAGAGGGACACTATATCCGTGGGCACTTCCTTTTCAACCTTTCCGCTGCTAATCGGCCTTTACCCTGAGAAACGTGGGGTAATCAAGGCTGTCCTTAAAAAAGGACTTGCTGAAAAAACCCTTCTTTTTCCTCTGCGCCCTTCCCATCTGGGCCTCAAGGTCTTCCTCCCGGTTCGTCATGCCTTCATATTTCCGCTGAAATGTTGGGGTATCCAGGTTTTCTCCGTTGAGCCTGACCGTCCAGCTGTCCGCGACATCCTCGGGGGTTGCCTCCCTCAGGTTTACCACGTTGTCGTAATTGACGACCGCGCGGGGGGTGGAATAACGCCTTCCCGCCACATCACCGCCTTTATCGGTGCCGGTGGCGATAACCGTGACCTGGACCTCGTCTCCGCAGGAATCATCAAAGACCACGCCCCAGAAGATCTCGGCATCCTCGTTTACCTCTCCCTTGATGTAGGTGGATGCCTCGTCTATCTCGTCCATAGTCATGTCGCTCGGACCTGTCAGGTTCATGAGAAGGCCCTTTGCCCCGCTTATGGAGATGTCTTCAAGCAGCGGACTGTTTATGGCCATCTGGGCCGCCTCGGTAGCCCTGTTTTCACCGCTCGCCCTTCCCACTCCCATTATGGCGGTTCCAGCCTCAAGCATTACCCTTTTTACATCGGCAAAATCAAGATTTATAAATCCGTTGCTCATTATAAGCCCTGATATGCCTTTTACCGCCTGAAGCAGCACCTCGTCCGCCCTTGCTATGAGATCCTTGAAAGAGGTGCTCTTGCTCCCGAGCACCTTCAGCCTCTCATTGGGGATGACAATGAGACTGTCCACGTCGGCCTTGAGATTTTCTATCCCCTCAAGGGCCCTTCTCATCCTCTTTTCACCCTCGAATTTAAAGGGCTTTGTGACCACCGCCACGGTCAGGGCGCCGCTTTCCTTGCATTCCCTTGCGACCACCGGTGAGGCCCCGGTACCTGTTCCGCCTCCCATCCCGGCCGTTATAAAGATCATGTCGGCGCCGTTGACGCTCTCCTTGATCTCGTCCATGCTTTCTTCCGCCGAATTTCTGCCTATCTCGGGATCGGCTCCGGCGCCAAGGCCCATTGTTATGGATGGGCCCAATTGCACCCTGTCGGTGCACAACGACCTGTCAAGGTCCTGGCGGTCGGTGTTTGCCACGGTGAAATCAACACCCTGAAGCTTTGAATTGATCATGTTGTTGATGGCGTTTCCCCCTCCTCCGCCCACACCTATGACCTTGATCTTTGCGTTGTACCTCTGATTTTCCGTCTCCTCGACAAATTCAAATTTCATGGCGTCCCTCCTTTTTTTTGTTTACGCGCTCTGAAGGTCTTCAGCTCGCAATTGACGTTTATCTTTATACGAGTCGTCTTTTTTTTGAAGACACTCATATTACATCCTTAAACCATTTCTTCATTCTATCTATTACCCGGTTAAAAATATTCGCGTCCCTGATCCTGAATTTCCTGCCCTTTTTCCTGTTCTTTGCCCCGTAGAGCACAAGGCCCACCGCGGTCGCGTACATCGGCTTGTTTACGACCTCGACAAGGCCGGTAATGCCCCTGGGGTATCCGACCCTGGAAGGGGCGTTGAAGATCTGCTCGGCCATTTCGGTTATACCGGGCAGTTCGGAGGAGCCGCCCGTTGCAACGATTCCGGAGGTTATGCTGTTTTCATATCCCGACTGGGCAAGCTCCCCATATATGATCGAGAAGATCTCCTCGACCCTCGGCTCCAGGATCTCCCCGAGTATCTGTCTTGAAAGCATCCTCGCTTTTCTCCCTCCCACGCCCGGGACCTCTATGGTCTCCTCTTTTCCGATCAGGGATGAAAGGGCGCAGCCGTACTTTATCTTTATCTTTTCAGCGTCAAGTTTCGGGGTCCTGAGCCCGACCGCGATATCATAGGTAAGGTTGTCACCCCCGAGCGCCAGGACCGAGGTGTGCTTTATGGACCCCCTTGAAAAAACCGCCATATCGGTCGTGCCCCCGCCGAAATCTATGAGCGCGGCGCCCAGGTTGCGTTCCTCATCCGAGAGCACCGCCTCGCTTGAGGCAAGCGACTGAAGCACGATATCGCACACGTCCAGCCCGGCCCTGTTGGCGCACTTGATTATGTTCTGGGCCGAGGTTACGGCACCGGTCACGATATGGACCTTTGCCTCCAGCCTTACGCCCGACATGCCGAGGGGATCCATTATCCCGTCCTGCTCGTCCACTATGAATTCCTGGACAAGGGTGTGGATAACCTCCCTGTCCATCGGGATGGCCACCGCACTTGCCGCCTCGATAACCCGCTCGATATCCTTTTTTGTTACCTCTTTTTCCTTTAGGGCTATCACTCCGGGGAAGTTGAAACCCTTTATATGACCGCCGGCTATGCCGGTATAGGCGGAACTGATCTCGCAACCTGCCATTGTCTCGGCCTCTTCAACCGCCTCTTTTATGGAGTTGACGGTCTTTTCGATATTTATGACCACCCCTTTTCTGAGCCCCTCGGAGGGGTGGGTTCCCATTCCGATTATCTCAACCATTCCATCAGGATGAGCCTCTCCGACAACCGCGCAGATTTTCGTAGTTCCAATATCAAGGCCAACAATGATTTTTTCAGCCATACCTTCGAAACCTCCCCTTTCAGATACCAGTCGATATCGATTCAACGCCGCTCTTTTTCATATGACTCCCGTTGTCTCTTCCTTTACCCGTTCTTAAAGGAGATAACGGCCCCGTCCCGGTAATCAAGATCGATCCCGTTTACCTGATCGATCTTTCCGGTTCCCACGAGCCGGTCGGTAACCTTTTTGAGCCCTTCCAGCTTCTCTTCAAGATCGGTGGGCACAAGCTTTATCTCCGCTGAAAGATCGCTGAAATAGATGGACAGGCCCCCGTCCCTGTTCAGATGGATCTCCGAGAGATCCTTAAGGCAGGCCGGATCCTTCCGCCCCTCCAGCATCCTTACCAGATGCCCCGCCTCGGCCAGCTGTTCCCTGGCCTCGGAGCTGTTATTGGAAAGTCCCGTAATAACCGGAAAATCGACATTATCTCCCTCCTCTACGGTCTTGAACACCTCCCCCATCACGTTGACATAATATATACCGTCCATTACCACCATGGCGCAGGGGACCTCCTTTTCCGCCTTTACCACCAGGCTGCGGGGGAACCTTCTCTCGATGGTCACGGATCTCACCCAGGGGTGTCTCTCCATTTTCGCCTTCAACCTCTTGAGGTTCATCTCCAGGAGGCTCAGATCAGGACTCAATCCGGCAAGACATATGAGTTCCCTGCGAATCTCATCATCGACCCCGGTTACCTCGACGACCCTGAGCTTCATATATGGAGACTCAAGCATGTAGTGGTAAAGGAATACAAAGGAAAGGCTTATGATTACCACTGCGGAGGCGACAACGAATGCCTTTAAAAGGCAGGAGCCGAGATCCCTGAAAAGCCTTTTGATGCCTTCCGGATCAAACCTCCATTTTCGCCTTGATTTCCTTTTCCCCGCCCCTGACCTTCTCATTTGCATGGAATCCCTTTGTAAGTTTTTCCTGCCCTGACGCCTTACGTCTCAGTCACCCAGTATCCTTATTTCAGGTTCGAGCTCGATCCCTGTCCACTTTTTCACCTCTTCACGGGCGATCGACATCAGTTCGATAATGTCCCGCGCCTTTGCCCGGCCGATGTTGACTATGAAATTGGCGTGCTTGCCCGAAATCATGGCCTCCCCGACCCGCCTTCCCTTAAGACCCGCCCGTTCAATAAGCCTTCCCGCGTATTCACCCGGAGGATTCTTGAAAACCGACCCGGCGCTTGGATAATTGAACGGCTGAGACTGCTTGCGCCTTTTCATGAACTCCTTTACCCTTGACTCGATAACGGATCTGTCCTCGCTCATGAGCCTGAGGACGACACGGGTGATTATCGCGCCCTGCTCAATGTCCAGGTTCCGATATGAAAAAGACAAATCCTCCCTGTTCATTGTCTTCCCACGTCCGGCCGGGTCTATGATCTGAATCTCCCTGACATATTCGGACATCTCCTTTCCAAAGGCCCCCGTGTTCATCCTCACGGCCCCGCCCACGGTCCCCGGCACCCAGGAGAGAAATTCCAGCCCGCCGAGCCCGTTTTTCCGGCAGTAAAGAAGCAGGTCGACAAGACCCAGCCCGCCACCCGCGACCAGGCTTTCCTGTCCTTCAGGGCCCTTTGTCAGTTCCTCCAGTGTCCCGTCAAGTATTATCACGACGCCGCTTATCCCCTTATCGGTTACGAGCAGGTTGCTTCCCCTTCCCACCACAACATAGGGGATCATTTCCGAGCCGAGATAGGCTATTACCTCCGCCAGTTGCTGTATGTCACCCGGCTGGTAAAGGGCCTCGGCAGGTCCTCCCACGCCCAGTGTGGTATAAAACGACATCGGGACCTTGAAACTTGCGCGGCTTCCCGCCATGCCGGACAATTCCCTTTTCTGATCCGCGTTCATTGATATAAGACGCCCCGGGTTTTTCCATTCTCGTTATTTGCCAAGCTCTTCCACTATCCTCTCGCCTTCCCTGTATATGTTTCCCGCGCCCAGGGTGAGCAGGAGGTCTCCTTCCTTCATCCTGGGAAGGAGAAAGGAGGGAAGGTCCCCCTTGTTTTTGATAAAATGGACTTCCTTATGTCCATGCTCCCTTATTCCCCTTACGAGCGCCTCGCCCGAGATCCCCTCTATGGGATCTTCTCCCGCCGGGTATATCTCGGTAACCACCAGCATGTCGGTCTCGTTGAAACTCATGACAAACCGGTCGAAAAGGGATTTCGTCCTCGAATATCTGTGAGGCTGGAAGGCCACTATCAATCGTCTCTCGGGCCAGGATTCCCTTACGGTTGTAAGCACCGCGTCTATCTCGGTGGGATGATGCCCGTAATCGTCAAGCACCAGTATCCCCCGGTTTTCCCCTTTGACCTGGAATCTTCTCGCCAGACCGCCCAGATTCTCCAGCCCCTCCCTGATAACTTCCATATCCAGATCCAGTTCAAGGCCGACCCCTATGGCCGCAAGCGCGTTGTGGACATTGTGCTGTCCCGGCATCGCTACCAGCACACCGCCCAGGGGCCTGTCATGGAGACTCACGTCGAACCGAACGCCGTTTACGTCCTGAGCGATGTTATAGCCCCTCAGATCGGCCTGGGATGCCGTCCCGTAGGTCAGATAACGTTTTTTCAGCCTGGGCAGTATCCCCTGGATCTCCTCGTTATCCAGGCAGATGACCGCGGTGCCGTAAAAGGGGATCTTGTTTATGAAATCGACGAATGTATCCCTTATGCGATCCATGTCGCCGTAGTGATCCATATGTTCATGGTCCAGATTGGTAACCACGGCTATGGTGGGGGAAAGTGCGAGAAAGGAGCCGTCACTCTCATCGGCCTCGGCAACCAGGATTTCACCCTGACCCAGTTTCGCGTTGGACCCGCCCCATATATCGAGTCTCCCTCCGATCACCACCGTCGGATCGAGGTTTCCCCTGTTCAGGATGGATGCCACCATGGAGGTAGTGGTTGTCTTTCCGTGCGCCCCCGCCACCGCGATTCCATGTTTGAGTCTCATCAGCTCGGCAAGCATCTCGGCCCTCGGGATCACCGGGATATAGCAGTCTCTGGCCTCCCTTATCTCCGGATTTTCACGGGTCACGGCCGAGGAATATACCACCACGTCGGCCCCCCTGATCTGCTCCCTGCCGTGACCTTTGAATATCTTTCCGCCGGCCGCAGCAAGACGCCTTGTCACCTCGCTGTCTTTCAGATCGGAGCCGCTTACCTCATAGCCCAGGTTCATAAGGAGCTCGGCTATGCCGCTCATGCCGATGCCTCCGATACCGACGAAATGGATATGTTTTGCCTTACCGAATTGTCCCATTACATTATCCGTCCTTTGCCCTTTTCCTCGATCAATTCAATTATCTGATCGGCTATTACGGCCTGGGCCTTCCCCTTTATCATCCTGCCGGCGTTTTCTCCCATGCGCCTCAAGGAATCCGGATCATCCATGTATTTCCCGATGAGCCGCGCCAGCATCCGAGGGTCAAGCGACTCCTGTTTTACCGTCTCCGCGCCCCCCGCCTCTGAAAGGCTCAGCGCGTTTGTGTCCTGGTGCCTGTTGGCGGCGTATGGATAAGGTATGAGTATCGACGGCATGGAAAGAGCTGCAAGCTCGAATATGGTTGTGGCACCCGCCCTCCCAATTACCAGGCTTGCCCGGGCGTACGCGCCGGCCATATCGTTTATGAACGCACTGATCTCCCCTTCAAGCCCGAGGGCTGCGTACCGCTCAATTATCCTTTCATAGTCCGCCTCACCTGTCTGATGAATCACGTGCACGGTTCTTCCCTCTTTTAAAAGCAGGGCAAGGGCCTCCACAAAAGCGTCGTTGACCGCCCTGGCGCCCAGGCTCCCCCCTACCACAAGCAGGGTGAATGATGACGGTCTTTCCACCCGACCGGCCAGGATCTCCTCCCTCACCGGGTTACCGGTCAACACGCACCCGGCAGGCAGGTGCGCCCCGCTTTGCTCAAAGGATATAAAGACCCTGTTCACCAGCCTGGACAGCAGCCGGTTGGTCAATCCCGGATAGGAGTTCTGCTCATGTATGGCGGTCGGTATTCCCATCAACCGGGCCGCAAGGCAGACCGGACCTGCCGAATAGCCTCCCATCCCGAGCACCACATGGGGGGAAAACTCCCTCAGCAGTCTAATGGACTGAAAAAGGCTTTTGGGGATCTTGAACATCGCGTAAAGCCCCTTTTTCCAGCCCCGGCCCTTTATGCCCTCAATGTCTATGGACCTCTGTTTATAGCCGTAGCGGGAAAGGATCTCACCTTCCATCTTCCTGCGGCCCACCACAAACAACACCTCCGCCTGATCGAATCTTTTTTCCAGCTCACCGGCAACGGCAATGCCGGGGAAAAGATGCCCCCCTGTCCCGCCCCCCGCTATTATCGCCTTAAAAGCCGTCACGCGGATCACCTCTTTGCCTTTTTACGCGCCTTTGTCCGCGCGGCCGGGCCCCTCTTCTGCTCCCCGGAATAGGAGGATATATTAAGAAGAACGCCGATTATTATCAGGTTCAGGACAAGGGACGAGCCCCCGTAGGAGATAAGCGGAAGGGTGAGGCCCTTTGTGGGCAGCAGGCCCATTACGACACCCATATTCACAATGACCTGCAGCCCGATGAGGCATGTAAGACCGAATGCCAGGTAACTCCTGTAGAGATCCCGCGCCTCAAGTGAGATCCTTATCCCCCTCAGGATGAGAATCGAGAACAGTATTATGATTATGGTTATCCCGACAAAACCGAGTTCCTCGGCCGCTATGGAAAGCACGAAATCGGTGTGAGACTCCGGCAGATAGAACATCTTCTGTTTGCTGTTGCCGAGCCCCGCCCCGAAGACCCCCCCCGAGCCGAAGGCCAGAAAGGAGTGTATTATCTGAAAACCTATCCCCTGGGGGTCCTCCCACGGATTCAGGAACGCCTTCCATCTGTCCAGCCTGTAGTCGGCCCTGAGGATAAGGAAGTAGAGTGCCGCCGCAGCAAGCATCAGAAGGGAAAAGAGCTGAAGTGAATTGGCACCCCCCACAAATAGAAGCACAAGTACCCAGCAGCCGATAATGGCGGTCGTGCCCAGGTCGGGCTGGAGCAGGATGAGGAGCATGAAGGCCCCTGCGACCGCCAGATGCGGCACAAGGCCTTTTGAAAAGGTCGACATTGCCGAGCCCTTTTTGGCCATGGAATAGGCCAGGTAAACCGCCAGGGAAAATTTCGCCAGTTCCGAGGGCTGAAACCTGAGGCCCGAGAATTTAAGCCACCTGTAGGCGCCTCCCACTTTCGCGCCTATCCCGGGGACAAACAGCAGCGCGAGCAGGGTGAAACTAAATGCCATAAGGGGATAAACGAGCCTTGAATAAAGCGTGCAGGGGATGTTCTTTGTCATAATCATGAGACTCAGCCCGAGCAGGCAGAACAGGCCCTGTCTTTTGAGATAGAAATAACTGTCCCCCAGCCTGTGCGCGGCCGTGTGAGAACTTGCGCTGTATACGAACACAAGCCCCAGACCCAGCAGGCATACCACCGGCACCAGTATCAGGTAGTCGTATCCGAAGGTGTTCGTCTTATTTTCGGCCATTTAAAAGCCTCTTTACGGCAAACATGAAAAACCGTCCCCTCTCGCCGTAGTCCGAGTACATATCAAAGCTTGAGCATGCCGGGGCCAGAAGCACGGAATCTCCCGTTTCGGCATGAGAAAAGGCCAGTGAAACCGCCTCGTCCATATCGCCGGCCATTTCATAAGGGATAACCCCTTCAAAGGATTCAGCGAGCATATCCCTCGACTCTCCCATCAGGACCGCCCTTTTCACGTTTTCCCCGGCCGCCTCGACCAGCGCCCCGTAATCAGCACCCTTGTGCCTGCCGCCCGCGATCAGGATAATCGGGGTATCAAGGCTTTCCAGAGCCCTTACGGCCGCATCCACGTTAGTGGCCTTTGAATCGTCATAAAAGCGAACCCCGTCCAGTTCTCCGACGAATTCAAGGCGATGGGAAAGTCCCCTGAAATCATCGATCGTCTCCTGGATTGCGGCTTTGTCAATGCCGATGACCATCCCGGCCAGCACACCTGCAAGAAGATTTTCCCGGTTGTGATGACCGGGAAGTTTGAAGGAACCGGCCGTAAATCTCTCCATCCCGTCTTGCCTGACACCGGCCCTTACATCACCTTGCTCAAAGTATGAATGCCTTCCCATCCTTTTTTCAAACCCGTATCGCAGGACATCCGCTTCGGTCTCAGGGACAAGAGCCCTCAGCAGGGCGTCATCGTCGTTGAGGATCATGTAGTCGCCTTTGCCCTGGTTCCTGAATATCCTGAGCTTTGAATTCACATACGCACCATAATCGGCATACCTTTCCAGGTGATCGGGCGAGATATTTAGAAGCAGAGAGATAAAAGGGCAGAAATTCTCCGTGGTGTCGAGCTGAAAGCTGCTTACCTCCACCACCGCATAGTCGGCGGACCATTTCCCTGCCGCATAGGCGATAAGAGGCAGCCCGATATTCCCCCCCACAAAGACCCTCAGACCGGCCCTTTCTATCATCTCCCCTATAAGGGCGGTTACAGTGGACTTTCCGTTCGTACCGGTAACCGCGATTATCGGGATGTCCACAAGGCGGCTTGCGAACTCCAGCTCTCCCATGACAGGGATGCCTTTTTCGGAAGCGGCCCTTAAGGGCTCGATATCAAGCGGCACACCGGGACTCACGATTATCTTCCCGGCCCTCAGGAACGTCTCGGTCCTGTGCCCCCCCGTCTCGAGCCTAGCGCCGAGGCTGCGGATCTCGTTCAGGGTCTCCGGAGAAAGCCTGGAGAGCTTTTCCGAATCGCTTACCACCACGTCGGCTCCCTGTGCCGCGAGCCACCTGAGGGTCCAGAGTCCGGATATACCGATCCCCACCACCACTGTTTCGGCTCCCGGAACGATATGGGATGAATCGACCATCGACACTACCTCAGCTTGATAGTACCTATAGAGAAAAGGGCCAGTATTATGGCAATAATCCAGAACCTGACGATCACCTTCGGCTCGGGCCATCCCTTGAGCTCGAAGTGATGGTGGATCGGGGCCATCCTGAATATGCGGTGCCCGCCGGTCAACTTGAAAAACAGGACCTGGAAGATAACCGAGAGGGCCTCAAATACGAACAGCCCCCCCACGAGCGCCAGGATTATCTCCTGCTTTGTTATTATGGCTACCGTGCCCAGCAACGCCCCCAGCGGCAGGGAGCCCACGTCTCCCATGAATATCTCGGCGGGGTAACTGTTGTACCAGAGAAAACCGAGGCCGGCCCCCACGACCGCCCCGCACAGCACCACTATCTCGCCTGATCCCGGCACATAAGGTATCTGCAGGTAACCGGCTATCTTTACGTGCCCGGAAAGATACGAAAATACGACATAACTGCTGAATGCTATGATAAGAGGCCCGATAGCCAGACCGTCCAGGCCGTCGGTCAGGTTCACCGCATTGGATGTGCCCACGATTATAAAGACCGCAAAGGGGATATACCATATGCCCAGATCCGGCAGGATGTTCTTGAAAAAAGGTATGTTCAGGCGCGTATCAAAGCCCGGATACACGTAAAAGACCAGGGCGACCATGAGGGCTGCAAGGATCTGGAGAGAGAACTTGGCACGGGCACTCAACCCCTTGCTGCTCTTTCCCATTATCTTGAGGTAATCATCCAGAAAGCCTATCCCGCCGAAGGACAGGGCCACAAAGACGACTATCCATACATATATGTTTACCGGTTCGGCCCATATCACGGTTGAGATTATAATGGCGGGCAGTATAAGGGCTCCGCCCATGGTGGGGGTCCCCTTTTTGGATTTATGGTTGGGTGGCCCGTCATCCCTTATGTACTGTCCTATCTGCAGCCGGCGAAGCCTTCTTATCATCCACTCGCCGAATATGAAACATATGGCCAGGCCGGTCAGAGTGGACAGAACCGTCCTGAACGTGATGTATCTGAATACATTCAGAAAAGACAGATCAGAATGAAAGAGATATAAAAGTTTGTAAATCATCTTGGCCCTTCTAACCTTTTATGATACATGTCTTCCTCGACCCGATTCCGGCGTATCCCCGTTTGCCATTGCCGCTGTTACTACATCGATGAAATGACCTATCTTAAACGGTTTTGAAAACCGCTTGAGTACTGGTGGAAAATCGTCACTGATAAATGCGCCGTCCCCGGAATCCCCGCTCATGACTATGACCTTTTCCTTGCGGCCCGTTTTTTTCATCCATTTGAGCACCCCGAGCCCGTCCAGCCCCGGCATATTGATGTCCGTTATGATGAGGCCGAAGTCTTCGTCCTTCATCTGCTCAAGGGATTCGTTCCCATCCTTTGCCATTACGACATCGAACCCGCAGCTGGAAAGGACATCCAGAAGGAGATATCTGATGCCTCTTTCATCATCCACCACCAATATCTTTTTTGAAGCCCCCATCATGATGCCTCCTTTTCTTGACCCGCGACCTTAACGGCCTTTGCGACCTTATCAAGGCCCGCCTTTCTGGAACCCTTCAGAAAAATGACATCCCCCGGCCTCAGGCTCGCCTTTATGGCCTCCGCCATTTCTTCACGGCTTCCCAGCTCAAAAATTCCGCCCGGCGCCATGCCCGATTTCACGGCCCCGTCCGCCATCCGGGCCGCGTGTTCTCCGATCACAAAGAACCGGTCCGCTCCCAGCTCACCCACCCATCTTCCCGCTTCAAGGTGGGCCGATATTGAATCCTCGCCAAGCTCCATCATCTCACCCAATGCGACGAGGATCCTGCCCCCTTCCGTTGCCAGGGACCGCACCGAATCAAGCGATGCCCTGAGAGAAGAGGGGTTTGCGTTATATGTGTCATCCACCAGAAGGATATCCCCCTTGATCGGCACCAGCTTGAAGCGGCCGTCCACGCCTTTGAATCGGCCCAGGGCCTCAATGATGTTTGAAGGAGGCTCATCGAGAATGAGCGCAGCCGCTGCCGCCGCAAGCGCGTTCAGGATATTGTGACGGCCCGCGTTTATCATCCCGACCGGCCAGGAGCTGCCGCGGAAGTTGAGGTTGAACGCAACCCCCTCCCTTCCCCTGTCCCTGACATCGGATGCCCTTACATCGTTTCGCTCCCCCATACCGAAGGTGACAAGATCCTTTCTCATGCCTGAAGCCCTCTGCATGAGTATATCGTCATCCCCGTTTACGATTACGCCGGAGGCGGGTGAAATTCCTTCAACAAGTTCCGTCTTGGCCGCTGCAACGCCTTCGATACTTCCCAGTCCCTCGATATGGGCCCTTCCCACGTTCAGGATAACCCCCACGTCAGGGTTTGCTATCTCGGTCAGTCTGGCGATTTCTCCGGGGCTGTTCATCCCCATCTCGATCACGCAGTTTTTATGCCCCCCGTCAATATTTAAAAGGGTGAGGGGAACTCCGATCAGGTTGTTGAAATTACCTCTGTTTCTGAGGGTCCTTCCACCCATCTCAAGGATGTCGGCGGTCATCTCTTTTGTGGTGGTCTTGCCGGCGCTGCCTGTAACAGCCACCAGCCTTGCGTCATGCCTACGTCTCCACCATGCGGAAAAATCTCCCAGGGCCTTTAATGTATCCCTTACCGAGATTACCGAGGCGGAACTGCAAGCGCCGGCAAACCCTTTGAGAAAAGGAGGCTCCCCCTCCACTACTACTGCGGCGGCCCCTTTTTCGAGGGCCTTTAACGCAAAGGAGTTACCGTCGAAATTCTGCCCCTTTAGCGCCCAGAAGATCTCACCGGGAGAAATCCGCCTTGAATCGGTGCTCAGACCCGCAAGCAGGGCCTTTTCCCTGCCTACGACCAGACGGCCGCCCGTGTGAGCCAGCAGTTCCTCCACCCTTATTTTGCCCCAGTCAGCGGTCATTTTCACCTCACGCAACTCCCGGACGATCGGTTGCGGATTCGCATTCCAGGTCGGATCTGACGGAAGCGGCAGCCTTGGCTACCTCTCTGTCGTCAAAATGTCTTTTCCGCCTGCCGATTATCTGGTAATCTTCATGGCCTTTTCCGGCAATCAGTATCAGATCCTTTTGAGAAGCCGACCTTACGGCCAGTTCTATGGCCCTTTTTCTGTCAAGTTCAAGCACATACCCGGCCTCTTTCCCGTCAGGATCAAGGGGCGGGGAAAGCCTTTTTTTACCCGACGCCCTGACCCCCTCCTCGACCTGAGAGGCTATTGTCATCGGGTCTTCCGTCCTGGGATTATCTGATGTGATAAAGACCAGGTGGCTCTTCTCTCCCGCCGCCATCCCCATAGGCATTCTCTTTCCGCTGTCCCTGTCTCCCCCGCAACCCACGACGCTGATAAGCCTGCCTTCGTTCAAAGGCGCGACCGCGTCAAGGGCCTTTTTCAACGCATCTGGGGTATGGGCGTAATCCACCAGTATGGTCAGGGACCTGTCATTTTCGACCGGTTCAAGCCTTCCCGGAACGCCCTTGAGTCCTGCGACCCCCTTTTCGATCGCATCCATGGATATCCCGAGACAGAGAGAAACCGCTGCCGCTGCAAGGATGTTTGAGACATTGAAACGACCGATAAGAGGAGATCGGATCTCCCTTTTCTCATCCGCCGTCAACATATTCACAATTATTCCCTTTTTGCTCAGCCTGATGTCTTCGGCCCGAAGATCGCATTCAGATCCGAAGCCGTAGGTAAAAACCGATGCATCGGTAATCCCGGCCAGGGCACCGGCCCTGGGGTCATCTCCGTTTATCACCGCCCATGTCGCCTGCCCGGAGACCTCTTTTTGTAATTCCCTGAAAAGACGCCCCTTCGCCTCAAAGTAATTTTCCATGGTACCGTGATAATCGAGGTGGTCACGGGACAGATTGGTGAAAAGAGCCGCTCTGAAGGGGCACCGCTTTACCCTGCCCTGGGCCAGGGCATGAGAAGACACCTCCATGACCACATCTGAAACCCCTGAGTCTTTCATCCGTCTCAACATCTTCATAATCTCAAGCGATTCAGGCGTTGTCATGGGAGCGTCAAACGTCTTTCCAGGAAGCCGGTAATTTACGGTCCCCATGACCGCAGGTGTCTTTCCCGCTTCAAACATAATCGACTCGAGCAGGTAACTGGTTGTGGTCTTTCCGTTCGTGCCGGTAATTCCTATCAGATTCATGCCTTCAAAAGGCCTTTCGTAGAAATTTTCAGACAATATCCCGAGCGCTTCCCTTGAGTCTTCCACCCTGACCGCGGGGATCCCGCTCTCCAACCGGCCCGAATCAAAGATCACCGCCTGGGCCCCGTTTTCCAGCGCTTTTTCAATAAAGGCATGGCCGTCAAGCTCGCTTCCCCTCATCGCCACGAACAGGTGCCCCTTTTCGACCCTCCGCGAGTCATAACTCAGACCGGTGATATCCGAATCAAGATCGCACTTTACCTCTTTTGTTGAAACACCTTTAAGCAGATCTGTCAGTCTCATCCGATACATCTCTCACACAGGAGACCTGAAGGTCACCTCTACCCTTTTTACGCCTTCCAGAGGCGTGCCCGGTTCAGGCATCTGTTCCACCGCAAGCCCGCTTCCCTCTGCCACTATCTCCAGCCCGAGCGAACCTGCCTTTTTGAGGACCGCCCTCATGCCCAACCCTGAAAAATCCGGAACAATGCCGCTTCTCACCTCAAGCGCTATCCTCTTTACATCCTCGCTCAATTCCGGCCTTGGGGGAGCTTTTTCGACCTCACCCTTCTCCTGAACCAGCCTCACCTGAGGATTGATCCTGAGATGATTGAGCGCCCACTTTCCCACCTCTCTGAACACCGGGGCCGATACAATTCCTCCATATGCGTTTCCCTTCGGTTCATCAACTGCGACAAGTATCACAAGCCTTGGCCTATCCACGGGAACGAGCCCCACGAATGTGGCCACATACTTGCTTCTGGAATATCTCCTGGTCTTTGGGTCGACCTTCTGCGAGGTTCCGGTCTTGCCCGCGACCCTGTAGCCCTCGATTGCCGCCTTGGGGGCGGTCCCGCCGTCGGCCGTGACATCCTCGAGTATTGCGGTGACCTTCCTCGCGGTCTCAGCTGAAAGTACCCTCCTGACCATCTCCGGATAATTTTCCTTTATGACCTTGCCAGATTCACTCACTATCCTCTTGACCACGAACGGCTTCATGAGCCTGCCTTCGTTGGCTATGGCGGCCATGGCCATTGCCAGCTGAAGAGAGGTTGCGGTCATCCCCTGACCGAAGAAAAGATTTGCCCTGTCCACGGGTCTGGCCTTTCTCGGAGATCTTATGAACCCGCTTCTTTCACCAATCAGAGCGATGCCGCTCCTGACGCCGAAGCCGAATTCCTTGAGATAACCGGTAAATTTCTCATACCCGAGCCTCTGTCCGATCTTGATCGCGCCGATATTGCTCGATTTGACCACTATGTCATGGACGCTTATCACTCCATGTTCATGGGTATCGTGGATTACGTGTCCGCCTATCGCGAATTTACCGTTCTCGCAGTCAAAGGTGGTGGTGGGAGTGACTGAGCTTTCTTCCAGGGCGGCTGCCAGCAGGAAGGCCTTTATCGTGGATCCCGGCTCAAAGCAGTCGGTGATGCTCCTGTTTCTCCAGCACTCGGCCTCGTATTTGGAGAATATGTTGGGGTTGAATTCGGGGACAACGGCCATGGCAAGTATTTCTCCGGTCTTGGGATCAACCACCAGGCAGTGCCCCCCTCTGGCCTTTGTCTTGTCGACAGCTCTTTTGAGCGCCGCCTGTGCCTTGTATTGGATGTCCTTGTCTATTGTCAGGACAAGGTCCCTCATACCATGCTCCGAGGGGACCGGCCTGCTTACCGCAAAAGGCCTGCCCAGGGCATCACGCATCTGAATAAGGCTGTTATGGGGGCCTCTCAGATCCTTGTCATATCTCTTTTCCAGACCTTCAAGCCCCTGATTGTCGGTACCAACAAATCCGATGAGGTGCGCCCCGATTTCCCTGCCGGGCAGGAATCTCCTCGTCTCACTGGCGACCCCTACCCCGTCCAGACCCAGATCCTCGACCTTCCTCGTCCTTTTGGGATCTATCCTTCTTTCTATCCACACAAAGGACCTCTTGGTCTTGAGAAGATTAAGGATCTTGTCTTCCCTTATTTCCAGGGCCTGTGCCAGTTTTACCGCTGTCTTTTTCTTCGCCTTTATTCTTCTTGGATGGGCGTATACAGAACCGACCTCCACACTTACAGCCAGTTCGTTACCTTCCCTGTCGCGTATGGTGCCACGCTTGGGTGGGAGCTTAATGGTCCCCTTGTAACCTGACCTGGCTATCGCTTCGAGACGGTCCTTCTTGAGGACCTGCAATTGAAACGCCCTGAAAAGGAGTGTCCCCAGCCCCAGGACAAAGAACGAGGCAATCAGATAGATTCGCAGTCTTATCCATTTTTTTTCCCTTACCTTCATGGCAAAACAACAATCTGATCAGGAGAAGGCTGCCTCAGCCCCAGTCTTTCCTTGGCCACCTTCTCTATTCGCCTCGGGGATTTTACTATGGCCAGTTCAAGTCTTAATTTCCTGTTTATCTCCGTAAGCTGCATCTCCTTCTTTTTCAGCTGGCTCAGGTCATAACCTATCTGTGTTCTCTCGAAATTGGACCACACATATCCGATACTGCTTCCCATAAACAGGAGCATCATAAATACTATGAGCAGGATCTGCCTTCCGGTCATATTAAAGGAGCGCTTCTTTACGCGGGAATTCCTGGGGCTTACGCCCGTGACTGCGTTCCTTGAAACCATCATGCTTTTCACCCTCTCCGCTCCGGTCATCTTCAGATCCTTTCCGCAGCTCTCAGGATGGCGCTGCGTGCCCTGGGGTTTTCATCGATCTCTTTTTCCCCCGGTTTTACTCCGCCCCTGCTCAGTGCCCTGAACAGAGGGACCTTACCGCATGCGCACCGGGGAAGGTCGGGAGGGCAGGTACATGGTTTTTCCCAGCCGTTCATGGCCCTCTTGATCATCCTGTCCTCAAGTGAATGGTAGGAGATTACAACCAGCCTGCCGCCGTTTTTGATGAGAGAGGGGATTTTCCTGAGAAAGAGTTCGATATTTTGAAGCTCACTGTTTACTGCGATTCTCAAGGCCTGAAATGATCTCACCGCAGGATGCTTTGCCTTGTAACGATAGGAAGGGGGGTAAACCGACTTAATCAGTTCCGCCAGTTGAGAGGATGTCCTGATGTCCCCTTTCATACGCGCCCTGACAATTGAGCCTGCAATCGCCCTTGATCTCTTCTCCTCCCCGTATTTCCACAAAATTTCCGCAAGATCTTTTTGGGAAAATGTGTTTACTATCCGGTCGGCGCTCAACTCCTGGTCCTGATCCATTCGCATGTCAAGGGGTTCGTCGCCTCCGAAGCTGAAACCCCTTCCGGAATGATCAAGCTGGAATGATGACATCCCCAGGTCCAGCAGGACTCCGTCGACTCCGTCTATCGCCATGGTCTCCAGGACCCTGTCCAGGTCCGCGTAACTGGCCTTTACGATAGAGGCCCTGTCGCCCATAAAGGCCAGCCTTTTTTCGGAAAAGCCTATGGCCGCGCGATCCCTGTCAAGGCATATCAAGCGGCTTTGCCCTGCCAGGCTCTTCCCGATCTCAAGGCTGTGGCCCGCGCTTCCAACGGTTCCGTCCACATATACGCCTTGCCGGTGGGGCTCCAGATATTCCAGAACTTCTCTGACAAGGACCGGTTCGTGAGGATAATCCAAGTCTTCAAACCTTATATGCCCAGCCCGGACAGGGACTGGCTGACATCCGGGAAGGCTTCCCTGGCACGCCTGAATTCTTCCTCCCACCTGTCCTTTTCCCAGATCTCGAACCGCTTCAACTCTCCCACCAGGACCACTTCCTTCTTAAGACCCGCGATCTCCCTCAAATCGAGCGGGAGGGTTATCCTCCCCTGCTTTATAGGACATTCGACCGCACCGGAGATAAAATATCTGAGATAGGTGTTGACGGCCATATCGAGTTGAGGCAGGCTCGCCGCCTTTTCCTCGATTACCCTCCAGTTTTCCCTTGAAAAGGCCCACAGACAACTGTCATGATTGGTCACCACAAGACAATTTTCATCCCTTGATTCAAGGACTTCCTTGAACCTTGCAGGAATTGCCAACCGCCCCTTGCTGTCGAGGGCATGTCTTGAGCGACCTCTGAACATTTCAGACCCTTTCTGACACTTTATGGAACTCTATACCACTTTGTGACACTTATAGCCACAAACAATTTCCTTTGTCAAGAAAAAAAGGCCTGCAACAGGAGAAAATATCTTGTTAATTGGAGGAGTTAAAAAGAAAAATAATCATGGAAAGGATATATAGGCAGATAAAGAAAATGTTCAATACGAGCCCTGAAAAGGCATAGTCCTTATCACCCCTGTCAGCTATCCTGGGAATGGACCTGATGGATGAAACAAGCCCGGCAAGCAGCAGAAAAGGGACTATCGAAATATAACATATTGAATACCCTGAATAATTCATATCGCTACCCGCAATCAGAAGGACCGCTCCGGCGGCTCCGATCGCAACGAAGGGTAGAAGAAAACCTAAAATAGCCATGTGGTTTATCTTTTTGAAACCACCTGTTTGCATCAAAACAGACCTCGATTTCATCTCGTGAATCAAAAAGCACCCAAAGGGCCGCCCGGCTTCTCAAAGGCCTTTCAGTCACTGCAGATGATCGGCAGCACGGAAGGAACCACCTCGACGACCGCGGGAAGCCGTCCGCACTGCTCGCCGTCCATGTCGATGAGGACACTGCTGTCTGAAACCGCCGTTATGCGCCTTCCCCTTACCATTTGAACCATTTTCTGTTTATATATGCTCCCGTTGTAAAGCCTGTGCAGGTTCAGAAGAATCTGACGCATGGACAGATCCCCTATTATGGTAAGCTGAAAAGATCCGTCCGCGACCTCTGATCCGGGGGCGATCCACATCCCTCCCCCATGATACTGGCCGTTAGCGACAGCCACGTTCCAGCACCTGATCCGTTCATCAAATATATCATCCACCGCAATGCGTATCACCTTTTTTTTGTATGATAAAAGGGATGCCAGCGTGGCCCATATGAACGAGACGGAACCTCCCAAGGCCTTTCCGCTCCCCTTTACACGCAAATCGACCTCTCCTCCGAGGCCGAAACTTACCACGTTATGAAAATACCTGGACCCGGTGCCGCCCCCGTTTTTACTGTAGCTAAGTCTTCCCAGATCTATAATCCTGTGCCTGCGCGTCCTTATGTCTTCAAAGGATCGGACGGCATCTCTTTGAACGGGAACGGACCTGGCAAAATCGCACCCTGTCCCGCTGGGGATGAACCCGAGAAGCGTGCCCTGCCTGAGAGGGCCTTTTCCACCCATGAATCCGTTTATGGTTTCATTCAGAGTGCCGTCGCCGCCCATGCAGACTATAATGTCCGCGCCCGACGCAATCGCCTCCCTGGTCAATGAGGTCGCATCCCCGGGGCCTCCCGTAATAAAGGAATCGATGCGCCCGAACCTGCTCCTCGCCCCGGCGCGGATCTCCGGCCACTTTCCGGCGGTGAGTCCCCCGGCTGAATTGGGATTTACGATAAAGGCGATCCTTGCCGAATCCATCAAACTCACCTCAAGGTCATGCCGGCACAAACGGCCCGATATGATGACGCGAAGGGTTCCCGCACCGGAGACCGGCAGAACCGCTCAACACAAGCAACCCGGCCCGTTTATCTTCAGCCGGACAACTCCGAGCTGAAAAAACCGGATTGCGCGGGTTGATGCGGATACAGGACAAAAGGGGCGTCCCCGGATTAAGACCGCCTCAATAATCGGGCCTGGATAACAATATGCGGGCATCCGCGACCCTGCACCCCTTTCCTTCCGAATAGATGATAAGAGGATTTATATCCAGTTCCTTTATTTCATTGTGCTCTGAAACCAGCTGGGACAGCCTCAGAATGCAATCCTTGAGGGCCTCGATATCGGACGGCGGATTTCCCCTTACGCCTTTCAGCACCTTGTAGGCCTTTATGGATTGAATCATGTCCTCTGCGCTCGATTCCCACATAGGGGCCAGCCGGAAGGTAACATCCTTCATCGCCTCTACGAATATGCCTCCAAGACCGAACATGCACATCGGCCCGAAATTGGGATCCCTCGTAGCACCCAGGATCGCCTCCATACCGCTTTCAGCCATTTCCTCCACAAGCACTCCCGTGATACGCACATCCGATCTGTATGCCTTCGCATTCTCGATTATCTCTTCAAAGGCCTTGCGCGCCTCCTCCACGGTCTTTATCTTGAGCCTGACGCCTCCTGCGTCCGACTTGTGAATTATATCAGGCGAATCTATCTTCATCGCCACCGGAAGGCCTATTTCTTTGAGCGCGGATTCAAGCCCCGAGATATCCGGCACCACGGAACTCTTGAGCATGGGGAACCCGTAACAGCTCAGGATCTCCGATGCGTCCTTTTCAGGAAGATAGCATTCGGTTTTTTCCGTGAGTTTTTCTTTTATGATCCGGGTGGCCCGGTCCTTGTCAACGGAGATTTCCTTGAAATCCCTTTTTTCCCACCTGCGCGGCTCCAGATCTTCGGCGAATCTTACCATGGCAGCCATGCTTCTGACCGCGCCCTCCGGCAGCTCATAATTGGGTATGCCGTTTTGAGCAAGATATCTGACCCCTTCCGAGACATCAACAAGCCCCATAAATGAGCAGAGGATAGGCTTTTTGACGGCCTTTGCCACCCGGGGGACTATCTCGGCGGTCTCAAGGATATCGGTCATGGCCTGGGGAGTAAGGATAACAATGGCGCAATCCACCCCGTCATCCATCAGGGTGGTCCTCAAAGCCGCCTCATAGCGATCATGAGTGGCATCACCTATGACATCCACCGGATTTGCAATGCTTGCGGTATCAGGCAGCTGATCCTTCAGTTTGTCCTTTGTCTTCCGGGACAGTTCGGCCAGTTTCAGGCCGTGTCTTATGGCCGCGTCCGTGGCCATAATACCAGGCCCCCCTGCATTTGTAACGATAGCGACCCTTCTTCCCTTGGGAAGCGGCTGCATGGAAAATGCCTGGGCATAGTAGAAAAGCTCGGTCACTCCTTCCACCCTCTGAATCCCGCTTTGCTCAAAAATGGCGTCATAGCTTGTGTCCGAACCTGCAAGAGAGCCGGTGTGAGAGGCTGCGGCCTTGGCACCTTCGGCGGATCTTCCCGATTTCAGGGCCAGTATCGGTTTACCCGTTTCCAGGGTAATCTGCCTTGACACCTCCATAAAGGCACGGCCTTCGGTTATGTCCTCGAGGTAGAGGAGTATGACATCCGTATCCGGATCATCTTTAAGGTACCTCAAAAAATCGACCTCGTTTACGTCCGTCTTGTTGCCGAAGCTCACAAATTTTGAAAATCCGATGTTTTTACCGGCGGCGATATCAAGTACCGAGGTACATAGTGCCCCTGATTGTGATATAAAGGCGATATTCCCCTGAGAAGGCATTACGCGGGCAAAGCTTGCGTTCATACATACCTGATTATTGGTATTTATTATACCGAGACAGTTGGGACCAACCAGGCGAATGCCATGTTTAGCGGCCAGTTCCCTGAGTTCTTTTTCCAGTTCGATTCCCCGGCCTCCCACCTCCTTGAAGCCCGCGGTTATAACGATACAACCCCTGATCTTCTTATAGGCCGCTTCCTCGACAACGGAGGCGACCCTTTCGGAGGGGACGATAATAACAGCCATATCAACAGGGTCGGGAATGCTTACGAGCCTCGGATAACTCTTGACGCCCTGGATTGACATTGCCTTCGGGTTGACTGGATAGAGCACACCCTTGTATCCGGCCTGAAGCAGGTTCTTGAAAACTGCCAAACCGACGCTTCCGGGGCGGTTTGTGGCCCCTACGATAGCTATCGATTTGGGATTTATGATTGACTCAATATCACTCATTTATTCCTCCTTAAAAAAATATAGCTCCATCAAAAAGAACACAATAATAACACGTTATATCCTATGACAAGCATGTTGCCGTGTCTATCTCCAAAAGCGCTTCATGTCCAGATTAATTTATCTGGTTCTGCTCCCAATTAGTTGGGAGAAAGGGTCCAAGGGTTCCAGGATTCAAGGATTCTTTGCTTCGCTTACGCTTCGCGCAGTCCCACCCTTCGGCCAGCTCAGGGCGGGTTCCCGGTTTCAAGGGTTTTCTTTCAAGGGATTTGATCATCGCTTTGAGCATTGTCCCGACATCCCCGATTTCCCCTCTTAATTGCTGAAGCCTGTCTTTTTCCACATAACCCAGGTCACCTGATATCATGGCCCGGGTTTCCAATTCACAGACTGAACCATATGCAATATAGAGAAATCTCACATACGCTATAGTCGTTTCCCTCCCATACCCTCAGGCGATATTCGACGCTATGGAAACAGCGGATCTTCTGATTCGGAAGGTCAAAGCGTAAACGATTTTTGCCGAACGTTTAACTCTTTATAATTTTTAAGCATTTCGCTCGAACCCTAGAACCCTTGACCCCTTCCATGAGAAACCGGGAACCCGCTGCGAAGCAGTGGGACTGAGCGGAGCGTAAGCAGAGCAAAGAAACCTTCATTTGGATCAACTCTTGTGGAGATAATCCATTTATTTTTCAGGGTCGAGATATCGGATCGGCAGGTGTTGTCCGGCCCGGCCCATTCGGCTTTCAGAACAACGACTCCTGTTCTTCTTCTCTTTTGCCGACGGCACAAAACCGGGGAAGGGCGTTTTCTGATGAGAATTAGCCTGTGGCACTGATTGCTTTACAGGAAACCGTTTGCAGTGCGGTTCATGTTGCAGAGGTTGTTAATCACCTGTTGGACAGTGGGAGACTCCTATTCCCCTGCCTCGTCCGCCTTTATCTCCTGAAAGATGGCATTAAAAACATCCGTAAGCCTGAGTATCCCGACTATCTCATCTTGCCCTGTCACCAGAAGTGACTGATGCTGACCGATTACAAACTGATGAATGGCCTTGTCCAGAGACGCGTCTTCTTCTATATATTCACCCTCTGTAGGCCTGCTGACAAAATTTTTCACCCGTTGCTCCGACGCCTTTTTCAAAAGATTGTTAAGAGGCTTATCAAGCAGGGAGTACTGATCCATCATCGACCTTATGAATTTCTGCGTGAACCCGTAGTAGGACATCCCCTTGCCGTTACTGATTTCCTTGTATTTAGGCTCAAGCGCGCTCAACACATCGAGCTGGCTGACCTTCCCCACGATCTTCCCGGCCTTATTGTAGACGAGCACTGCCCTGTGCAGATACAGATGCCCTGTCCTGGCAAATTCTTCCTGTGCCTTTTCAAGGGCCATAACCGCCTCACGAAGGGTCGCATCCTCTGATACGGTTGCGTATTCTGAAAGTGGCACCATCAAATCCTTTACTCCTATCCAACCCATTACACACCTCCATTACGGAAATTTTAATATATCTATATTTCACCTTAGCACAAAAAAAAATCAAGGGAAATACTCAAACACGGCAGGCACCTCCTTTTGCACACCCGAAAGGAAATCTTGGTTTTTTTCTTGACTTGAACGTTTTTTTATCTTCTCATCAATCAGATCGACATAAGCCTATAGTGATAAAACCGCTTCAAATACCTGCTGCTCAAGAAGAACATCCCGGCCCAAAGGGCCTGGCGCTAATTGAAACGACTCCACAGACTCAGGCACCCCACATTGACGGCAGAGCCGTTCTATTTCCGATCCGTCCCACGGAAACAGGTTTTCTCAAATTGAACAAAGCGGGGATCGGCTGCGTTCATAAGGCTTTCTAACCCTCAATCGCAATCCACTCAAACATGGGAGGAAAATCATGCTTTTAAAGGATGTGCCCCTGTTCAAAGGAATCGGACCGCAACTTCTGACTGAGATAGAAGAAATCTGCAGTGAAGACACCCTTCCCTTTGGTCATATCGTATTCCGGAAGGGGGATTTCGCGGATTTCCTTTATATCCTTATTGAGGGGGAGATAGACATCACCATCCGGGGTCTTGACCGTTTCCATTTCCCTGTTGACAGGGAAGGCCAGGTATTCGGATGGTCGGCCATGGTGGAACCCCGCAGAAACAGGACAAGGGCCGAATGCCAGAGCAGGTGCAGTGTGTACAAGATAGATGGGGAAAGCCTCAAGAATATCCTTGAAAAATATCCCCTGGATGCGCTAAAGGTCATGGAGCGGGTGGCGGGAGTGATTGCCGACAGATACATAGGCAAGTTTTCCCTCCGCATGGGTGGAGCCGAATGACCCTTTTCCTTTAGCCTGAGATCAAAATCAGGGCCGCCGGACGCCTCATATTCCCGAGCCATATTCCACCGGGACTTGAGGTCTGTAAGACGGCCTTTTTTGGGGGTCATATGGTTGCAATAGATCTATCCCACGGACAAGGCGGGTAATACCCTACCCGATTTGAGGACAGGCGGATGAAAAGTTACAGAAAAGAGCTGTGGTTCGAGGTTCCTTCAAGAAGAGCCTTTATAAATATAACACCCAGGGTCGAAGAATGCCTTGAGCAAAGCGGCATAAAAGAGGGGCTCCTGCTCGTAAATGCCATGCACATAACGGCATCCGTATTTATAAACGACGATGAATCGGGCCTTCATCATGACTATGATGTCTGGCTTGAGAGACTCGCACCCCACGCGCCGGTGTCTCAATACAGGCATAATATAGGTGAGGACAATGCCGACGCCCATATGAAAAGGCAGGTCATGGGCAGGGAGGTCGTGGTCGCCATAACCGACGGTAGGCTTGACTTCGGGACATGGGAGCAGATATTCTACGGCGAATTTGACGGACGCAGAAGAAAACGGGTACTAATCAAGATAATAGGAGAATGAAAATAGATGAAAGATACCGAAACGCTGCTGGCTATACTTGATACTATAAATCATCCGATCGTTTTTGTTGATAATGACCACATCATCAGATATCTCAATAAACCGGCGGAGAAAAGATACTACGATAAACGGGGTTACCCGGACCTGGTTGGAAAATCCCTTTTTGACTGTCACAAACCGGAGTCAAATGAAAGGGTCAGGGAAATCCACGACAGGATGAAGAAGGGTGAAGACGAGGTATTCCTCAAGGTGAGCTCGGAGAATGAAAACCTGACCGTCATTGCCGTTCGAGACAGGCAAGGTGCGCTCATAGGCTATTATGAACGTTTTGAAAAAATAGGTTAAATTGAAAAGACCTTTGATTTCATGGCCTGCAACTCCCATGTAAACAGCAGAAAAAGAATGTGAGACATGTCCGACGACAGAGGCAGTTCACCATGGATAAGGCTTGTTGCCCCTGATATCAAAAGACCGAGTCTTGACGACAACTCGGCCGATGCCGATCGCCTTTCAAGGGCCGTCAAAAAAGTCATTAAGGACAAAAGAGTTCACATCCCCTATACCCTCCTTGCCGGACTCCCCCGCCTCCTGAGGGAAAACGACTACGATGTCCTTGCGGCGCTCTACTTCGGGGAAAACGGCTGGAACCTGATTGATATCTACCCGCCCGGAAAACACAGGATCTATGGAATCGCGGTTGATCTGGGGACCTCCACGGTCGTATTGGGGCTGATTGATCTTGTCACCTCAAAGGTGATTGAGGAATCCACCTTCACAAATCCGCAAATCCATATCGGCCCGGACATATTGACCAGGATACACTACGCGGCCGAAAGCGGCGGACTCAAAAGACTCCAACGGCTTCTGGTTGAGGGATTAAACGAGGAGATATCAAGGGTTGCAGGAAGACATGGCATAGAGGTCTCCTCGATTGTCGGAATTTCGGCCGCCGGAAATACAACCATGACCCATTTTTTTCTGGGTCTTGATCCCTACTGGATCTGCAGAGAACCTTATATACCTGCCGTAAACACACCTGAAATCCTGAGGGCGGAAGAGATCGGACTCAACGTCAACAGATGCGCCCCGGTTCTCATATCCCCTAATGTGGGCAGTTATCTGGGCGGGGACCTGATGGCAGGCATCATCGCCTCCGGCATGAGGGAACAGGACAGGGTATCGTTTCTCGTGGACGTCGGCACCAACGCGGAGGTGATCGTGGGCAACAACGAATGGCTCATGGGCTGCGCAGGGGCTGCGGGGCCGGCGCTTGAAGGAGGTGTCGCGTCAATGGGCATGATGGCCGGACCGGGTGTTATCGACAGGGTCTCTTATGACCGGGATTCAGGCCGCTTCGACATAAGCACGATCAATGGCGGCAAACCGATAGGCATCTGCGGGTCGGGGCTCCTGGATCTTGTGGCTCAGATGTTTGTATACGGGATGATAGATCTGAGGGGCAAATTTGTAGTCAAAAATTGCGGAAAACGACTCATGAACTCCGGAGGTATGGACAGGTTCATGCTTGTCCCCGCCGATATCTCCGGAACAGGAAGGCCTCTCACGCTCAGCCAGCCCGACATTGATTCCCTGATGCGTTCGAAGGCGGCCATGTATACCATACTTACCACGGTGAGCAATATTATAGGCATACCCCTTGGTGACATAGACAGATTTTATGTGGCAGGGACGTTCGGCTCCTATATCGATCCCCGCTCGGCCATCACACTCGGCATGATACCCGATCTGCCGGTGGACTCCTATGTCGTGCTGGGAAACAGCTCTCTTAAGGGCGCGATCAAGGCGCTTGTTTCACTTGATGCGCGGCAGGAGCTTGTTCGGATAAGGGAACAGCTCACATATATCGAACTCAACGTGAACCAGGAATTCATGAATCTTTTCAGCGCCGCAAAATTCATACCCCACACGGACAGATCCCTGTTCCCCTCCGTAAGGTAGCCGGTTCAGTTTTGCTTCAAGACCTCCAGCATCCTGGAATGTACCGTGGAATTTGAAAACAGGAGGTCACTTCTTTTGCATTCCCATTCCTTCCCGTAAAAGTCCGAGACCCTGCCTCCCGCCTCCTTGACGAGGATTACACCGGGGGCCACATCCCACGGATCTATCCTGGTCGTAAAATAGGTCTCGCTCCTTCCTGAGGCCACCCACGCAGTTTCAAGCCCGGCGGTCCCCAGTTTACGTATATCCTTTACCTCACGGTAGACGCCTGTGAGGATGCCTCCGGTCCTTTCCCTGTCGGTATCGCCACCTTCACAATACAGGGAATAGCTTTCCCTTAGATCCTCGACATCTGAAACGGAGATCCTTTTCCCGTTCAGCCGGGCCCCTTCCCCCCTTGAGGCCGAGTAAAGCTCTCCGATGGCAGGGGCATACACAACTCCTGCATCAGGGATTCCTTTTCTCAACAAGGCGATGCATACGGAAAAAAGCGGGTTCTGATTCGCGAAATTTCCGGTTCCGTCAAGAGAGTCTATTACCCAAAGCATTTCTGGGTCTCCCTTGAAACGGCCGCTTTCTTCGGTCAAAAGGCTGTGACCAGGGTATCTTCGCCTGATTTCCCCGATCAGGAATTTGTCGATTATGAGGTCATACCCGGTAGCGGCCTCTTTGGCCGTGCTCCGCATGCTGATAAGCCCCTGGTCTTTTCTGAAATAATCAAGGAGTTCTTTTCCCGCATCCCCTGCGATCTGCGACATAAAATCGATGAATTCATTTTTCATTAGGCTGTCCCCGTTCCTTGCGTTTAAACTCCTGCGAACCTGAAGCCACGGCGTTAAGCCATGCCGATCCGGGTGCTATCAAACCCGAATCCACCACCCAAGCCGGGCGCAATCAACCATGCCTTTAAAAATTTTGATTGCCCCCGGACACCGGCAGGGTGTCAGATGCAGGCAAGGGGCAACGAGCCGGTTGACATATACGCCTCGCATTACCTCTTGATGCCGGATCATGGAAAAGGCAGTTATATACTACAAAAGCGGTATTGTTCAACTACCGGTTGCAGAGTTTTCTCGTTTCCCGTCCTTTTCGCCGGATTGCTGAGGCGCCCGCGCTTATGAATCGGCAAACAGAGGTGTTAAGGAGTTTTCATGGGTATGTTTCCTGTTTTCCCGTATAACCGATAACGAATAACCATGCCAGTATTTTTCGCCTATCACTAGACCCGCGGCAAGAGTCTGTTGACAAGACCTGCAACTCCTTTCTAAAATACCCTGAAACGCGATGATCGATCCGTTTCTTTTAAAGGCAAGACAAACTTTATCTTTCAAGGAGCTTATCAAAAATGGCAGGCAAAAATAAAAAGCCCGAAAAAAAATCAAAAAAGATGGTGTTTTTTTTGATCATACTCTTTCTGATTTTTGTCTTTGGCGTCATGTTTGTTAACTCAAAAAAGCCTGAGAGGCTCGCCGTAAGCGGCATCAACAAGAAGGTAGACGGGTCCGCTTTCATAAAAACCAACCTCGCGCTAATTGAACAGATGTACGTCAACTGGATGCCGAACGATCTATTCTGGCCCACGGTTCTGCTCGACAACATGCCCAACTTTCAGATCGGAGAGCTGGAGGTCGTGCGATACAACATCCGGGTCCTGCGGGACAATCTCACAAGGATGAGGACGACCGACAAACTTGACCCCCTTGCCGAGGAGGCATTTACCTCACTTTCAAATGATCCCTTCAAGTGGTGGTTTCCGTCTGCCGAAGGCAAATGGAAACAGGCGCACAAGGCGCTCGAGAAATTCGACGCGAAGCTCTCCTCAGGGGCTTCAGACTTTTACTCCAGGGCCGACAACCTGATTGAACTACTCAGCCAGTATGCATCCCTGATGGGCGGGGCCAATACCAGGCTCATAAACGCCCCCGGAGACATCGACCGCTCTCTTGTTGTCGAAGAAGACACTAAAAAGGGAACCGGCACCCCCAGAACAGTGGATATAGATATCCCCTGGTACAGGGTGGATGATAATTTCTACTATGCCCAGGGTGTCGCCTACGGACTTTATGAGTCTTTCAAGGCGATAAAGATTGACTTTCTGGATGTGCTCAAGGACAAAAACTCCGTTACGCTTGTGGACAAAATCCTTGAAAACCTGCGCCGCTGTCATTTTGAACCGCTTCTTGTCTGTAACGGCGACCCCGACAGCATATTCGCCAACCACTCTCTCAACCTTTCAGGGGTGTTTAACGATGCAAGGCAGAAGGTGAATTCCCTTATCGTGTCACTCACACAGGGCTGAGCAATTTTGAGGCCGTCGTTTTCCCCATGAAACGGCCGGAAAAGAGACGCCCATGCATGAGATGGCCATTGCGGAAAACCTGATAAAAATTATCAGGGAAGAAATGAAAATCAACGGGGCAGACCGGCTTAGATCGGTCCTTCTCCATGTGGGCGCATTAACGGCTGTTGTTCCGGAGGCCCTCTCTTTCTCCTTTGGGTTGATAATATCCGGGACCGAGCTTGATGGAGCGGATCTGATAATAGAGTCCATCCCCTTAAGGGGAATCTGCGCCGACTGCGGCAGGGAATTCGAGATCAGGGAATTTGAATTTGTATGCCCCGGGTGCGAAGGAACGGATATCTCGGAGCTTTCCGGGCAGGAACTCTCCATCATTGAGATGGAAGTCGGTTGAGGGAAAAGCAGACTGTCATGAAGATTGAAGTGGTAAGAAATATTCTTGAGGCCAATGATCGAATCGCCCTTGAAAACAGGGCGATTTTCGATTCAAACGCCCTATTGGCCGTTAACCTGATGAGTTCTCCGGGTGCGGGCAAAACCAGCCTTCTCGAAAGAACCATCGATAATCTGAAGAGCGAATTGAATCTGGGAGTTATAGAAGGGGATATTCAGTCGAGCCATGACGCCGAGAGAGTAGCGAAAAAGGGCATACAGGTAGTACAGATAAACACCGGGGGAGCATGCCATCTTGACGGCAACATGGTCAGGAATGCCTTTGAAAAGCTGGATCTTTCCCTGATAAACCTCCTGATAATCGAAAACGTGGGCAATCTGGTCTGCCCTGCCGAGTTCAAGGTCGGGGAACACTTCAAGGCGATGATACTGAGTGTGACCGAAGGAGACGACAAACCATCGAAATACCCTCTCATGTTCCGGGAATCGGAAGCGCTCCTCATCAATAAGATTGATCTGCTTCCCTATGTTGATACAAGTCTGGACAGGATCCGGGAGGAATCGCTCAAGGTGAATCCCGGACTTGTAATCTTTGAGATTTCATGCAAAACCGGCCAGGGCATAATGGAATGGTGCCGATGGCTTCGGGAAAAAATATAGAAAGCTCCGGTCAGGCAAACCATGTTTGAACCAAAACCCTCAGATCTTACCAAACGGAAATGCACCGTACTCAGAGGCCCTTCCAGCACAAGGCCTATGATATGGCTTGTCGAAAACAAGGATTCAAAAGCGGTGGTAAAGGATTTCAGCTCCAACAGCGCCATTTTCCGCAATATTGTCGGAAGATTCCTTATATGGCGAGAAAAAAGGGCCTACAAGGCCCTCAGGGGCGTCAAGGGTGTCCCTCAATTCTACGGGGCGTCCGGACTGGCAATCGTTACGCAGCAGATCCCCGGGAAAAACATGGAACAACTCGAATCCTACGACATGATTCCGCCCGATTTTTTTGAGGCCCTGACTGATCTTGTAAAAAGATTCCATGAAAGAGGAATCGCCCATTGTGATCTTAAAAGGGCGCCCAATATAATTCTGGGTGAGGACGGGACCCCCTATGTTGTTGACTGGGCCGCATCCATCAGCAAAAGGGAGTTCCGATTTTTTCCTCTTGATTTTATATACCGCAGATTTCTGGAGGACGACTTCATCGCCATAATCAAACTAAAGCTCCGCCATGACCCGGAGTCGGTGACCCCTGAGCAAAAGGCAAAATACCACAGCAGGAGCAGGGCCGAACTGGTCATAAGATCGATAAGAGACAGGCTCAGGGCCTTTCTTCAAAGGATTGCCTGACTTACCCGTTTTTCTCCATTTATCCATACCCCCTCCGGTCTCATCAGGGCCTCGGGAAGGCCCTCCGGCCCACCCGGCACGGCGACAAAAGTGGCGGGAATCCCGGCTGCGATACGGCCCAGATCTTTTTCAAGCCCCATAATCAAGGCACCGTTTGAAGTGGCGCTCTTTACGACCTGTTCAACGGATAGGCCTGCCTGTCTGAAAAGCCGCATCTCCTCTATCACCGAAGAGCCGTGGTGAACCCCAAGGCTCCCGGAGTCCGTACCGATCGCCATGACCACACCCAGTTCATTTGCCTTTTGGATCTGTTCGAGCTGATGCTCAAGGTTCTGCCATGCCACCCTCGATTCGATCGTGCCTGAGTCTAACCCTTCCGAATAGGCCTTCATTGTGAATGCGGTGGGAACCCACGCGGTACCGCTATCGGCAAGCATCCTGATGTTCTCATCACCCATAAAAAAGCCATGCTCGATCGAGGTGCAGCCCGACTCCACGGCAAGAGACACGGGGATACCGCCGTTTGCGTGAACCATTACACCGATACCTAGTCTCAAGGCCTCGGACACGGCCGATCTAAGTTCCTCAAGGCTGAATTGAGGAGGCCCCTGCCTTGAAAACTCCCTGAGGCTGTTAAGCCCGGAATTTACTATCTTTATATGGTCGATCGGGGCAGTTTCCTCTGATATCGCCTTACCGAGCCGGCCACCCGGTGAGACAGGCCTTCCTATAAGTCTTCCATAGCGTCCTGCGGCTCTCCACGCCTTTCCGGGAGATTTCACCTGAACAGGCCCACTCTGTTTCATACACTCCCTCTTATACCTGAGCGAATGCCCCCCGTAGTCGCCTCCGTCCCTTACAGCCACAACCCCGCAGGACAGATGCTCATCAAGATGCCTGGAAATGACTTCTCTTGCATCCTCAAAGCATAAGTTGAGCTGTCTCTTTCTGATCCCTTCATCGGCCGTCCCGGACATGAACAGATGGACATGTGAATCTACTAAGCCCGGAAGTATTGTGCAGTCCGAAAGATCCACCACACCGGCCCCCTCTTCCGTTTGAAAGGCGCCTTCTTCAATCGAGGAAATCAAAGCTCCATTCAAACAGACGGTAACATCCCTCTTTGCCCCGGCCCCTGTTCCGTCTATAAGCCATCCTGCCTTTATAAAATGTTTTCTCATCATTAATTCCAAATCCATATTCGTTTTCAAAAACACACTATTTACACTTTCCCGCGCCTCTTTTCGCCTTACGCACGAGCGCAGGCACCGGGGCTCTTTTCTTTGCTCCGCTCCGCTCAGCCCCACCCCTCGGAAAACTCGGGGCGGGTTCCCGATTTCTCCGGCCTTATAAATCGGCGATAAAGACGGGAAAAGCGGGAAACGGCTCCCCCACTTGGACCCTCGGCCCCTTGGCCGATTGAATCCTTTAATATTTTATACGACAGGTGAACATACTCACACAGCATCAATAGACAGCAATTTGCCTATAATCCCCATATATGAGGTCACTTTTCCGCAAGGAATAGAGAAGGCCGGAAAAAGGAGTGCCGGTGCCGCAGCCGTCCAGACAGGTGCAGGCAAGGTAAATTAT
>Ga0272443_10001061_pt1 | contig 43441 bp, 27 predicted proteins | sample SSMAcet12_FD_193581 | JGI IMG/M metagenome (GOLD analysis project Ga0272443, IMG submission 193581) | Marine sediment archaeal communities from Little Sippewissett salt marsh, Falmouth, MA, United States - SSM-Acet-12 | ecosystem: Environmental > Aquatic > Marine > Wetlands > Sediment ...
GATCGTCAGCCATGTGTTCATTTCATGGTGTGGCACTGATCTGTATCATGGCATTGTTGCTTTGCGCGGGGCCTGGTCGCGCCGAGTCGCCGGAGATCGCCAGCATCTTCCCGGACTTCCCCGGCAGCGGTGACGCCCCCAAGATCATCACCGGCGAAGGTTTCGACCCGGGCTCGACACGGGTCTGGACCTGGTCGCCGGAATCGGATGAGGCAACTCTGAAGGAAGCCCTAGCCCAAATCGACAAAGGTCTACCGCCCTTACCGGCCAAGCCACCGAAAGGAGCGCAGTCCCACGGACCGATCGACGTCGAAGCTCAGATCATCGTGGCCCGAGTCAAGGGCGCGGTGATGTGGATCGAAACGGCCGACGGTTTGTCACAACCTCTGCTTTTTAGCGTCGCCAAGCCCTGCTGGCTGAGCGAATCTGAAGTTACCCCGGGGTCGATGGTTTATGTCTTCGGCCTTGGCCTGCGCCCTCCATATGGAAAGACTACGATTGCGCTCACCGGAGCAGGTGCAAGACTCTATCTCCCACGGATTGTCGAGCCCCGCGCTTATCGCACGGCGGACAGTCGCCTGGCGTACTTCGAAATACCCCGGCAGATCAAGCCTGGCGCCTATACGGTTTATGTACATAACGGCGTCGGCGGCCAGTGGGGTTGGCGTAAGGTCGATGCCCTGAAGGTCGTCGAGGCTCCGTCCGATCCTGAGAAAGTCTTTGATGTACGCGAATATGGAGCCAAGGGGGATGCGATTGCCAACGACCGCGCGGCCATATTCCGAGCCATCGAGGCGGCACACCAGGCCGGTGGAGGCACGGTGTGCTTCCCACCAGGCACCTATCTCACAGATGAGACCGTCTTGGTACCCAGCGGCGTGAAACTCCGCGGCGCCAACAGGCAGACCTCTATACTCCAAGGGGTTGGCGATCCGTTGCAGGCGAAACGCAAGGCGTGGTTCCATCGTGCGACGCCTCCGACGGCGATTGTCCGACTGCACTCAGACACGGATCTCGAATCGCTGACGGTCCAGGGGGCCACATGGAAAGGACAGGGAAGCCACAGCCCGGTTGAAGCAGTACCCAACGAGATCACGTTCCCCACCGGCGGTCAAGTGCGGAATGTCACGGTCGTGAATTGCTGTATACGAGCAGAGGAGGAGGACCCTCGCTCGCGACGCCCACTGTACCGGTCGGCGTTCTACTGCAATCCGGCAGCATATCACATCAAGCTGTTGAGTAACGAGTTCTACGGCGGTATGGGCTGGGGAACCGGCGGCAGCCCCGGGCAAGCGGTCCGTGTCGAGATCATCGGCAATACGATCCACGGCGGGGGGCTCAGCGATGTGGTAACGATCGGCGGCGGTTTCTCTCAGAGCCTGATCGACGACAATCAACTGATCGATACGCCCGGGCGGATCTGTGTCGGCATGGGATGGCACAACTACTTTCGATTCAATGAAATCCATCAGGCCTTTCGCAGCACCTGGGAAAACGCCGAAGAGGTCTATCTCGTGCATGGCGGTGTACGGTCGAAGACGATAAGCTTCGCGACCGGCAGTTCCGCAAACACATTGGTGGACACACGTCAGAACTGGAAGCCGGACTTCTACCACGACGCCACCGTACTGATCCTCTCGGGCCGCGGATTCGGTCAATATCGCCGTGTCGTCTCCAATACGAGAGATACGTTGACGTTGGAGAAACCCTGGAACGTCGAGCCCGACTCAACCACAGAATATCTGGTTTCGGAGCTGTTCACGGAGAACGCGTTTTTCGCCAACCTGAACGACACACCGTGCCGAATGTCCTTCTGGCTCGACAGTGTCGCCAATGTGGTGGAGATGCACCGGGACGACCACGCCAAGGGCGCCGATATCGTGGGCGAAGACCGCAGTGTTGTTGATGAAAACGGCATCGCCCGAGACCTCACGCGATTCTTTCCTGTCTACTACAATATGTTTGCCAACGGCTGGATGGACGGCACCGCCCTCTGGCTGACCAACTCAGGATCAACGGCGAATAACGCCCACCAGGGGTACTCCAACTTCGGTAACTTCATGGTCGGCAACCGCATTCGCCAGCCTCATACGTCTCGCACGGGATTCCTCCATCACGTTCCGCGCGACCCGGCGGGCATCAGCATCAGCGGTGGCTCCGGCCGGGCGGGGACCTCGCACACGATCGTATCGGACAACTTCTTCGGCTCCACGTATACCGGAATTCGCACCAACCCCATGGCGCGCAAGACCATCATCGTGCGTAACGAGTTCGATCACGTGGACGAGCCAATCGATGACCAGGGGCTCCTCACGATCGTCGAGGGCAATCGGCTCACCGGCCCCAACGGCTCTCGAGGCCCAGCCATCCCCGACGAACGGAGCGAACGAGACATCGCGAAGTGGAAGCCCCGCCCTTGGACGGCGGCGCCGTCCGAGTCGGTACCGCCCCTGTTCCGGGACATCGCCGCTTTGAAGTATCTGGTCTCAGAACCACTATACACCGCGTGCTCGGAAGTGGATAACATCGAGGTGCAGGCAAAGTGTCAGCAGAACTTGAAACAACTGTCTGTGCTGTTGAAGGAATACGATTCCAGGAATGGGCATCTACCCCAGGCGGCGTTCTTCCCAATTTCGTCGAAGAGCAGCAATAGCCTATCTACGATCCTGGGGCCCAAGGCAGCCAGATTGCTGATCTGTCCGGCGTGTAGCCCCGAACTGAAATCGCTGGGAATCAACTACGTCTGGAATGAGAAGGTCGGTGGGCGACGGTTGGCCGACCTAAAACCGGATACATGGCTGCTGATAGACTGCGCCGCTGCCCATGACTGGATGGTGACCAATCACTACTGCGGCCATCTGGGGCAGGTCAACGTGCTCTACGCCGATGGCACAGTCAAGTCCATTGAACCCTTCTCAACAGCCATGTGGAAAGACAACGAATCCGGAACTTGGATAGATTGGGCGAGAGAATGAATCGAAGGCCATCAAGGCGAACGGAGGAATACGCAATGAGACCGTGGCTCACGATGCTCTTGTTCCTGTTGGCGGTTGTGATTCCAGCGGCCGCACAACCGGTGGGCGGTTACCAAGTTGCACCTGACAAGCGGCATCTACTGACCCCCAGCGGAAAGCCCCTGTTCTGGCTGGGCGACACGGCCTGGGCACTGTGTTATACGCTGGACCGCACCGACGCGGCGCACTATCTCGATGTCAGGGCCCGCCAGGGATTCACCGTCATCCAGATACCCGCCGTGATGTCCCGTCATATCGACCGGGCGAATGCCTACGGAGATAGACCGTTTGCGAACAGCAACCTGTCGCGACCGAACGTGAGCCCCGGAAGCGCTCCAGACGATGCCTCCCAATACGACTACTGGGATCATGTCGCGTATGTAATCGACGCTGCCGCGGCTCGCGGCCTAACCGTGGGGCTCCTGCCCTTCTTCGTCGCCTTTGGGCCCGGGTGGGATTATCTGAACGCCGATAACGCTTACGGCTATGGTCGATTCATCGGGCAGCGGTTGGGTGACAAGTCAAATATCATCTGGATTCTCGGAGGAGACGACCGGGCGGATACGGACACGAAGCGCGCCGTATGGGACGCCATCGCAAAGGGTATCACGGAAGAGGTAGTCGGGTCGGAAGACTACTCAGAAGTCCTCATGACCTATCATTCGCCTGGCGGGACATCATCGTCACACTGGCTCCATAACAAGCCGTGGCTCGATTTCAATATGATCCAGACATGGTCGGCGTATACCGAAATCCATGATCGCGTGACTCATGACTACAACCTCTCCCCGGTCAAACCCACAGGGCTAGGCGAGGGCGCCTACGAAAACGGACCGGAGTATCCGACCAAGCCCATCACCGCACTGGTCATCCGCCGGCAAGCGTACTGGTCTTACCTGGCAGGGGGATATCACACTTATGGAAACACCAGTATCTGGAATTTCGGCATCGAAGCCCACTACGCGAAGAAGCCGTGGAAGGACGCCTTGACTGATCCCGGTGCTCTGCACCTACCCGCAGATCGCCGAACTGATCAAGCTCATGCCCGAATTGCGTTTGATCTGGTTCGATGGCGAGGGCCTGATTACCGAGGCGCAGGCCCTTCGTTTCTATAAGATGATCTACGATCTCAACCCGAACATCATTGTCAATCGTCGTATCGGCTACGATTTTGGGGACTACATCGATGCCGGCGACAACAAGACGCCGGATGCCGATGAGTTGGCCGCCAAACACTTTGAAACGTGTGGAACCGGCAACCGTTCCTGGGGTTTCAAGGCCCATGACCGCAACTGGAAGAGCCCCAATCAACTGCTCCGCAATCTTGTCGACATCGTCTCCAAGGGGGGCAACTATTTGCTGAATGTCGGCCCGGACGGCCAGGGACATGTTCCGCAACCTTGTGTGAAGAACTTCCAGGAAATGGGGCTCTGGGTCAGAACCAATGCCGAGGCCGTTTTCGGCACGACCCGCTGGACCACCTTCTGTGAGGGAGTAACCAACGTCAAAAGCGCGTCTTCCCTTCCCACGGAATTCTGGTTCAGCGCCAGGGAGGACAAGGTGTACGCCATGTCACTGGTTCCGGGAACGGGATGCGTGCGCATCCTCTCCCTGAATAACTCCGCTGGAAAGGTGGCCCGCGTCCGGCTCTTGGGCAGTGATAAAGACCTCAAGTGGACGCAGAACGCCGAGGCTTTGGAAATCGATTTTTATGGCGTTGAGACAGGAGCGAATGGCTACGCGGTTGAAGTGACGCTACGTCATGGCGCCGTGGCTGATGAACAAACAGGCCCTCCCTATGACGGCAGTTGGGAGGCTTTGCAGAAGATGCCGGTACCGGCTTGGTTCGAGGACGGCAAGATTGGCATCTTCATCCATTGGGGCCCGTACAGTGTCATCGGGTATCGCAAGGAGGGACGCGGCTATGCGGAGCATGTGCCGAAGATGATCTATCGAGACGCGAAACACTATTATCCCTATGTCGAAGAACGATGGGGAGCACATCCTCCGGAATTCGGCTACAAGGACATCATTCCTGAATTCAAGGCGGAGAACTGGGATCCGGACGCCTGGGCGCGACTCTTTGCCGATGTCGGGGCGAAATATGTGGTGTTGACCGCCGAGCATCATGACGGCTGGGCGAACTGGGATTCCGACTTGACGCCGTGGAATGCCGTGGATAAGGGGCCCCAACGCGACCTGGTGGGTGAGTTGGGAAAAGCGGTTCGCCGACGAGGCCTGAAATACGCGCCGTCTTATCACCGTGAGCGACACACGGGATTCTTTGCCAAAGAACTCTACAAGGTCCACAGTGAGCCCCTCGCTGATATCGCCGAGGAGATCAGACGCGTTCCCGAGGCGGCCCTGCTCTATGGGCCCCAATTCAGTTACAGCGAGGCCTTTGTGAACGACTATGTGGCGCGCTGGAAAGAGATTCAACGCAAGTATCAGCCGGATATGCTGTGGTTGGATGACTTTCCCATCTACACCCGCGATGGTAATCAGGTGCGGGATGGAAAGATGAAGCCGGAGATCCAATACTTCGACGATCAGGTTCGAGCCATGATCACCGATTTCATGAATGATGGAGCCGCTCGAGGCGCGGACGTCTATCTTAACAACAAAGGCGGGAACCGGAACTGGCCTGCCGGCGTGGGCTGCCTTGAAAAGGACAATCTCAAACTCAAGGTGATCGGTCCCAACTGGGAGAGTTGTACGACCTTCGGGACCTCTTACGGCTATCTCGAAGGAGATCGCTATAAGAATCCAGAACAAGTGATCCATGGGATGATTGAGACGATCAGCCGCAATGGCAACTTCCTGATTAACATTGGCCCCAAGGCAGACGGCACGATTCCCGAACCGCAAGTGGAACGGCTCCAAACCATGGGGCGCTGGCTGAAGATCAACGGCGATGCAATTTATGGCACGCGCTACTGGAAGCAGAGCGAGCAGAAGACCGAGAATCTGCATCTTGTGTTCACTACCAAGGGCAAGATACTTTATGCAATCCAACTCTCCAAGCCCACGCTTCCGTTTACCATTACAGGCACTGCTGGATGGAAGGCCGATCAGATCGAATCGGTGCGTCTGCTTGGCTCAGCAGCCAAGGTGATCTGGACCATGACTCCGCAGGGTGTGAAAATCACCCCGCCCCAAGCCTTGGGCGATAGCTTCTATGCCTGGTCCTTCGAGATTGTCACAGATACCGAGCAGCACCATCCCAATGTGATTGTCAATGATGCTGAGAAGATCCTCACGGGGACCAAGGAAGTTGATCTTGAAGGAGTAAGCACCGATTAGAGGAAAACGAAATACAGACAACTGCCAGTGTGTCGCAGCAGTTGAATCAGATACTGACTACACCAACCGAGCAACATGGGGTTTCGGAAGGTCTGTGCCTGTCAAGCAGGGGTCGGATGAGTGCTTGGAAGGGGCCAAACTTGATGTCAGAGCCCTTTGCGGAGAAGGCATGCCTGGGATCGGGCTGATACGGGCAGGGGGACTGGACATCAGTACCTGACTGAGAGGAGGGAGTTGTCGTCGTGGTGTTGAAATATCGGCAGACTCCACGCATGGCGAGAGCACAAGGCTAGGCAGCAACAACTACGCTGTGGTCTTGAGGCGGCAGGCGGTGAGCCGTGTCTCGCAAAGACATGACGCTTGATATTGTCGGGAATAGTCGCGGCCATCAGGCGATCATCGGACTGGCTTGGAGCGGTTGGATTCGTACTTGATGCCGTTTGAAAGTCGATGGAAAACCAAGCAGGTCAGGAAAACAGTGGGTCACAAAATGGGTCAGTCGTCACGTGATAGGCATTCCAGAATTCACTTGTTGTCAAGTTGCTGTCTACTTGAAACTGTGTTTTTGTCCCTCGAAAGCCGCTATAAGCCATTGTACTGCAATGGCTTATAGGCGGATATTCGAACTTCGAATCCGAAGGTTGCAGGTTCGAGTCCTGCCGGGCGCGTTTCATAACTCCTTTAATGATCGCAGGTAGCGGCCTTTTGCGCTGCTCGGTACACGCCTGTTTTTGACTGAGTGGGTCATTTTTGGGTCAGTCAGGTCGTCGCTTGGGATCACCAGTGGTTCTCGCAAGTCTCGGATGGGTTGTGGAGCATTCTTTGTCACCGTCAATGGAGACGAGGAAGCCACCTGCGCCGTATGCGATTGTGTGACGAGAGCGACTGCGGCTGATACCGCCTTGAGCCAGGTTGAACAGATTGGCGCAAGACCTTCGAGTGGGGAGTCAGGGGGTCTTTAGGGGGAAATGGACGAAGAGATGATGAGTCCGTCGCTCTAATCGGCCAACCTGTTGATGGGTGGTACCACACCCCTTTGCAGGCCCGAAGCAATGCTTGCGGAACGTCGAAGAAGGTCGCATGACTACGCCCAATTCACCGTGCAAGAACCCCAGGGCTCAACAGAAGGGCAGGATGTCACGGCCAAGTTCTGGCTTAATCCCGTTCGCCGGGCCTCCGTAGTCAAGTGTCTCCAAGGACGTTCGGGTGAGAATATAGCACTTTTTTGAAAAAACACGTTCCAATCGCCTGTATGTACGAAACCAAGTGTTAGTAGAGTAGTTTGTGTAGAATGACATGCATCGCTGATACTGACGGCCTCTTCATTCATGTGGAATTAAGGGTCTATGGCCAAGAGCGACGATCTCAGCAAGGAACACTTCGATCAGGGCAGTCACTTCGTGCATCAGCTCACGGCCTGCCAGCATCGGATCTATGCATTCATCCTGACCCTGGTCCCAAATTGGTCCGACGCTGACGATCTCATGCAGGAGACCGCCGAGGTCATGTGGCGTAAGTTCCAGGACGCAGGTCAAATCAACGATTTCTGTGCCTGGGGAAAGACCATTGCCCGTAACAAGGTCATGAACTACTACGCCAAGAAGAAACGGGAACGTATCCTTTTTGACGATACACTGCTCAACGACGTGGTCGAGCGGGAAGAAAAAACCTCTTTGCAGGCGCAATTGCGCGTTCAGGCCCTCCAGAAGTGCCTGCAGAGACTGCGTTCAAACGACCGTCATCTGATCCAGGTTCTCTACGGACACGATATCACCATCAAGGAACTGGCCGCGGAGGTCAAGCGGCCCGTGCAGGGGCTCTACAAGGCCATGGCTCGCATCCATCATAGCTTATTGCTGTGCGTTCGTCGCTCCCTGGCCTTCATGGAGGACTACTCATGAATCCTGATCGTTCCCTGACCAGACTGAGCCAATTGCTGATTCGGCAACTCAGCTGCGGGCTCAACGAAAAGGAGCATGCCCTCTTGAAGGATTGGCTGGCCCAGGACGCCGAGGCACGCCAGTACTATGTGGAGTTTATGGCCCTCAACGCGCAGCTTCGTAAGCAGCGCGTGGCCTCCACCACCTCACCGACTCTGGATTTCGACTTCAGCGAGGATAATCCCAATTTCGTGGAGGACTTTGCCGGATTGCTTGAGGAAGCGAACCAGGACAGTAAGGCTCAGGACTCCGAGCACGCCGATGAAATACGCCGGATAGCAGAGCAGCGACTGCAGGCTTTTCTGGCGGAACAAGAACAACTCCGCAGACAGCAGGCGATCAACCAACGCTATCAGGCTACTGCCTCTCTCACGGAGGACCTGTATCGCATTGCCGAGCGAATCGGCAGCGCAGCAACCTGGGCCCTCAGGAACGCGGTCCGCCTGGCGGTTGTGGCGGCGGTGGCCCTGCTGGGACTCGTTGGTGTGCAATATGCCCTGCGTCAGCGGGTCGTCGCCACCCTGGATGAGGTCGTCCATGCCCAATGGGACCAGCCTCCGGCGGACCCCAATCTGTATCCAGGCCCCATGTTTCTAAAAGAGGGGTTCGCCAGACTAGTCTTTAAACAGGGGGCAACGGTCATTCTTCAAGCCCCCTGCGCATTCGATCTCTCTTCCCAGAACAAAATGGTCCTGCATTATGGCACAGTCACCGCCCAGGTCCCTGTGCAAGCTCATGGTTTTGCTATCAAGACCCCTCAATCCACCGTCACCGACTTTGGCACCGAGTTCGGGGTGCAGGTCCAGGCCTCGGCGGCGGCCAAGGTGCATGTGTTTGACGGTCGGGTGCGGCTGGAAACCGCGTCTCGTCCCCAGCACCCGTCCCAGAAGCGCGATGTAACTCGCGGGAAGGCCGCAGTAATCGCCGAGAGCGGAGAACTGAATATCAATAGCTTGGGCGCCAGACCCAACCTCTTTGTGCGTAAGATCCCCGAACTCAATGCCTTTGGCATCCCCAATAAACGACTGGATCTGGCGGACATCGTGGGTGGAGGTAGTGGCTTCGGCACGGGTAATCGTTATGCCGGTATCGATCCCGTGACCGGCCTGACGGCCTCAACATACCGTTCCGAGAAACGAACAGGTGAAGAGAAGTACGTGGAAGTCCCGTCATTGCCCTTTGTCGATGGCGCATTTGTACCACCGGCTCAGGGAGGGCTCATGCCCATCAGCACTGCGGGACACCATTTTGACTTTCCTTCTGGCGGGGGCGATTGGTATGTTGAAATCGCCGACGGCGGCAAACCTGATCCAGAAGCATTCCTGACCCTGGACGGACAGACCTATGGTACAATGGATCACCCGGCTCTGCTCATGCACGCGAACGTCGGGATTACCTTTAATCTGGATGCGATCCGAGAGAGCCTGACCGGAAGCCGCATCAAGCGTTTCACCTCCATATGTGGTATCAGCAATCACGTGCAGAAGACCAAAACGCCTGACGCCATCATCTATGTGTTGGTGGATGGCCAGGTCAGGTTCTACCGGAAGATAGAATTGCCGATTGATCTTGCTGTGAATATTCGTGTTGATCTCCGTGAGGATGAGCGGTTTTTGACCCTGGTGTGCATGGCAGGGACAGCCAACTTTGGCGACTGGACTTTCTTTGGAATCCCGGCCCTGGAACTTCAAGGAGAACGGTGACATGCTATTGGGCCTCAATAATTTGAAGGGTACTTCTTCAGAGGAGCCTCGGAAGGTTCAGGGCGACTCTGATTTGTCCGAATCGCCCGAATGGACAGACGATCATGACCAAGGCCTTCACCTTAATTGAACTGTTGGTTGTCATTGCGGTTATTGCCGTGTTGATGGGCGTTCTGATGCCAGCACTGAGAAGTGCCAGAGAATCAGCCCGACGAGTCGTCTGCAGCGCTCACATGCATGATTTGGGTTTGGCAATCCAGCTCTATTGTGAGCAGGAAGACGGCTTTTTACCAACGATGAGAGTCGGACAAGATGGGGCCGTCAACAATACTCAACTTGTCAATCATCATGCCCGATGGTGGAGGCTAACCAATACTGCTGGAAACACCAGCTACTGGAATCTGGGGTTGCTGTGGAAAGCGGGTGTCCTTGAAGATGATGGGAGAATCTTCTTTTGCCCTGGTGTGAAAGCGGCGTTCAAATACGAGGATTACACTGGAGAAGGTTTTCCTACCGATATACAAATCAGTGCGACCAGTTCTGCGGGGGTTCGTGTTCCATACAGTTTCAACGCTGAGTGTGTTTCACTCACTGACCGAACACGAAAACACAAGAAACTGCAAGAGCTGAAAGTTGCGGCACTGCTCGTGGTAGATCATTTGACAAGGACAAATCCTACAACAGGTACTGGCATTGCTCACGGAAAAGGATGGAACGTTCTTCGTGGGGACAACAGCGTTTCCTTTTCTGCGAACCGGGAAGTGCAGGATGTGATCGATGCCTCCAGTTCTTTTGAGGATAAGGATTACAAAGCCCTTGACACAGTCCTGCAACTGCTCAAGTGACAACAGCCTTTCCTAGTTGGATCGGGTGTTGTCATGAAGACCGAGCTGAACCGTGTGTGTGAGACTGTTCATATGTCCCAGTGACACGTCACTTGTTACTTAGGAAGGAGGAGGTAGTATGAAGAACCGAATTATACTATTGAGATTCTCAGCATAGTCTGGGCGTTTTGTTGCGAATCAGGCGGCGAGCGTCGGCCAGGCTGCACGAGCGATGCCTGGCCAACCATGAGCACATAAGTAAGTGTTTGTTCCTATTGCATTCCAGCGGGTGCGTTCCCCGCAGCAGACACTAATGGTGAAGGAGGAATATCAATGTTTAGAAACGCGATCTATTTGCTTACTCTTGTCTCGGTGCTGGGGCTGGCAGGCAATGCTCCTGCGGACGTGTCGTGGACCGATAGCTCGAATGACGGCCGCTGGAGTACGGGCGAAAACTGGGCCACCGGTGCCGTTCCCGTCCTCAACGATGGATATGCCAGAATCTTCCTCGAACCGGGTCCGACGATCTATGCGGGCGAATCTTTCGAGACTTCAGGGATTCATCTCGGCGACACAGGTGCGGGAGGCGGACTGACCATAAGAGGTGGAGGGCTTACAGTTCTAGGTGGCTTCAACTGCGGTTGGAGAGGCCCGGGGACTCTGAACCTCCTCGATGGAACGGTTACGGTCGATGGAGGCACCTTCAAGATTGGAAGAGATGCGGGATCCGAGGGTCACGTCAACCTTAATGGTGGAACGCTTCACGTCGGCGCCATGAACATGAGAGAGAAGGAAGGCAGTTTTGCTACGTTCAGTGTCAACGGCGGTGTGATGATCTTAGATGGCGATGACACTGAACTGCTCCAGGGATATATTGATAGCGGCTGGATTTACGCTTACGACGGCATCGGCACGCTGAGTCTGGAGTACAATGTCGAGAATCCAGGCCAGACTACTTTGTCGGCGACTCACCCCCTCAATCCCGATCCGGCCAACCGTTCGATCGTAGGGCCAGGCCAGGTGGAGCTAAGCTGGACACTGCCGGACCCGTGCAATCCTGGCCAGCCCGTCCTTGTTGATGTGTATGTTTCTGACAGCCTTGATGCCCTGTTGGACTTCACCGATCCGGAAGCCATCCAGGTTGTTAGCCAGAAGAGCGTGTCCTCTGTGGTCGTGCAAACACAGACAAAAACGAAGTACTACTGGGCAGTTGATACATACATCGGCAGTGAAAATGATCCGATTTGGGGGCCCATCTTCACCTTTACATCGGATAATGCTGCTCCTTTTGTGAACGCTGGTGCGGATATTTATACGTTCCTGCGGGATGGTATGCGTAGTGGTCCCCTAAATGCAGCGGTCACGGACGACGGTCAGGTTAATCCGGAGCCTGCCTTGATGTGGACGGTGGTCGAGCAGCCCAGTGACGACGATCCTAGCATCCCGGATATCGTGATTAACGACCCGACGGCCGCGAACACTATGGTCACCGTATCCAGCGAGGGGGTCTACGTGTTACGGTTGACGGCCGACGATGGTGAGTATTCCAATTCCGATGACGTGGCGATCCATGTGTATACGGACGCTTGGGATTGATAGTTGGGACATTGGGATTGTGGATTGCCTCGCTCCCGGTGCTACCGATCCAAGTGCTCCGTGTACGGTGATGGTGATTGCTAATGGCCCTTCTTGGACAGAGGGGTCCTGTAAGGTCAGGGCCCCTCTGTTGCGAACAACGTCACTTGGAGGGACTGGAACCGTGAAGAAGGCATTTACCTTGATCGAACTGCTGGTGGTCATCGCCATCATTGCCGTGCTGATGGCCATCCTGATGCCGACGTTACACCGGGCACGCGAGCAGGGCAAGCGTATCGTGTGCGAGAGCAACCTGAAGCAGATGTCATTGGCCTGGATCATGTATGCCCAGGAGAATGACGGCAAGATCATGAAGGGAACTCCCGGAGCCACGCCAGGCAATTGCTGGGGAGACGCCGGGAGCAACACCGGAGGGACCGAGCAGACGCGGCAAGCGGCTCTCATGACCGGTGCGCTGTGGCCCTACTGCAAGAGTCTCAAGCTCTACAAGTGTCCGACAGGACGGCGGGGTGAGGTTCTCACCTATTCGATTCCAGACAGCATGAACGGCACCAAACAGGACACGCCTTCCTCGAACAGGAACGGTAGAACCATCCTGTTCATAACCCGCCTCGACCAGATGCGCAGTCCTCCACCATGGCAACGACCTTGTCTGCGGAAACAGGCGGCTTGCGACAAAGGAAGTCGATGACGACGGAACTGGCTTTGATAGACGTGTGGGCTGTGGCCCCAGGCGGTCTCATTGCGACCGTAGAAGTAGATGTATTCGTCGCGTGCACCCGCATAATCCCTGCCGAATTGCAGAAATGTATTGGCTTTGAAATTGCCTTCACCTTTCGCCCACGTCCACGAGGACCGCGACCAAGATGCGCCGAGGTCTTCCGACCAGATCAAGGATTCATTCACGCTGGGCCACGGCCCATCCTGCTGGTTCAACCAGGCATAGAGTGTGCCGTCCACAGAGACAATCCCACCCGCCTTGCCCTTACTTGGAAACGACGCAGTGTGTACGGCATTGACGCCACCGTTGATGTTGGCAGCAACGTAGTGCTCGGGCGGGCCCTCGATTCGTGCAAACCCCATACTCACACGACCCTTCGAGTTGGTCCCTCCGAATCCGCCACCGTCGCCCCATGATGTGTAGATTTGTCCATCGGCGCCCCACGTGACAGGCCACAAATCACTGCCGGGCGCCGCGGTCACCAATGTGCTCACATCCCACGCAATGCTCGCAATCACAGGACTGGACGGATACGGCACCGCTTCGGTGCACAACGCTGAAGATGCTCGGCCCATGCCCGCCAACAGCATCACTACCAGGATTCTCCTGCACATGAGGCACCCCATCAGGCCATGAGACTTTCATATCGGGATATCAATCAGACCGTTACTCATGACTCATTCCGTTATCGCCGCGGCACAGGCCCGCCGTAGATACTCAGCGTACTGCCACTGCCCGCTGCTTCCCGTTTGACGGGTCACGACCAAGTCGAGGCTCGGCACGAAAGCGATCAATTGCCCGCCTGAGCCGGGTTTGTAACGAGCGTCGGCCGGGATACCCTCGCCGCTGGGCGTACCGTTCTCGCCGGTCAGCAATGCGGGCAACTCCCAGCCCAGAGAGAAGGTCTGAGCAGGGATCTTGAAACGCATCTCCGGCGTCGTCACCTCGTGGCTCGGCCTGCTCGTCTGCTGGACAAACCATTTCGGAATCACCTGCCTGTCCTGCCATCGGCCGTCCTGCATCATGCAGTACGCCACGCGTGCCAGGTCCCGCGCTGGCATACCCATCCCATGGGACGGGTGCCTGCCGATCTCTTCGCCGCCGTCATAGTACTGGAACCACCAGTGCTCGCATCCGATCGGCCTAAACAGAGCCTCCACGGCGAACTCATCGTATGGCATGCCCGCCACCGTCTCGCAGACCAGAGACGCATGAGCCAGAGCATGTGTCGAGTAACCACAGGCCGTACCCGGATCGAATGCCAGTTTCGCGGTCCGCACATCGCCGCTATGGCCCAGAATATACTCCCACGTACCGTCGTTTCGAGCGCCGGTCGCTTCGGGGCAGATGCCTGAGGTATGATTGAGCAACTGCCTCACGGTGATCCTGGCCTTGCGAGGATCGCTCAGGGGCTTAGCCCAAGGAATGAAGTCGAACGCTGGATCGTTGAACGACATTAGCCGGGACGTTTTACCTTGCTGACTGCGCTCCGAGGCGATGGCCAGCACGGTTGCACAGATGGCCTTGGACACCGACGCCACTCTGCGTGCATCGGTCTTGCTGCTGTTGCCGCGCTCCACCTCGAGCACGATGTAGCCGTTGCGAATGACCGTAGCGGCGAAGTTGCGCCTATCACTCTGCAACAACCACTGCTTCAACTGCTCCAGCTTCGCCGGATCCATCCTTCCGATACGCCGTATGTCGTCCGACTCATCGATTTTCCGCCAGCCTCCCTGCGACTCTGGTGGCGGAAAATACACGCCTGTTCGCTTGGCCGTCGTAAGTTTCTTGACCATGGCATATACAACCGGATCATCTTTGATCCCCTCGAACTTGAACGGCCAATACTGATTCGCCGTGTTGTGCATGAATCCCCAGGAAGCACCATTCGCCACACTCAGTCTCGCCGCCTCCGCTGCTTCGTCACCGAGCTTATCATCCTCATTGCAGACGATCGGCTTGCCATACTTCTTCAACGCCTCAATCCTCTTCGGGATATCCTTAAGTCCCGTGCCGTTGAAATGAATCAACAGGAAATCACTGGCCCGGGCCACATCGTCCGGCAACCGACCGTTACCCAGTCCGCTCGTCGAGACCAGCAGTCCAGGCAAAGTCCTTCTGGCCAGCTCGATAAGTTCCACCTGACCCTCGGATGTCTTTAGAATCCGGTGGTCAAAGCCGGAGTGATTGAACTCGTTGGCAATCTCCAGAACAACATTGGAAAAGCCTGATCCCTCAATCCACTTCACGACATTGACGATACCGGCCCGCACGGCGCCTGTGTCCTTCAGTATTTGGTCCTGTCGCTGATAGTAGCAGCCAAGGACAACGACGATGCCTTTCCTATCGCAGGCCTCGATGACTCGCTTGACTCGCTGCAGATACTGTCGTCTCAACGCGCCATCCGGGTCGAACGCGGAATTGACCGCACCTTCATAGCCAGGAAAGCCTCCCTGCAGATTCAAAGTGATGGCGCCAACGCCGTTGGCAACATAGTCGCCGAGCGCGGTGAGGAACGCGCTCGTATTGCCCTCAACATCAAATTGGGGCCGCCCTCGATCCTCGAAGGTCGTGTTAACCATCCGAGCATTCATCAAAAGCCCTTCGGCTTCAGCTCCGAGATACGTCGGCTGTCCGTTGAGAAACCAGCGACCGTCCTTGATAGAGACCCGCGTTCGACCGGACACCGCCCGTGCAGACGCAGTCCGTGCTGTGACCGTCAACAGTAGGCCGATGAGAACCATGCCGAACAATGTGTTGTATCTATGTGCTCCCATTTGAATGTCCTGCCACTGATCACCGGTTCTGTAATGATATGTAGATCAAACTGCTGCATACCTTGCCAGGCGATTCTATCGCAATGAGTTGTCCTATTTCAATCGGTATTTCATGGGTCGAGACATACTGCTGCTCGAGGCAAACAAATGGGCACGTACATGAATGGTCGCAAACGAAACGCGTCTTGTCTCGGAATCCGGCGTTCCAAGTGGTGGCCATGTGCGAATACAACTGAAGAAGGGCGCACCAGACCGGTTGCTTCTGCAAGCTTGCTGTCTCAGCGATCATTCGTACTGTTGTGTTACCCTTGTAAGGATGGGGCAGATGTTGTAGCATGACGCTGCCGCCGCCGGCTGCAGGAAATGTGCGGGCGGGCGGTCAAGTGGGATGGTGTGGCACAGCATGCAGGAGCAGTGCGTGTGAAGACGGATGGAACGTCGCAGTTTGTTGGTGGCCTCAGAGTGTGCTATAGAGGGGCCGGAATCAACAGCGGTTTGGTGTTTGTGCTGGCGTTGCTGATGTCGATCGGACACGTCGGCGCCCGGGCCGACGACGTCGTGCCAGAAGGCGTGGTCTTTCACAAGGACACGCTGTTTCGCTCGGACAATCGAGGGGACAACTGGTGCATCACGTGGGCGGCGGATGATTCACTGGTGACCTCCATGTGCGATGGAGACTGGTTGGGCGCGAACCACTTTTACCATAACCATCTCTATAGAATCCTGGGTGGGCCTGAGAACTTCGTGCGCGAAGACCTGCCGGACTATCCCGATCTGTCCGGCAAGGCCGGAAGTTGGTTTGGCTATGGAATCGTGAGCGTCGACGGCGACCTCTATTCGGTTGTCTCGAAGACACCTGGGCAATCCTGGTCCGGGCCGTTTCGGGGAATCAAACTCTTGAAGTCGCCCGACAATGGAAAGACGTGGTTTCGCGTGAATCGACGCGGCCTGGAACGTAAACTCGGACCTGCGGATGACGCCCGTAACGAGGTCAATGATGAGGAGATGTTTTTTCTCGAAGAATTCGCAAAGCCTCATGAGACCAAGCAGGCTTACCCGTTTTCTTACCTTGACTTCGTGAAGTGCGGGAAGGACAATTCGGCGGCGAGGGACGACTATTTGTACATCTACTCGCCGGAGGGTGCTCATGCCCATAAGCTGCTCCTGGCCCGGGTCCCCAAAGACAAACTCGGCGTTCGCAGCAAGTGGGAGTACTTCCAGAGCTATCAAAGTGGGCGGCCGAGATGGACGTCGGACATACAGAAGCGAGGGTACGTTCACATATTTCCTGACAGGAGCGGCGACGGTAAATATTTCGGGTGGTATTCGTGGCTGCCGTGTGTCGTTTGGAATGAGGGCTTGGGCCTGTACATCATGGTTAACGGCGGGATGTACGGCGGGCGCGGGATGACCGCCTCGGATAAGGACTACTATGATTCCTGGATGCACACGCGCACCGGGAGTCTTGGTTTCTGGTATTCGGAGAACCCCTGGGGCCCGTGGAAGCAGTTGTATTACACCGACTCCTGGACGGCCGATCATCCGAATAACCGCACGTATCAGCCCAAGCTTTCGCCCAAGTGGATCAGCGAAGACGGCAGAGAGATGGTTCTGATCTGGTCGGACGCCATGAAGAATGAACAGGGACGCTCTCATACCGTCAACTACAAATGGAATCAGATGAAGATAACGATACGAGTCAAAGAGCACCGCTCTGTAGCGGAGGGAGTTTCGCCATGAGATCGGAGGAGACCTCATCATTAACGCGTTCTTCTGCCAGAAAATCCTGCCTGACGCACCATGACGGGGCGCCAGGGCAAAGGACCAGGCGCACCCTCATGAAACATATGTCTATCGCGACTGTCAGGAACGATTGGGCATTCGGCCGACTTGTTGTGCTAACCGCTGCGATCTTATGCGCGGCAAGTGTGGCGGCGGGCGATGAGACTATCGAATGGCGACGAATTACCCCAGAGCTTTCTGACGACGTGCTGTTCAATCCGGGGATGGGGCTTTATCTGGCGGGCGGCAGCGGCCTGGGTTACAGGCCGGAGGCAGATGCATGGGTGCTGTCGCTCTGTGATGTCGTGTACTTTCGTCCGACGTGGAACGACCTGGAGGCCAACGGTCCCGGTGCAGGCTTCGAAGCGTACTTCGAGCCGATTTTCGACTTCTGGGTTCGTCAGCGAGGCAAACGTGTAGCCTTTCGAGTTATGTCTGAGAGTACGCACTATCCGGGCAAATACGCGACGCCGAAGTGGGTCTTCGATCGGGGCGTACCCGGCGTTTTGCACCGCAACCTGAGAGAGCGGGAGCAGGTGGATCCGGTCTTCTGGGATCCGCGATACCTCGATCTTCACTGCGAATTCATTGAGCGCCTGGGCGGGTATCTCGACGGTCGGGAAGGTCTGGAGTATGTCGATATCGGAGGCATCGGAGAGTGGGGCGAGATGCATCTGGGGCTGCACATACAGGGTCGCTGGACGCCGCAGCAATTAGAGCAGACCGGGTTCAGTCGCGATAAGTATATTGGAGCGTATCGCCGGGTGATCGATGCACATGCCCGGGCTTTTGGTAACACCCGGGTGTTCCTGAACGTGGGTGCGTACGCGGAGATCAATGACTACGCGGCTCTGCGCGGCTGTCACTTTCGCCAGGATGGATTGACGCCACGGGGGCCGAGCGGTAATGTGGGCAAGCTCTATTATAATCCCTACTCACGACGCGGGGTTGTCTGCAACTATGAGTTTCACAGTTCGTACCGCAGCATGAAGCAGAAGGGGTGGGATCTTCGCGAGACAGTAGAGCAGGGGCTGAGCGATCCCATCAGCTATCTCAACACGAACATCTTCTCGGCATCGAGTTGGGAGAAAGCCCCGGTGGAGGTGAAGGAACTCTTCCTGACGGCAGCCAGGAAGGTCGGCTATCGCTTTATCATAACCGGGCTCCAGGTACCGAGTCGACTACACCTTCGTCGGGGGGCTCGCGGACGCTTGCTGATTGAGCACATCTGGAAGAATATCGGAGTGGCGCCTTGCTATGAGAGTTATGCCCTGCATTTCACCTTGCATGACCCCAGCGGGAAGGTTGTGGCGACGCAGCAGCATTTTCCAACGCGAGCAACTACGCTTTGGTGCCCGGACGAACAGATAACGGAGCGGACGCTGATTCGACTGTCAGGGGGTCTTCAGGAAGGTGAATACGAGTTGAAGGTAGCTATGAATCTTCCCGAACGGCCCGGGCGCCATATCCAACTTGGCCTGGCTGGCCGGGATGAGGCAGGTCGTTACAGCCTCTGCCGACTCAAGGGCGTCGCAGTGGAGCAGTCAAGCGGGATCATCTATCAGCAGTCATTCGAGTCGACCGATCATGGCTGGCACTGCACTCGAAGTCTTGAGGCAGGGCTTGATTCGCAGGTTTCTCACGAGGGCAATTCCAGCTTGCATCTGTCTGGGCGACAGACCCGGGGTTGGAATTACATCTCTCACGCCCTCGATGCAGCGATCCTGCCGGCGAGCAGATACCGGCTGTCCTGCTGGTTGAAGGTGGGGCGCGTGGAACCCAGCGGTCTTGCGCCGTATCTGAAGATCGGTTTGGTCGATGCCAACGGCCAATGGCTCGATAATCGTCCGACCGGCACGTATGACATGAGCCGAACGGGGCAATGGCAGCAGCTCGAGGCTGCATTCGAAACGTCCCTGGAGACGGCCAGCGGACATCTGGCTCTTGAGCGGGGCTCCAATGATACAGCTACGCGGATTGACCTTTGGTTCGACGATGTACGGCTTGAGTTGCTTGAGGCCCCATAACAGACTCGCCGGGCGGTATCGCGTACGATGGTCGAACAAGCATTGAGGAAGAGGTAAACGTATGACGTTCAGAACAGGCTTGTCGGTAATTCTCGTTGGCATATTGAGCTCCGTCGCAGGCGCCGAGGATGATCTATCCGGTCATTTTACGCTCGGTGAGGATGATATCTCTCAATGCGTTATCTTAACACCGGCAGACCCGGGCTCGGTCGTTGAGTTCGCCGCGAAAGAGCTGCAGAAGCATCTCTATTTGATTACTGGCCACGAACTGGAGGTTACAAGCTCCCCAACCACGCAGAAAGCATTCTGCGTCGGGCTGTTTCCACCCGGTCAGCGGACACCCTTGGGCTCCGAAGAGAGCCGGTATCTTATCCGGTCCGACCGCGTCTATCTTTACGGCGAGGATCACCTCACCTATAAGGAACATGATCCGTTCCTTGACGTTGTAAGCTCACGATCGTTGAGATTCAACCGAGTCGGCACACTCTTTGCCGTCTATATATTCCTTGAGAACGAACTTGGCGTCCGCTGGCTCGAACCGGGAGACGATGGTATCGTTTATCCGAGCCTCAGGTCGATAAGACTTGCTCCTGCCAGCGCAGCGTGGCGCTCGCCATTCGATTTCCAGCGGGGCTTTCGCACGTATGGCTGGCAGCCAGACCGCCTTTCGAACCAATCCGAGGTCGTCCCCGCCGCTCTTCGATTGACCGACACGCAGATCCAGTCGAGACGTTACGAGGACAATCTCTGGCTCCGTCGCATGAGAATGGGCAACCGCGGCGAGTATCTTGCTTTCTCTCATGCCTTCACGCAGTGGTGGGGTAAATATGGGCGGACCCATCCTGAATTCTTTGCTCTCAACGGTCGTGGCGAAAGGAAACCTCTCTTCGCCGACCGTCCCGAGCGCGTCAAGATGTGCGTGACCAATCCCAGCCTTCATGAGCAGATCGTCCGTGAATGGCTTGAGCGAAAGGACAGCCCGTACTCGTACGCCCTGGACGTTTCTGAAAACGACGGGGGAGGCGGAGGCCTGGATGAATTCTGTCACTGTCCTCGGTGCCGCGCCGTGGATGTGGTCCTTCCCGGTGAGCCTTTCGGCAGCAATCTCACGGACCGCTACGTCTATTTCTACAATGCCTGCGTCACCAAAGCCCGCAAACACGATCCGTCGGCCATCGTGTGTGGTTATGCATACTCCAACTATCTCCAGCCGCCGCGCAAGCAAAACCTCGCCGACGGCGTCGTCATAGAATTCGTCTCCAAGATGGGGGACGACTTCGCAGATACCAACCGGTTCTTCCGTTCCTGGCGGGACCGTGGTATGCGCCGGATGCTCTTTCGGCCTAACGATCTCTGCGCCGAGATAGGCCTGCCCATGGGGCACGAGAAACGGCTCTTTGATCATCAGCAGATTGCCGTCAAATATGGAGCTCTGGGTACCGACCATGACTCGTTGCACGGCTTTTGGACGGGCACTTCGGGCCTATCCTATTACATACTGGCCAAATCGCATGTAGATCCCACCAAACCTTTCTCCCACTGGGAAGATGAGTATGCCTCCGCTTTCGGCGCCGCTCGGGACGATATCAAGGCCTTCTTCCGCCACTGGCGCCGGCAGGTCTTCGAGCAACGTCTAATGCCCGCCCATCGCCGAAATGTCGCCTCCGGTGGCAGGGGCTTGCTCGGCTGGAGTCGAATCCGGGGGTACGTGCAAGCCATTGATGATTACTACCGCCCCGAAGACTTCGATCGAACAGACGCCATCCTGAAGAAAGCCGCTGAACGCAGTCTCACCGACTTGCAGCAGAGGCTCATCAGGCGTTTGAGCCTCGCCAATCAACACAACCGCCTGACCTTCAGGACTATGTCGGCCATCGCCTCCGGCGACACGATCGCATCGTTGCACTCCGCACGCGAACTCACTGCGTTTCGCATCCGACACAGGGACAGTCTGAGAATGAGCTGGCCTCGTCTGTTCATTCATCAGAATAGCTACGGGAACACAAACACGTTCGAACTCGCTGAGGTCTACGACCAGCTTACAAAGGAAACCGGCCAACTCGATCTAAGTCGAGGCAAGAACATACTCTCCAACGGTAGTTTCGAGAAAGGCCTGGAAGGCTGGAATGTCAGTCTGTGGAATCCCGACACCGGGGGCAAGGCCTACAAGGGTCTCGATGTCCAGGTCTCAGACAACGACTCCATATCCGGAAGTAAACACCTCCGCGTAAAGATACACGCCGCCGAATCGGATGGGGTATATGGCCTATCCCGCACCGTTAGTGTTTCCAGAGGAAGCGTGTATATACTCCAGTACGCCTGGAAACGGGCTCATCTGGAAGAGAGTTCTTCTTCCTTCCAGACTCCACGCCTTCGTATCACTTTTCGCACCAACGAAGGCAAATCCACCCTCTACAAGGGCAGGACTGCCCTCTGGTATGAGACCTCGAAGACTGCCCCACAGACGGCCTGGATTGTAGAACGAAGGATTCTGCGAATAGAACCCGACTCCGATATACACCGGCTCAACATCACATTCCATTTCGCCACCAACGGTCAAGACTGCCTCGATGACATACAACTCCTGGAGTTCTAGCTTCAGGACGGACAATAGGAGCATGACATGGGAACCGCCAGGTTTTTCTTCATTGCAGTGTTCACGGGGATGAGCGGGTGGCTCTTAAGCCCAGTCGCGCCTGCAGCGCCCCTGGTGAAGTTCTCTCCGGTCAGCCGGGGTGGAGAGCTGGTGCTGTTCGACGCGGCCATCCATGACATATCGGCGATCAGGAATTACACCGCCAGTTGGCAAGAAGGAAGTGATTTGACGCCGATCGTGAATCCGGTCGTGAAGGATGGGCGTACATTTGCAGAATACACATACCGAGGCACGCAAGGCTCAGCTTGTTCCACGTTCTGGCTGGAAAATGTGCCTGGGCCGGACGAAGGCATGGTTTACTGCGGGATCCGATTCACCATTGATTACGACAAAGACGATTTTGCCAAGGTCTCAGCCAAGGCGAGTTTCTCCGACGGCACGAGCCTGGATGCGCCACTGACTCTGGAGCCCGGCTGTAAGGACTATGACTTCACCAAAGGATTCCGCAGGGCAAAAACCCCCATTACGTGGAGCACGCTCAATTACTTATGGCTCGCGGCCAGTGCGGACGGCAAGGGAAATCCCTTGTGTTTTCGCCTGAAGCGCATTGTGATGATTCAGGAGAAGTCCACATACCACGCCCAGGCCATAGCAGACGGTGTCTCAAACGATGCGGACAGTCTCGACCGTTTCGGTGAGCGACTCTTCAATCCCCGTTTGAAGCAGATTCGATGGCTGGAGGGCGATTTTCCGGCCAGGCGACACACGCGTTTGTATCTTGCCCAAGATGCTTCGGCGCGGACACGAAAGACCGCCGCCTTGTTCGTTGAGGAGTATCATGCCCACACCGGAGTGAACCTGCAAACGCTACCGCTTGGCGATATGCATCCCCAAAGCGGGATCGTGCTCCGGGTTGCGGACTCGGCGAACTACAACGGCAAGCCGGTCAAGTCCCAAAGGCAAGGCTATTATCTGAACGTTGAGGAGAGCCGCGTTCTGATCACTGGATTCGACGAGCCGGGCCTTTACTACGGGATTGTAACCTTCTTCCAGTTGATGAAGAACTCGATGCGCATCGAGGATTCCATGCCGGTGCCCTGCGCGGAGGTCTATGACTGGCCCGATCTGCCTTACCGCCTGGTCAGCGCGCAGGGAACAAGCGCCTTCAAGAACCAGAAACCGAAAGACAATTTCGGCATCCAGTACATGATGGAGTGGACCGAGCGGTTCGTGGCGGGGCAAAAAGCCAATGTGTTGTTCTGGGACCTGTCATCTCGCGTGCGCTACAAGCGCCGACCGGAATTCAACGGCAGCGAGCGGATCTATTCACTGGAGGACCTGCAACGATTCGGCCAATTCTGTCGCGACCGATTCGTGGAGGTCTGTCCCGCCTGGCAAATCGGCGGACATGCCGACTGGTGGCTGCTCGGCTACCACCCGGAATTACGCGAAAAGGGATTCTCCAACCAGGCGGATGTTACGCACCCCGAGCATAACAAGATCGTATTCGACTGTATGCTCGATGTGATCGAGGCGCTCCAGTGCAAGTATATCTCCCCGAAAAGCGATGAATGGTGGGGAAAGCGCAAAGCGGGTGAAACACCCGAAGCGCTGCGCAACGGAAAAACACGGGCTGAGGCGTTCCTGGACTTCCACGTCCAGCTCAACGACTGGCTCGCACCCAAAAACATCACGATGTTGATGTATCACGATATGCTGGTTCCTTATCACAACGGCAAGAAATACGACCTTTACAAGATTGTCGATCGGTTTCCCAAGAACGTTATTATCAATTACTGGGGCGGCTACGACATCGAAAAAGGTATTGCCTTTCTGTCAGAACGGGGTTTCCCGATCTGGCTCCACGTGACGGGCTCTATGATTTGGCTTGGGGAGAAGCAGAAGAGGATCGTCCAGGGCGCCGGTAAGATTCTTTACTCGTTCGGTAATGACAAGACGGGGGGACTGCTGGATGAATACTCCGACTTCAATAACATGTACGCATCGTTCCGTCTGCTCGACTATGCCTGGAACCTGTATGACTACGTGCCCCCGAAGCCCGGGCGAATGGTAGCCCTCAAGAATACCATGGCGGTAAAGCCGAATCCTTACGCCAGCGAGAAGATCAAGCCGATCGATATCAGCGGGCTACCCAGGCAATCGTTTAACGAATTCCTGAAAGCAGTGAAACCGCAGGATTACAGCGCAGTTGCTCACCCCTTGACCGTGGAGTCGGGCTTACGTGAGATCGGTTCAATCCCCACACGGTTTGAGCCGGACGAGGAAGGAAACTGCATCGTGTTGCGGCAGAACGACCCGGAGGTTTCGATCCCGGTGAACGCTCACTATTCATCGTTGATCTTCCTGCATACGGCGTTCATCAATAATCCGAAGGATCCGGGCGCCAGGAGCGGCATGGGACGATACTGGATCTACGGCTGGCCGTGCGGCGACTATCTCGTGCACTACGAGGACGGCGAGATGCAAAAGCTGCCGGTGCGGTTGAGTATGAACATCCGACGGTTCGACACCAGTGCTAAAAATCGCGCTACGAACGATAATCGGTACGTCTATACGATCCAGGACTCGAACCAGAGGGGTGTGTATCTCTATCAGTGGGAATGGGTGAATCCGAGACCAGAGAAGAAGATTGCGAGCATCACTATGAAGCACGACAACCAGCTGGACGTGTCTTTGGTTTTGTTTGCAGTATCCGGTCGAGGTATATGGCCGGAAGAGAAGTGAGGATCGTTCAGATTTCGATATTGGCAACTGATGACTGACCTGCAATGAACCGCGACAACGTGTTCAATGAGTCCTGCAAGGTAACTGCCCGAATCGGGATTACGACAGTTGGTGGAAGGGCTCTGGGATGGACTTGAATCCCGATGGACTCTTGGTCTTCATATCTGTACATGCACTATGTATGTGTACTGTAGGAATTTCCGACAGTCGCACGTATATACGCGGATGACTGGATGGGGTCGAAGGGGTCGCCGTTGCGTCCACCGACATAGTTTGTGTTCTGGGGACTGCCATCGATAACAAGACCCCTATCACGATGACTATCCGCTCGCTGGCAAATGCCTCCCAACTATGCTTGACTTCATCATTGCCTCCGTCGGAAAAGCGACGCCTTGGAGGCAGAGATGTCCGATTCCCCGTACAGGAGTCTTCCGACACGCCTTGGAAGATCCGTCTCGATCACGTCGACTCCACACTTCAACAGGTGGCGGTATCTCCGCTCGGCGCCCCTATTCTCTTTGGCACGTCCGACGGTCAGGTGCCGGTCGAGATTTCGTGAGGTGCCCACGATGCAACAGGCCCCCTTGGTGTGGATCATGTCAAACAACTCGGGGTCCTCGGGTTGCGTGTGGCCAGTGAAGGTGATGATATTACTCCAGGGGATTCCCGTTTCATCAAATTCCCAGAACTTGGCGCGATTTGGGATCATCACCTCCATCATGATGGCCTTATTCAAATCATAGCACTTGCGTGCATCTCTGAAGTTGTAGACGATCAGGATGGTGAATGCCTCGGCCTGATGTTCCTCAATCTTTCTGACACGTTCTTCGACAGGCACATCCTTCTGATCAATGACGAGGACTGTCCTGCCACGAGCCCACTTCAATACTTCATCGAGCGTCGGGATCCGAAAGCTGGTGGCGCGTCCATCACAATCCTTAAGGCGAAGGTCCTTCAGTTCTGGCAAGGTCAGGTCAGAGAGCAATCCTCTGCCGGTTGTTGTCCTGTCCAGTGTTGCGTCGTGAAGTACCACAATTGCCCCGTCCTTCGCATAGCGGGGGTCGATCTCTATGATCGCAAATGTCTGTTCAAGTGTGTTCTCAAACGTAGCAATGCAGTTCTCAGGGAATCCGGCTTTTAAGCCGCCTCGATGGGCGCTGACGAGGTGCATGGGCTCACCCGTATATCTGAAGAGCTCTCGCAATTCCTGTGCGGTCCGTGGTGTGATGCGATTGAGTCGCAACGACTCTGGCGCCTCATGGAGCTTATCGTTGGGTAGTGCCGGCCGGATCGCAGCGAGCAGGATAGCTGTGACCAGGCACGCCGGGATAGCTATTGTCTTCATCATCTCAGCGACCATGGTACCCGCAGATGAAGAAGATCACAAATCTGAAATGACAGTAGCCCAACGCTTCGGCCTATGACAATGGTGACGCATAGGGCGATGAGAGTTTCCTGGTAGCACTGAACTCCGCCTGCTTCGAGGACGTCGTGCTGAAGCAGGTGCGAGGAGGCCGCGTGCTCTGGGGCAACGGTCCCCACGCGATCAACAACCACACTCCCCACGCTGTGAGGAATGCGAGGGGTTCAGTTCTCAGGAGTCAACTCCCACCACAGTCGCGGATAGTCCTGGCCTTCGAGAATCCACCAGATGTCGTCGGTGCCGTTCTCGGTCTCGTCGACGAAGTCCCAACCGGCTTCGAGGAAGGTGCTGGCGGTTTGCATCTCGGTGGTGGTCAAGCCTGTGCCGCCGGTACTTGTAGTCTGACCTGAGGTCTCCATATCCCAGAAGCAATGAAGTATGCCATCCCGACCGTTGCTACCGACGAGCCCACCGACATCTGAATTGCCCAGCACTGCACCGGTGCTGTAGCAGCGCGCAACGACGACCGCACCGACATCGTGCCCCACTAAGCCACCAACCCTATAAATGCCGCTGACCATGGTTGTGCTGTAACAATCAGCCAGAGTGCCATAATTCCACCCAACTAGTGCCGTTTCCAGTCAGTGAGTTGCGCGTCACGCATATATTTTGTAAGCCATTTTAGAAAAAGGTCTTGCGCGAGCACTACATGTAGTATAGATGAGTTCTCCACTTGCATGTTGTCGAAGACGAAAGTGGAGAACAGACTATGGACAAAGTCAGAGCACGGACGCTCAAGCCCTACGAGGGGCAGAAGCTGCGTCGGATGAAGAGGCAATCCACGAATCTCTTTAGCAGTCGACATGCCCGCATCATTCTCCTGTCACGAGGGGGCATGCAGAACGCCAAGATCGCCGAACAGTGTGACTGCTCCGCGACATGGGTTCGACAGATCATCCACCGCTTTAACCGAGGCGGCGTGGAGACCATCAAATGGTTCCCCTACTACTGCGGGCCAACGGGCCCTGTGAAGTTCTTTGCGGACACGGTCGAGCAAATCTACGAAGTGGCCTTATCCCCTCCCAAGAAACTCATTGGGATGAGCGTGTGGTCCTTGCCGAAGCTGCGAGACTATCTGCAGGAGCAGAAGATTGTCGCGTCCCTCTCGGTAGAGTGGCTCCGTCAGTTATTGCGACAGCATCGGATCGGTTGGCGTCATACGAAGACCTGGAAGGATTCCCAAGACCCCGAGTTTTGGCCGAAATATCGACGTCTGCGGCGTCTGTATCGGAGATGTCCAAAGGGAGGGCGGCGTCTGTGCATCGACGAGTTTGGGCCGCTCAATCTGCAACCTCGCCATGGCATGCATTACGCTCGTCGTGGCCATGTGGATCGGCTGCGGGCGACCTACAGTCGCAAGGGCGGCGTCCGGCATATGTTTGGGGCTTATGATCTGGAGCAAGACACGCTGATCGCTACCTTCGCAGCTCAGAAGAATGGGATAAGCTTCCTGGCATTCCTCAAGCAGTTGCGCCGACGCTATCGAAGCGGGAAGACTCTGCACATTGTGCTGGACAATGCCAAATACCACGGCACACCCGAGGTGCAACAGTACGCCGCCACGCACCACATTCGGCTCTACTGGACCCCGACGAATGCCTCCTGGCTCAATCGGATCGAGTGTCACTTTACGGCCTTGCGTAAATTCACCCTCGACAATACAGATTACCGAACCCATGAAGAGCAGCAAGAGGCGATTGAGAGTTATGTGTCTTGGCGTAATGGCGAACGTCCCGTCAGCATTCTGGATTGGGAAAGCCACTGTTGGTATGCAAAGAAGGTCGGCTGATTGGTGGTGACAAAACGCGAAACTGTGTTACTGGAAACGGCACTAGCCCTGGTCTGCGGATCGTTCGATCTCCATTGGTTGGACAGCGGGGCTGTTTCCGGTACCATGGCATTGGTGTTGTTCGCAATGACCGCTTATGACATAGGGTACGGACACACCGGACAGGAGATTGTGAATGGTTCGATGTGCTATCACGGCGACGTTTCTGGGGTTGTTGCTGGTCCTTTGGGCCGCTGGTCCGGCCGACGGCGGGCAGGGTGAGCGCGACGACCGAGTCGACGAGCGACTGGAGCGGCTCGAACGTGAACTGATCACGGCCCGCCGGCAGGGAAACGACGCGGAGGTGGCGGAGATCGAGGCGCTTCTGGCAGAGCTTAGAGAAGGCCGCGGCGAGGCGGACGAGGAGGATGAGCCGCGCCTGCAGGAGCGACTCGAAGCGCTTCAGTGGGAACTGGAGGTGACGCGACAGACGGGCAACGAGGCGGAGGTGGCGGAGCTCCAGGAGTTGATTGCGCGACTCACGGGCAAGACACAGCCCGATGAAGGTTCATCGGGGCCCCATGCCGATACGATCGAAGTGACGCTCGACGATATCTCGGATGTCCAAGTCAGTTCCGCCACGTGCGGTTTTGCGCTGGTCTACACGGGCCAGGCGGCATCGCAGGTCGCTGTGATGGAGTCTCCGGGTATTGTCGTCGGCAGTATCTGCGCCGGTGGGACTGTTACCGTGGCCATACCGATTGAGAATGTCGAGGAGGCGTTTCAGATAAGAGCGATGGCGGAGGTATGGGATGGCCAGGGGGCGGCTGTCAGTGTCTCGGTCGATGGTTCGAAGGCTTCGTGGCTCACGCTTGGGAGCGACCCCCTACAACTGGAAGCGACCGGAGAGCCTCAGGACGGCGGGGCAACCGTGGTGATCCAGATGCGGGGCCGTGCGGACCGAGCGGCCATTCGCCTGTGGCGGTTCGAATTGATCGCCGGTGGAGAGACCTATCGTATGAGCTTGCCGGTCGCTACACTACCCATCAGGTATTTCCCGCGTCCGAACCTGCCGGCCATGCATCCGGGCATCGAACGGGCCCTCATAGAGTGGGACTGGCGCATGCAGGACGGCATCGGTACCCGGCGTGAGCCCCGCACCTATGACCGGGCCATCGAGGTCACATTCAAACGAGGCGATGCCCTTATCTCCCACCTTGCCGAGTTGGGTGTATCGACGAACCGAGCCACGTCGCGGTGGTATAGTCTGCGCGATCAGTGGCGCAGACTCCGAGGGACCCCGGGTGTTTCCGAGGTGGACTGGGGATCGCTTTGGAGAGAGGTCCATCGTATCCGGCGGCAGATAGCCCTGGCGAATCCACTGGCCGAGGTCGGCCCCATCGCCTTTGTCAAGTGCGTGCCCACGAGCAACAGCATCATGCAGCAGCAGTACATCGGCAGGTTCGCTCGTCCCGGCGGCGGCGTGTTCGTGCTTCAAGAGCCGGGCAGATCGATGCGGTGCCGGTCACTGACGCAAGGCAGACTGCCTCCGGGGGCCTACCAGCATCTGGACGTGTCCTACGACGGCGGCCGGCTGCTCTTTTGCTTCTGCAAGCTGGCCCGCCCACCGCAGGACGCTCACCAGGGCAATCCGGGACACCAGTACGACATCTACGAAGTCCGGGCAAACGGAAGTGAGTTGAGGTCGTTGATCGCTTCGACCCACGACGACATTGCCCCGCGCTACCTGCCCGACGGAAACATCGTGTTTATGTCAACACGTCGCGGGGGCTACAGCCGGTGTGGGCCGGATTTCTCGCCGTGTCATACGCTGACGCTGGCCCACGGTGATGGATCGCACGCGCGCCTGATCTCGTTCCACGAGGTCCACGAATACGATCCGGCCGTGATGAACGACGGTCGTATCGTCTACACCCGCTGGGATTACGTGGACCGGGAGGCGAGCCTCTACCAGCAGCTTTGGGTCACGCGCCCGGACGGCACCAACCCGGCCATCTACTACGGCAACAACACGTTCAATCCGATGGCGACATTCGAGCCGCGCGCGATCCCCGGGTCGAATCGGATTATGGCCATCGCCGGCTGCCACCACTCGATTGCGGCTGGATCGGTGGTGTTGGTGGACGTCACCCGGGGCGTGGACGACCTTGCGCCGCTGGAACGGTTGACGCCCGATGCGCTCTTCCCGGAAACGGAGGCGCCGGCATTCGGCTGGTCGGACGGGGACGCCGATGACATTCCCGTGCCCGCCAGGCGCTGGCCCCACCACACGTACAAGAGTCCACTGCCGCTTTCGGAGGACTTCTTTCTGGTAAGCTACAGTTTCGACAGACTGGTCTATCGCGAGACCGAACCGAATCCAGCGAATATGTTCGGCCTCTATCTTGTGGACCGCTTCGGGAACAAGGAGCTGCTCTACCGTGACCTGAATGTCTCCAGTCTCTGGCCGATGCCGTTGCGGGCTCGGCCTAGCCAGGTGCCGCTGCCAAAGCAGTCCGATCCGACCGTGCTGGCTGAGGGCACGTTCTACGTCCAGAATGTCTATGAGGCCGATCCGCCCCTGCCCGCGGGGGTCAAGATCGAGGGTTTGAGAATCATCCACCTGTTTCCACGAACGTCGGAGTTTGAAGTGTATCCGACGATTGGCCTGCCTGTGGCGGCGTGCGGTCGGCAGGTCGTGGGGACGGTGCCTGTGGAAGAGGATGGGTCCGCCTACTTCAAGGCCCCGGCACGTAAGGCCCTGGCGTTTCAGGCGTTGGATGAATTGGAGCAGTCGGTCCAGTTCATGCGAAGCGTAACCTACCTCCAGCCCGGCGAGGCGGTCTCTTGTGTCGGTTGTCACGAGCATCGTATGACGGCGCCGCCGAGTTTCCCGAGAGGCCAGGCGTTGAAACGGCCTCCCTCGAGCATTCGGCCGGGTCCCGACGGCTCTAAACCATTCAGTTACCCCCGTCTCGTGCAGCCCATTCTCGACAAGCACTGCGTTCAGTGCCACGGGGGCCGGCGGACCGAAGGCGATATCGTCTTGACCGGCGGCCCGCCTCGATCGGAAGAGGAAGACGAGGACATGCCCTTCTCAGCATCTTATCTGGCGTTGGCTCCGATGGTGAAGTACGCCCAGTGGGCCGCTGTGGTCAGTGATGAGGATTTCAGAGTCTCCAACAGCGAGCCGGTGACGCAGCCCGATTTCTTTGGCTCCCGGTCCAGCCCGCTAATAGCGATGCTGCGAGAAGGCCATGAGGGGGTCGAACTCAGTGACGAGGAGTTCGAACGGCTCGTGACGTGGGCGGACAACAATGCCCTGTTCTACGGCACGTTCGACCCCGAAGACCAGGCCCGTCAACTCAGTGGAAAGCGCATAGAAGGCCCCGTCGTTGACTGAGTGGTGCCGCTCGACGAAGTCGTTGAAGGTCCCAGTCCAGGTTCAGTTACAGGCTGGGGCCGGTTGGGGGGTGCCTCGCGTGGCGATGCCGTGGAGGATGGCTTCGTCGTCGAAGCACATGGGATCAATACAGAGTTACACAAGGAGTTACATGGCAACATTATTTGCACCCCACGCGGTAGATTCATCAAGAACTCCAGATTTTTCGGTCGAGTCAGAATCTCTATCTCGAATCGGCTCATGACACTGGTAGAGGCGGCGATCTGTGCCAAGCAGGAGTAATCATCGGTCGGCATGCGTCGAAAGACCGTCACGAGGCTCGATTTGTGAAGAATTGGCGCGACTGGGGGCCATTGGGGCGCGTTTATCGGCTGATTCGCTCGCCGGGAGGGTTGAAGTGCTTTTCATCTTATAGTATACTCAGGTTTGTATCTGTAGGAAAGCCGATCATGCAGTCAAATGGCAAATCTCGGGTAACACAGGGTTGGTGAGTCCACACAGAGAACATTCGGAGAGACGGGCCGCCATAACATAGGTGTGGCCTCAATTCTAACGAAGGAGGATGGTCATGGTTGCAGTAGACAGAGCCGCATTGATCCTCGTCACCGTGGCGATGGCAATGTTCGCCCTCACGACGACCTCGGCCTCAGCCGATGTCATTCTGAGGGTCGATTTCAATTCCAGTCAGGATGGGGGTGGTGATTCAACAACTGCCGGCGATCCAAGCCTCTCTGAGGCCACCCACAATCAAGAAGGTTGGTCATCTTATCACGCCAATCACGAGGTAATTGCCGAATTCACCACCGCCGACTACGACGGTATCACGGTAACGCCCGACTGGCCAAACACCACGGCCAACACCGTTCGGCAGTCAATTGACCGTGGCGCCGGCAACGATAGTAACTGGGACGATGCTGCCGGTGATCTTAACCTCATCACAGACTTCATCGGTATCGACACACGTACCGGAAATGGCGGTAACGGTGACTGGGACGGCACCACAGGCACACCCACTTACATGACACTCGCGCTCGGCGGTTTAGCCGCCGGCACTTACGACTGGACATCGTTCCATCACGACACCGAAGATGTACATGGCCCGTTCGCCGTTTGGCTTTCAACAGATGGCGGCGAAACGTTCACACAACTCGAAGACGGTGTCATGACGGATTCGACACCGGGCGGAAACCCCGACTCCGGTGCCACGGAAGCGGGTCCGGATGCTAACTCACTTCCTTCAACGTATCACACGTCGTTTAGAGCAGACGGCACGAATGATGTCGTCTTTCGTTTTGCACCTTACTCGGAAGGCGCTGTGCACCGCCAAATCTGGGGCATGAACGGCTTCGTGTTGCGTAGCTTGACCAATCCTGCGTTGGCGAGTCCAGAGACGCCTGCGAATGAAGCGACGGACGTACCTTATGATACGCCTCTAACTTGGACGCCCGGGCAGTTCGCCCAGACGCACGACGTCTACTTGGGGACCGAATCTAACGATGTCAACGATGCTGAGCGGGCCGATCCGATGGGGGTCCTGGTCAGCCAGGACCAAGCCGCGACGAGTTATGCTCCCGAGGGTGTCTGGGAGTTTGGCCAGACCTACTACTGGCGTGTCGACGAGGTCAACGGCGCCCCTGACAACGCCATCTACAAAGGTGAGGTCTGGAGCTTCACCGTGGAACCGCTGAGCTACGCTATCGAAGGGATTGTGGTCACCAGCAACGGCACTCCTGACGCGGGCTCCGGTCCGGAGAACATGGTAAATGGCTCCGGTCTTAGCGCCGACGGCCAGCACTCTGTCGAGAGTACGGACATGTGGCTGGCCAGCGCTCCGGGCGATGAACCTCTGACCATTACATTCGAGTTTGACCGCGTCTACAAGATGCACGAAATGCTGGTCTGGAACTACAACGTGGCTTTCGAGTTGCTGCTAGGCTTTGGCGTCAAGGATGCCACCGTGGAATATTCCACCGACGGAGCCGAGTGGCTAACATTAGGCGAGGCGGTGTTGGCCCAGGCTACGGCGACACCGGATTATGCCACCCCCACGATCATCGATCTTCAGGGCGTTCCCGCTCAATATGTCCGACTCATCGTCAACAGCACTTACGGTGGGATGGGGCAGTTCGGTCTCAGTGAGGTGCGTTTCATGTACATCCCTGCCTTCGCCCGTGAGCCGCAACCGGCCGATGGCCTGACGGATGTGACGCCGGACACTACGCTGAGCTGGCGGGCTGGTCGTGAAGCCGCTTTACACGACGTTTACTTGGGTGCCGAACCCAGTGATCTGGCATTAACGGCTTCGGTCGAGACAACCAGCTACGCGCCCGACGATCTGGAATTCGGCATGACCTATTACTGGCGGATCGACGAGGTCAATGAGGCGGACGCGGTTACCGTCTGGGAAGGCGAACTGTGGAGCTTTGCCACCGAGGAATTCCCCTTGATCGATGGCTTCGAGAGCTACGATGACGAAGACAACCGCATCTATGACACTTGGCTCGATGGCTGGGTCAACGAAACCGGCTCGACGGTCGGTTACCTGGAAGAACCATTTGCCGAACGAACAATCGTCAACAGTGGTCGTCAGTCCATGCCACTGGCGTACGACAACAGTGCTGCCCCGTTCTACTCCGAAGCCGAATACGATCTGGGTGGGATGGACCTTGACACCAACGGCGCCGACACGCTGCGACTGTTCGTTGCCGGACAGACGCCGCCGTACTTTGAGGCCGACAATGGCACAATCCTGATGACCGCCATCGGCGCCGATATCTGGAATGCCGCCGATGAATTCCGCTACGCATACATGAACCTCAGTGGCGATGGAGCGATCGTCGCCCAGGTCGATGGCCTGTACCGCAGTAACGAGTGGGTCAAGGGCGGCGTGATGATTCGCGAAAGCACTGACGCCGGCTCGACCTTTGCCGCCGTCTACCTGACCGGCGACTACGGCGTCCGCTTCCAGGCCCGTGCGGCTACCGACGACAGTGCCATCAGCGACAGTGACGTGGTCACCGACGATCAAGTCGCCCAGGAAGGCCCGGTCTGGGTCAAGATCGAACGCGTGGGCAACACGTTCAACGGCTACTACTCGGCCGACGGCGAGAACTGGACGGCGATGGCCTGGAATCCGCAGACGATCACGATGGCCGGCGACGTCACCATCGGCCTGGCGTTGACCAGCCACGACAGCAGCATCAGCACCGGCGCCGCTTTCTCAGGCATCGCCACCGAAGGCAACGTCACCGGCGGTTGGCAGACGGCCGAGATCGGCGTCGCCCAGCCGACGACCAGCGGCAATTCCATCGAACCGCTCTATGTGGCGTTGGAAGACACGAGCGGCAAGGTGGCGGTGGTAGCCAATCCCAATCCGGCGGCCGTGGGCATCGCGGCCTGGCAGGAATGGCTGATCCCGTACAGTGAACTGGGCGGCATCAACCTCAACAGTGTCGGCACGATGTACATCGGCGTCGGCGATCGGGACAATCCGAGTTCCGGCGGCACCGGCCTGATCTTCATCGACGACATCGGCTACGGCCGTCCAGCGGTTCCCGCGCAGTAACAAGCGGTCGTCGAACCGCGAATCAGGTAGTGTAACGAACGCAAATGGGGCCTGTGTCACAACGCACAGGCCCCGTTCTTATTGCCAGATAAACAGTTGCTTAGCCCGGCAGGTAGATCACCGATAAGGGGCCTTGGGTGCTCTCGCACATCCAACCCGTGCGAGTTGCCATGCCAAATCGTTTCTTTGCCGACAAAGGGCTGTTATTCCTTCTCCATCGTTATGAATCTTTGCAGTGACTATGTGAACCGCCGAGTACGGTCCCGTATGCTCGGTGGTGTGGGAGGGCGAAGGCCGTGAGGCCTTCCCCTAGCCCGATTGCTGATTGAGAAGGGGGCGGACATCAACGCCAGAAGCAACGATGGAGCGACGCCTCTGCATGGCGCGGCCTTTTTCTGTCATACCGAGATCGTCAATCTGCTCTTGGACAAAGGCGCAATGGTGGGTGCGAAGAACATCAGGGGTGAAACGCCGCTTGATGCCGTCGCGGGCCAGCGGAGTCAGAAGTTAGAAGGTATATACAACTGGTTGGCGGAGCTCTGGAAACTCCAGTTGGACCTCGAAAGGATAAAGGTAGTGGCATGGACTCAAATATGGGAGGCAAAGAATGGAAACCACAGTGAAGGACAAGACCAGAACGCTGCTCTACGGCACTGTAGCTCTATTCTGCGCTCTGATTGCCGTGCAGGTGTTGGCCCAGAATAGCGGTACGGGCCAAGCGAAACCATCTGTCGCCCAGTGGCAGCACTGCGCACTGACACACGTCACAGGCGAAACGCCTCAGAACGAACTGGCAAGGAGCATCAACAAGGTGGGGCGGGAAGGATGGGAACTCGTTAGCGTGGCGAACGTGACTGAATCCGGAACAACCGCCAAGACGGTCTTCTACTTCAAGAAACCGCTCTGAACTCACCTTCCGGCTGCAATCAAGAGCCCAGTTCCAATTGGGGTCTCTGCTCTGCGGTGTTCGGAAAAGACATTGACGCCGATTGCGGGTGATCCAAGAGATGTCATTTATGAGCAAAAGTCAGAGTCGGCAAACTCCCAGGTATCTCGCTTCTTCTCCCGCCGCTGCGAGTGGACCTTGTCCTTCAGTGCCGATGCGTTCCATCGCCGCCCACGAGTTCCAGCCCGAGGACACTACCTTGAGCGCACAGGCCTTGCAGAAACTCCTTGGCGCAAGCGGGAAGACGGGCAGTATAATGCATGTGATCGTGCCCGGCACCGTAGCCGGACAAAGTCATCGGGAAGATCCCGAGCGAAAGGCACCATTACTTGCGAGAGGATCCAATGATGGGCTCATTGACCCAGAAACGCGATGGACTCACTCGACGCCAAGCCATCGGACGCGCCGGCCAAGGCTTGGTGACTCTGGCTGCCATGGCACACATGTCCGGCCGAAAGACACAAACCGCAGCGGGAGCGTCAGCACTCAGGCGGGCAGCTCCTGCAGAGGGCCAAAGCAGCGGCGATGCGCGGCCCGCGGAGAAACTCAGAGTGGCCACGTGTCAGTTCCCTGTCAGCGATAGGATCGTCGACAACGCTGAATACATTCGGGGTTTTCTGCATCAGGCGGCCGTGGCCGGAGCCCATCTCTTGCATACGTCCGAGGCCAGTTTGTCCGGATATCCCGGGGTCGATCTGCCTTCGTTCGAAGAGTTCGATTGGAACACGTTGCGGCGGGAGACCACCGCCCTACGTAAGGAAGCCCAAGATCTGGGTCTCTGGCTGGTCCTCGGCTCGGCCCATTTCCTGAACGAACGGACGAAGCCAACCAATTGCCTATACTTGATCGACCCGCAGGGTCGCATCGCTGACCGCTACGATAAGTGTATGTGTACGGGAGGCGATCAAAGACATTATTCCGCCGGAAACCGCTTGGTGACGCACGGCATCCGGGGCGTCCGCATCGGCTTGGCTATTTGTTATGACATCTGTTGGCCCCAGATTTACATGGCTTATCGCGAGCAGGGTGTCACGCTCATGATCCACTCCTTTCACAACGCCCGCGATAAGGGCCCGAACTGCTTGGATGTGCTCAACCTTCGGCAAGTCCCCACCCGATGCGCCGACAACCGCCTGTGGGCCGTAGCCAACAACTCGTCCCAACCATATTCGCACTGGGGCTCTTTCATCGCTCGGCCCGATGCCACAGTCGCCCAGCAGTTGGAGATCAACGAACCGGGAATGCTAATTCACAACTTCCCGGACGGTCTGTCCGAAGGGGGCTGGTTTCATAACCAGCAGCCCCTGAAGTTGCGCCACGACGAAATCATGACTTGGGGAACGCCCAGCCAACACCCGCGACAAGCCAACGGCCAAGCCGAGCCGTAACTGCGGCCGTCCGTACATCATCTCGATTCAGTTGCGCCACTTGGCGCCCGTCAACTAGCAATGAGACCACCTGCGGTTGTCAAGGGGTGATGAGACCAACTGTGCCTTTCGAAGGTCGATATCCCCTATAGTGTCCCTGGTTAGGGTTACCCAGTCCGCCGTTAGATACGAGGGCGTTCTCTTTAATTTTGGCTATTGAACCGCCAAGGAGATTGAGATGATCCAAATAACTCGGGCAAAATAGTGTATTATGGCGTGTAGGATTGCCCTTTATGAAAGATATATGGGAAATCCGGTCTATTGTGATAGGCGTGTCTTCTCGATATACACTAGGTGCCCTTATGCATCTGTGGCGGAACAACTTGGAGGATGGTCAGACCCATGAAGATCTTGTCCCTAAGCCTGGTGATGACGGTATCACTATCCAGCCTTGCTGGTTTGGCCTTATCGGCTGAGCGTCAGGCAGGCATTCCTTTGGCCATTAACGAGTTTATGGCCTCTAACAGTAGTACGGCTCAAGACCCGCAAGGCCAGTATGACGACTGGATCGAGATTCATAATTTTGGAGACACGGCTGTCAATATTGGTGGCATGTACCTCACGGATGATTTGACGGATCCCATCAAGTGGCAGATTCCCACGGACCGTCCCTCTGATACGACCATCCCAGCTCATGGGTATTTACTCATATGGGCTGACAAGGACACCGCCGATACAGGTCTGCACGCGAACTTCAAACTCGACGCCATGGGTGAAGAACTTGGCCTATTCGAGTCCTCACTCTCAGCAATGGGTGGCGTGACCTTGGTTGACTCTGTTGTCTTTGATGGGCAGACCGACGACATTTCCTATGGTCGTTATCCAGATGCCAGTGATGAGCTAGTCTTTTCGGTTTCTGCTACTCCCGGTACCGAAAACACCGTGGGGTACTTGGGCACTGCAAACGAACCTGAATTCAGTCACCCGCGCGGTGTTTGCAGTGAGCCGTTTTCTGTGGCCCTTGCTAGTGACACTGAAGGTGCCACGATATACTATACCCTTGATGGCAGCGAGCCGTATGCCACTGAGATGGGAGACGTATCATCAACCGGCATTCCTTACACGGCTCCGATTCTCATCGATACAACCACCTGTCTACGGGCCAAAGCGGTCAAGGATGGCTGGATGCCCTCGGAGACGATAGCGTGCAGCTATATTTTTCTGGATGACGTTTTACAGCAGCCCGTCCGACCTGAGGGATTTCCCAATCGATGGGGTTCAAAAAACGCTGACTATGAGATGGACCCTGATATTACAAATGACGCACGCTACCGCGGCAATATCAAGAATGCGCTGACATCGATTCCGACCATGTCCATCGTTATGAACCGAGACCATATGTTCGGGGCTGACGGGGTTTACTCAAATCCGGGTCAAGACATAGAAAGACCTGCGTCCGTTGAATTGTTCTATCCGGACGGCACGCAGGAGGGATTTCAGGTCAACTGCGGCATCAAAATCATAGGCGGCGCGTCTCGTAGTATGAGTTCAAAAAACTCCTTGCGCTTGCTTTTCAAGGGTATCTACGGGCCCACCAAGCTCAGATTTCCACTTTTCGGCACGGACGCGGTGCGCGAGTTCAATACGATCGTTCTGCGATCCAGCTTCAATGATGGATATGGCTGGAGTGGCGCAAGGTTCTACGAACAATACACTCGTGATCAGTTTATCCGAACTCTACAGCGCGACATGGGACATGAATCCCCAAACAGCATATTGGCACACCTTTACATCAATGGCTTGTACTGGGGACTCTATTTTCCATGTGAACGTCCGGACGCTTCCTTCTCAGCCAGCTACTACGGCGGCGAGGAAGAAGACTGGGATACGTTTTCCCACTCAGGTATAACCCTCAGAGAAGGCAATGACTCGGCCTTGCAGCAGATGACAGCCTTGTGTCAGCAAGCCTCCCATTCAGATGCAGCCTATCAGCAGCTTCAGGGCAATAATCCCGATGGTTCCCGCAATCCTGATTATCCCTGCTTGTTGGATATGACGAACTACATTGACTATCTGATTCTGAATTACTGTGTCAACAATGAGGATTGGCCGTGGAACAACTACTGGTTTGCTCGAAAACGAACCGCCGACAGCACAGGCTTCAAATTCTACAGTTGGGATTCGGAAATATCTCTGTACTTGCCATCTCGGGCGCACATGGAACTCAACCGGACTACAGATTTCAGAAATGTGGGGAAGTTTCACGGCTATCTCATTCAGAACGACGAATACAGGTTGTTCTTTGCGGACCGCGTGCATCATCATCTCTTCAACGACGGTGTCCTGACTCCCGAGTATATGAGCCGTCTCTATTCAGACGTTGCCGGCCAGGTCGAAATGCCGGTGATTTGTGAATCGGCGCGTTGGGGCGACATGCACCACAGCCAGCCACTTGATCAGGATGACTGGTATGATATGCGCGATTGGCTTCTGGAGAATTTCTTCCATCAGCGATACGACATCGTGTTGCGGCAGTTGGAAAATGCCGGACTTTACCCTGAGGTTGCAGCACCGACATTCTATGTGAACGACACGTATCAACCGGCCCTTCTTGCCATGGCGAGTCCGTCCGGGTTAATCTATTATACCGTGGACGGATCTGATCCACGCCAAACGGAGACGACTTCACAGACAGGCATGATCGCTCACCTCGTAACGGAGAGTGCGGCCAAGAAAGTACTGGTACCCACCGGTACCATTAGTGATGACTGGAAAGACAACCTTCTCTTCGATGACTCTGCCTGGATAAGTGGCACGGGTGGGACTGGATACGAAAGAGGCTCGGGATATGAAGCACTCATCGACATCGACGTCGCAACGCAGATGTACAACGGCAATACCTCCTGTTACATCCATATTCCATTTACCATCACGGAAGATCTGGATAGCTATGATTTTCTGACGCTGACCATGCGGTATGACGATGGTTTCATCGCCTATATAAACTCTGCCGAAGTCCAGCGTATGTCATTTGCCGGTACACCTGCCTGGAATTCACAGGCTGAGAGCAACCATGAGGCCCAGAGTGTCGAGTCCTTCAATCTATCAAATCACCTCAGTGCCCTGCAACGAGGTCCGAACATCCTTGCCATTCACGGCCTGAATGTCTCCGCTGGCAGCTCTGACTTCATTATCTCTGCCGAGTTGATAGCAGGACAGAGGAGTTCCGCGAGTGACGCAAGGATCTCACCTGCTGCTATTGAATATACAGAGGTAATCCCGTTGACCGGGAGCACACACGTCAAATCGCGAGTGCTCGACGGCGGCACCTGGAGCGCTCTAAACGAGACGATCGTTGCGCTCGGCCCGGTGGCGGAAGAACTGCGTATCACTGAGATGATGTACCATCCACAAGGGACCGGTGATTCTAACGATCCCAATGAAGAATTCATCGAACTAAAGAACATCGGAACCGAGACTCTCAATCTGAATCTGGTGACGTTCACCAATGGAATCGACTTCACGTTTCCCGACGTCGACCTTGCAGCAGGGCAGTATGTTGTGGTGGTAGAAGACCAGCAGGCTTTTGCGGCTCGATACGGTACCGACATCAATATCGCGGGCCAGTATTCCGGCCGTTTGGCCAACAACGGTGAGAGGATCAGATTGGAAGATGCGACAGGCCAAACCATACTGGACTTTGAATACAACGACAACTGGTACAGTCTCACTGATGGCAAGGGGTATTCTCTGACTATAATTGATGAGGCCAACACAGATCCCAATAGCTGGAGTGAGAAGCATTCCTGGCAGGCCAGTGCATCCCGAGGAGGCTCGCCCGGATAGCGGTGGGTCGTGTGGTGCGCTGTGTAGCTGTCAAGCACGGACGGGACCACTTTGAGTCGGCAAATCTCGGTGTCGAAGCTCTGCGAGGAGGCGGCGTGTGCGGGGCCGGGGTGGCAGGGCTCCACGGTTCTGGCGTGTTCAATCGGCAGAAAGCCGTTAAGCTTCGGCTCACATCTCCGCAGGCTGTGGGCCCATGTCCAATTTAATGACCGCACCTTCCCACAACTCTGCAACCGACACGCTCAGTTCGTCTCTGAGCCGGCCGTTCACCTTGGCTTGCTGGACATAGTAATTCTCTGGACTGTTGTTCTTGGCGCTTATCACGACGGTTTTGCCTGAGGATGACGTAAGGTATTGTTCGCACTTTCGAGAGTCATGTGAAAAAGGTCCTTTCTCTGGTCGATGGTAGACAAGGCCATTGCAAACCATTCGATCAAGGAAAGGACCTGATGATGCAGAACAGTGAATCGGCCAATACGGACAAGAACTTGAGCCATGTGATCAAGATCAATGAAGCCGATATCCGCAACCACCTCGGTGATATGGTCCGCAGTACGGTTGAGGAGACGCTCAACGATATGCTCGATGCCGAGGCCGACCGTCTGTGCAACGCCAAGCGGTATGAACGATCTCAGGGACGGATTGATGGCCGGGCGGGCCATTACAAACGCAAGCTGCACACGAAGGCCGGAGAGGTGGAGCTGAAGGTTCCCAAGTTGCGGAAGGCGACGTTTGAGACGGCGATCATCGAACGGTACAAACGCCGGTAATGCGTGAGATCCGCCGCAGGAGCCGTGTGGTGGGCTGCTTCCCAGACGGCAACTCGGCCGTCATGCTGGCCGCGGCCCGGCTCAGGCACATCGCGGGGACACGTTGGGGAACACGACGCTACATGAACATGAAGCGATTGAGAGAAATGCAGAACGAGGATCTGGCCCAAGCCAGCTAGCCCGATAACGCGGCACCCCCATGGGGGTGCCATCAGCACAAACCATGACCAGACCAAGGACCATCATAATCGAAAGTGCGAAACAACCTTGACACTACCGCCTGAGCTGTAATCCGGATTCAACTGCAGCGTGATCTTGTTGAAGACCGGGCTGCCGATGTGCAGTGAGGGATTGACCTCACACAGACCTTTGATATCGAATAGGCCTAGGGCTGCCATGACATACCACCCGCTAAGCTGTCCCTGGTCTTCATCCTGACCGTAGCCATAACCATATATGCCCTGCGGTGCAAATATGATTCCCACATAACTCTTTCTACGGCAGTGACATAAGGTTGTCACGGATGAAAGTGTTTGCCTGCTGACGGCGGATTCCGTAGTGTATCTGGACGATGAAATAGAGATTATGGATTACCCTCGCTACGTACCTGGCTTACTGTATCGACGAAGAGCTCTACCAAGCCATTGACTATCTCCGAGAACAGGTACGAGTCCTTGTGGAGCATCAGGAAGAACAGGAAAAACGTATTCGGCTGAGCAACAGCCAGCGAATGAGGGTGGCGGCCAAGGCCAAGCGACTCAGCCGAAAGATGTTGGAGCAATGCACAGAACTGTTTACGCCGGACACGATCATGCGGTGGTTTCGGGAACTCGTGGCTCAGAAGTATGATGGCTCTCAGAACCGAACGTCGCCCGGCCGACCACCGATTACCCAGGAGATTGTAAATCTGGTCATTCGATTCAAGGAAGAGAATCCTCGCTGGGGATATCCGATTGATGATACGGCTGAAATTGTCTGCATCGAGCGATTGGGCGGATTGCTGAAGTCGTACCACAGATTGGCCGCTTGAGCAGGGGGGGCACGACTCGGACAATCGAGCTCGTAGCTGAAGATGTTCACGCTTTCTGCAAGGAAAAGTCTCTCTTACTGTCACTGCGTCTGTGAGCAGGCCCAAACATAGCGCAACATCCATGATGAAACGATATATATCCCTCTCTGGCTCAAGAGTTTATGCTGGGATGAGTCGAGTAGCCTGGGGGATTCACACCCCCAGGCCCTCACGGAACCGTACGTGAAGCTCTCACCTCATACGGCTCTTCCCACCCAGCCGCTGGACCAGTGTGCAAAGAGATGAGGCTGCGTAC
>Ga0272443_10001062_pt1 | contig 43421 bp, 37 predicted proteins | sample SSMAcet12_FD_193581 | JGI IMG/M metagenome (GOLD analysis project Ga0272443, IMG submission 193581) | Marine sediment archaeal communities from Little Sippewissett salt marsh, Falmouth, MA, United States - SSM-Acet-12 | ecosystem: Environmental > Aquatic > Marine > Wetlands > Sediment ...
GGCGCCCACGATCACAAAGACGGCAAACAGGATGTAGCCCGGCCCCAGGTTCGGCGTCAGCCCCTTGAAAAACGGGATCGTCACCCGGGTGTCGAAATCCGGGCTGGCGTAGAGCAGGGCGCCGGCGGTCGCCGCCAGGGCGATCTGCAGGAGAAACTTTCCCTTGACGGTCAGTCCCTTGTTGTGCTTGCGGACCACTTTCAGGTAGTCGTCTGCGAATCCGATCAGGCCGTAGCCCGAGACAACCATCAGCAGAATCCACACATAGGTGTTGGTCAGGATGTTCCACAGCAGGCACGAGGCGATCACCGAGGCGAGAATCAGGGTTCCGCCCATGGTCGGCGTCCCGGCTTTTTTCAGGTGCGCCTGGGGGCCGTCTTCCCGGATGTACTGGCCCACTTGCAGCGACCGCATTTTCCGGATCACCCAGGGCCCGAGCAGAAAACAGATCAAAAAGGCCGTCAGACTGGCATAGATCGTCCGGAACGTGATGTACCGAAAGACGTTGAAGGCCGAGATGGTCGTATGCAGCGGATATAGCAGGTGGTAGAACATGGCCGGTTTTTCGTCGCTCCCTGACGGTTGTCGCCTCATGTCCCCGGGCGAAGGGGGAGGCGGATTATTCAGTGCCTAAAGTGCCTAGAATGCCTAAAATTGTGGAATCGCTTCGCTCAGTCCTCTCATGTGAAATTACCCCCAAAAATAGGCCATAAAATACCCTCGGGGGAGCCCATCGTGCCGCGCCGAGCATCGCAGAAGCGGGCGGACAAGCCCTTCAAGCTGTTTGAGGCCCCTGCTCTTTGGGGGCCGAGTTCTTGAAGGGCCCGCCCGTTTCGAGAAGCGCAGGAAGAAGCGGGGCGCAGGGCGCCGTTTCTTTCTTGTCCGGCATAGCTGAAAGCGAAGCCGGATGGTTACTTTTCTTTGGGCGAGCAAAGAAAAGTAACGATAGAAATATAAAAATTTTATAGTATTATATAAAAATAGTTTCATTTTTGATCAAAATGATCGGCTCCGCCGGCAAGAGGGAGAGCTGTCCTCTGTTTCTTCCCGACAAACGCCAGCAACCCCTCCACGACGTCTTCCATCTTCATGGCCCTGGAGCCCTTCACGGCAACCCAGTCGCCGGGTCGGGCAAAACCGGTCAGATCGACCAGAATGTCGGGTTTTGCACCACAGAAGATCTTCTTCGATTCCATGCCGCCGGCCACGGCCCCTTCTGCGACGGCATCGGCGAAATCGCCTGTAATGTAGAAGCGCGCCAGCCCGCTTTCCGCCGCCTTCTTTCCGATGCCCCGGTGCAGGGATTCGGCCTCCGCCCCCAGTTCTTTCATGTCCCCGAGCACGAGAATCCGTCGTGCGGCGCCGCTTTGCCCAAGGGTGTCGATGACGCCGGCCATGGAGCCGGGATTGGCATTGTAGGTGTCGTCGATGATGGTGACGCCCCCGTCGGTTTTCAACACCTGCAGCCGTCCCTTGACCGGCGAAAACGACTCCAGCCCGGCGCGAATGGTTTCCGGAGAGAGCCCCAGCAGGTGGCCCACTGCCGCCGCCGCCAGGGCATTGTGTACCATGAACCGCGCCGGCGTGTTGAGGACCACCGGAACCGGGCCGGAGGGAAGCGCCAGAAGGAAGTGCAGCCTGCCGGCTTCGGCGCGGATCTTTTCGGCCCGGACCCGGGCATCGGGCCCGGTTCCGAACAAGAGAACCTTAAGGGCGGTCTTTTGCGCCATGGCCAGAACCCGGGGGTCGTCGGCATTGAGGACAGCGCACCGGTTCGGCGGCATTCTTTCCAGCAGTTCGCCTTTGGCTTTCTGTACCCCTTCCAGGGATCCGACCCCTTCCAGGTGGGCGGGCCCCACGTTGGTGATGACCCCGATATCCGGCCGGCAGATATCGGTCAATCGGGCGATTTCTCCAAAATGGTTCATTCCCAGCTCCAGCACGGCCACCCGGTGGTCTACGGTGAGCCTGAACAGGGTCAGTGGCACCCCGATGTCGTTGTTGAAATTGCTGACCGGCGCCAGGGTCGGCCCCAGCGCCGACACCACGGCCACAGTCATCTCCCGGGTGGAGGTCTTCCCGTTGGATCCGGTGATCGCCACCACCCGGGCCTGGAGCCGATTTCGGTGAAAGGCGGCAAGGTCGCCCAGGGCGCGGCGGGTGTCGGCCACAGCGGCGCAGAACACGCCTTGTCCGGCCCACCGGTCGGTGGGCAGCCCATCGACCTTGTCTCGTTCGATCAGGACGGCCCGGCAGCCCCGCCGCACCGCCTCCGGTGCATAGCGATGGCCGTCGTGGGCTTCTCCTCGAATGGCAACGAACAAATCGTCGGCCCCGACGGACCGCGAATCGATGGAAACGGCGGAAAAGCCCGCTGCCGGATCACCACAGACAGCCACGGCGGCTGCGCCTTTTAGAACGTCTTTCCCGGTCCAGGCGGGGAGGTGGTGATCATCGCCGACCATGAATCTTCCTTTGGCCTCCTTACGCCGAGGGCCCGTTTTCCTGCCGTCGGCGGCTTTGATCGGAAAAGGGAGTCACCGCAGAGCTGCGCAGTGCTTTAAACCGGATCCCTTTGCCTGACCGGAAGATGGGGATCGGGCAAAAGTCGATGTGGTGACGTCGATCCGGCTCCTGCACGGACTCTGCGGTGGGCTCTGCATCATGGATTCGCCGCACAGACGCAGAGAGCGCAGAGAAGAGAATATGAACAAATGCTCTGCGTCCTCTGTGCCTCTGCGGTGAGCTCCAGTGCGATCCAATTCGGTTCCTCTCTTTTATGAAAACACCCTTCGGGCCTCTTTTCGGTCGTCGAACTCCAGCCGCCGGGTTCCAATGATCTGATAGGTTTCGTGCCCCTTTCCGGCAATTAGCACCGTGTCGTGTTCCGCGCTGCAGGCCTCGGCCAGTTCGATGGCTCTTCGCCGGTCCGGTTCCACCGTGTAGCCTGTTTGCGCAAACCCCGATGCCAGATCTGTCAGCTCATAGCGTTTTTTGCCGAGCGGTTCGATCCCCGCACAGATCTCCTCGATGATGTCCATCGGGTCCTCGCTGCGCGGATTGTCGGAGGTCACGATGGCCAGGTCCGACATCTTCGCTGCGATGGCGCCCATCTGGGGCCGTTTGCCCCGGTCCCGGTTGCCGCCGCACCCGAACAGGCAGATCAACCTGCCCCGGTTGATCTCTTTTAGTGCCCCGAGCACGTTTGCCAGCGCATCGGGGGTGTGGGCATAGTCGATGAAGACGAAGCGCCGCTTCGATCCCTGCACGGCTTCCAACCGCCCCGGTATCCTCGTCACAGAAGCGATTCCGTCGGCGATGGCCGAAAGAGGAATCTTCAGGGCGGTTGCGGCCCCCGCCGCCGACAGGATGTTGGCCAGGTTGTGGCTTCCCACCAGGGCCGACTCGATGGGCGTTCGGCCGGCGGCAGTGACCAGTTCCGCCCGGATACCCCGCCGCCGGAGGGTTGCGCTTTCCGCCCTGACCTGACAGCTGCTGGAGGTCCCCGTGGTGATGACCCGTCCCGGGATCTCGTCGGCCAGCGCGGCGCCCCGGGGGTCGTCTACGTTGATCACCGCCGTGCGCTCCGGCTTCGGGTTTTCCGGGCCCAGATGCCGGGAAAACAAGGTCTTTTTGCACTCCCAGTAGGCATCCATGCTCCCGTGAAAATCAAGATGATCCTGGGACAGATTGGTGAAAACCCCCACATCCAGGGGGCATCCCTCGATACGGTGCAGCGCCAGCCCGTGGGAGGACACCTCCATGGCCACGTGGGTGACGCCGCTGTCGGCCATCGCTGCCAGGATCCGCTGCAGATCGATGGATTCCGGCGTGGTTACCGGGTTGTCAAAGATCCTGCCGCCGTACCGGTAGCCGATGGTGCCGATGGCCCCGGTGCTCAGCCCCGCCTTCTTGAATATGCCTTCCAGCAGCCAGATCGTGGTGGTCTTTCCGTTGGTTCCGGTGACGCCGGCCATCATGAGCCGCCGGGCAGGGCGGCCGAAAAATTCGGCCGAGATCCGCGCCAGGGCCCGGCGGCTGTCTTCGACCACAACCAGGGGAACCTTTGACGCTGCCGGCCGTTCGGCCACCACAGCGACCGCCCCCCGGGCTACGGCATCGTCGATGAAGTCGTGTCCGTCGGCCGAAAACCCCTTCACCGCCACGAACAGACCTCCGGCGGCGACGTTCTGGGACCGGCAGTGGACCGAGCGGACATCAAGGCCCCGGGCCGTTTCCTGCGACTCGGCGCTCTCGGCCTGAGCGCCGGCGGGCGAAACAATCCGGCTGACAGCGACCGATCGCAGCAGCCGGTCGAGCTTCACCCTGTCACCTCGTGGCCAGCCGATACCCGAAGCCGGCCCTTTCCCCCGCCGGGCGGAATGTTGAGGTATTGCAGGGCGCCTTCGGCAATCTTTTTAAACGCCGGTGCGGCCACCACCCCGCCGTAGTGGGATTTTTGTGGCTCGTCGATGGTGACAAGCACCACGATTTCAGGATCCTCCAAGGGGGCGAACCCGACGAAGGAGGCCACGTAGCGGTCTTTGGCATAGCTTCCCCCGCTGTCCACCTTCTGGGCGGTGCCGGTTTTCCCGCCGGCGGAGTAGCCTTCCATGACGGCCAGCGCGCCCGAGCCGTCTTCCGCCACCACCTGGCTCATCATGCGGCGAAGCTGGGCTGCGGTGTCTTCCGAGACAGCCCGCCCGACCGGCTTCGGCTCGGTTCGGTGGATGAGGCGGCCGTTTTTGTCGGTCACCGCCTGGACGATGTACGGGCGCATCAGGGTTCCGCCGTTGGCGATGGCGGCGGTCGCAGCGGCAAGCTGCAGCGCGGTCACCGAAACGCCCTGGCCGAAGGAGACGGCCCACTGGTCGATCTTGGACCATTTCTGCCAGGGCAGCAGACAGCCGGGGCTTTCCCCCGGACAGTCGATGCCGGTGCGCCGGCCGAATCCGAATCGCTGAAGCGTCCGGTGCAACTCCTGGGCGCCGACCAGGTCCCCGATCTTGGCCGCGCCGATGTTGCTCGACACCCGAAGCACACCGGCCAGCGACAGCCATCCATGGGGCTTGATGTCGTGGATGACGTTGCCCCCGACCCGGTATCGCCCGTTTTCGCAGTAGACGACCGAATCCGGGGTCATCCGGCCCGTCTCCAGGGCCGCGGCCGCCGTGAAGATTTTCAGCGTAGAGCCGGGCTCGTAGGGGTCGGTGATCGACCGGTTCCGCCATGCGCCCCGGTCGAATTCGTCAAAGGCGTTGGGATTGAAGAACGGGTAATGGGCCAGGGCCAGAACCGCCCCGGTTTTGGCGGACAGAACGACGGCGATGCCTGATTCGGCCGTGAATTCGGCCACGGTGGCGGCCAGGGCGTCTTCGGCGATGAACTGAACGCCGCGCTGGAGGGTGAGCACCAGATTGTTTCCGCTGCGGGTTGCCGAAGAACCTTCGGCCTTCTCGAATCCCCTTCCCAGCGCGTCGCGCAGGATCGTGGTCTGGCTGCTCCTGCCGGCCAGCTCGTTGTTGTAATAGTACTCGAGCCCCTCCAGGCCGGTGCCGTCCACCCCGGCAAAGCCGATGACCTGGGCGGCCAGGACGGTGTTCGGATAGAACCGCTTGTGTTCCGGAACGAAATCGATGCCGCCGATGGCCAGCGCCTCTACGGCCCGGGCCTCCTTGGGGTCGGCCTGCCGTTTGATCCAGACAAAGGGGCGGTCCAGGCGCAGTTTTCGATGTAGCTGACCTTGGCTGGTGGAAAGCACCGAGGCCAGCGCCCGGGCCGCGCCGACCGGATCCGCAATCCGGCCGGGGTAGGCGGCCACCGAATGAACGTCTACGCTGACCGCCATCTCCTGGAGACCTGCGTCGAAGATCGCTCCGCGCTTTGCCTGCTGGTCCAGAGATGCCTTGACCTGGCCGACGGCCTTTTCCGAAAGCCAGGAGTGCTGGAATATCTGCAGGTATGCGGCCTTGGCGCCGATTCCCGCCAGGATGGCACTGAACAGGACCCCGATCAGGATCGTTCGGAGCCGGAGCCGCTTTTGGACGGAGTCGGGTTTCATGGCATCACAATGGTCTGCCCTGCGTTGGGCATGGTCAGCCCCAGCCGGCGGCGGGCGATTTCCGCGATTCGTTTCGGATTTTTCAGATGAGCCAGTTCGATCCTGAGCTCGTTTTGCCGGGCCGTCAATTCCCGATGCCGATCGGCGCCTTCGGCGATTTCATATCCTGTCCGCACGCATTGCACCCGGCACCAGGTGTAAAAGAGGAGTTCGGCCAGAAAAATGGCCAAAAGAACCATCCAGATTCCGGCCAGCCGGGGTGGTTTTACGCTTTTTCGGTTTTTTCTGGCCATTATAGCCTCTCGGCTGCCCGCAGCCGGGTGCTTCGCGCCATCGGATTGGCGCGAACCTCTTCCTGCGAAGGGGTTGCGGCCCTTCGGGTCAGAATCCGCAGCGTCGGCTGATGGTTGCAGGTGCATACCGGCAGGCCCGGAGGGCAGATACACCCCGCGGCATGCTGCTTGAGCCGGTGCTTGACGATCCGATCTTCAAGAGAGTGGAAGGAAAGAACACAGAAGCGCCCGCCGGCGTTGAGCAGCTCCGGAACGGTGTCCATGAATGCCTCCAGCCGTGCCAACTCCTGGTTGACGGCGATGCGAAGGGCCATGAAAACCCGGGTGGCGGGATGAATCCGGCCGCCGGCCCCTGTTTTTGGAATTGCGCCGGCCACGATCTGCGAAAGATCTTTTGCGGTGGCGATGGGCCGTTTTTTTCGCCTTCGAACGACGGCCCGGGCGATTCGATTCGCCCAGCGCTCCTCTCCATACTGCCTGAAGATTCGGGCCAGCTCCTTTTCGTCGGCCTGCTGAATCAAATCTGCTGCCATCGTTTTGGATTCGGTGTCCATCCGCATATCCAACGGCTCCTCACGGCGGAAGCTGAATCCGCGGCCGCTTGCTTCCAGCTGGTACAACGACAGGCCCAAATCCAGAAGAATGCCGTCGACGCCGGAGATCGCCAGCTTCGACAAAATGGCCGGGAGGTTGGCGAAATTGTCGTGGAACAGCCGGACGTTGTCTCGGCGGTCTTTGAAGATCGCCTCCGCATGTCGGATTGCCTCGGGGTCCTGGTCGATGCCGATCAGCAGCCCGCCCGGCACGATCCGCTCGAGGATGGCGTCGGCATGGCCGCAGCCTCCCAGGGTTCCGTCCACCACGACTTTCCCTGGGGAGCAGTTCAGGTGCGCGAGGACCTCCTCGCGCATGACGGAGATGTGTCGGTAAGCCATGGGGCAAGCCGCGGCCGGCTCGGACTAGAGCCCGAGCTTGGCGATTTGGTTTCGAACCTCCTCTTTTTGCATGTCCTCGGCCATATGCAGATTTTCCGATTCCCAGCTCTCACGGGACCAGATTTCGAAATGGTCCAGGACGCCGACCAGCACGATTTCCCGATCCAAGTTCGCATATTGGCGAAGCGACGGCGGAATGAGCACCCGCCCCTGCTTGTCGCAGGCGCAGTCGAACGCCCCGCCGACAAAGACCCTTCGGAACCGCCGGATCGCGTCGCTTTTTTCGGCCATGGACAGAATGCGTGCTTCAATCCTGCCCCATTCATCATAGGTATAGGCAAAGATACTGCCGTCCATGCGGGTGAGCATCACCCCGTCGCCGCCGCCGACCCGGATGATGTCCCGGAACCGGGCGGGAATGATGAAGCGGCCCTTGTCGTCGATGGTGTGAAACGAGCTTCCCCTGAACATGGCGACACGCGCTCCTTTTGTCGGAGCAATTCCCTGTTGCTTTACTCCACTTTAATCCACCTGCTGAGGATAAAATCGTAATAATGCTGTTATGTCAAGGGAAAAGTGAAATCGATATAATATTTTTTATAATAATTATTTAAACTTAAAACGGAAATGATAGGTTCAAAGCGAGGTGGAGTAATGTGGTTCTTTTCGTCCGATTCGGGTGCCTGGAGAATCGATCTATTGGCGGCGCCGGCGCCGGGCGCCGATATTCAAATATAAAAACAAATATATCGGCATGTTATGATCCGACTCGAACACCGTACGTTTTGCCTGAAAGAAGATGACCGCATCCGGGGGAGGAAAGTGGCTTTCCAGGGTGCAGCGTCGCCTCGGTCCTGGCGCCGGTGTTTTTCCTCATATGAAACTTCGGTTGAAGTCGCGGTTTTGCGCAGGGGACGACCTATGCCCGTCCGAACGTTATTTTGACAAGCGCTCTAAAGGAACCCCTGTCCCCTCGATCTACAGAGCAAAGGGCTTGAAGTTCCGGGCCATGTATGGGATAAGGTACCGGCTTTTCAGTCTGTCCCGGCAGCATCCCCGCCGGAGGCGGAAACCCCGTAACGAAATTTATTCCCCGGCGTCCGGGTTTTCGGCCGCCCCTCCCAGCGCCGGCCCCGGATAGACCGAAATCATGAACGACCGATGGTTGGGGGGAGTCGCTGTTGGCAGCCTGCGCGTCTACTTTCGAAGGTCCGGAAAAAAAGCTCGAAATCATTTTGACCGATCCGCAGCCGGATTTGCGTGACAATTCCGACGGCCGGTGGCATCGCGTCGTGGCCGCCAGCGGTGCCGAAGTGATCAGTTCGATTTCCTCTGCGGACCTGGATGCCTATCTGCTGTCCGAATCGAGCCTTTTCGTATGGCCGGACCGGATCCTAATGATCACCTGCGGCAAAACGGTGTTGCTTCGGGCGGTGCCGGAGATCGTGAGGATTGTCGGTCGGAAAAACGTCGCTATGCTCTTTTACGAGCGGAGAAAGCTGATGTTTCCCTCCGACCAGCCGGCCGATTTCGAAGCCGATGTGGAGATGCTGACCCCGTATTTTCCTGGAAAAAGCTATCGGCTCGGTCCGGCCAACGACGACCACGTGCATCTGTTCTTTTCTTCCCACAAGCGGATCGAGACGACGATGGATGCCACCTTGCAGGTCATGATGAGCGATCTGTCCCCGGTCATGGCCCGGCATTTCTTCGCCGGAAACGGCAGCGCCGCCCAGATCGAGAAAAACAGCGTCATCGGCAGCCTGTACAGCGGGATGCGGATCGACAGCCACCTGTTTTTCCCCGGCGGGTTTTCCCTGAACGGCATCTGCGATGCGAGCTACTACACCGTGCATGTGACGCCCCAGAAGGAAGGCTCCTACACCAGTTTTGAAACCAACGTCATCGAGCCCGATTACAGTCCCACCGTGGTCCAGGTGATCGACGCCTTCAGACCCGGGCGGTTTTCCCTGGTGTTGACCAGCAGCATGGAACCCCGCCTGAACACCCTGCACCGGATCATTTCAGGCAGGATACCTGGCTACCGCATCCTGGAAAAAAGCTACCATGAATTCGACTGCGGCTATGCCGTCACTTTTTTCAACTGCATCAAAGACGGACCAGAGGATCAAGCGACATGAGCAAATCCACCGAACCCGAGCTCTGGATCACCGAAGAGCATCAGGGAACCGTCAGGCTTTCTTTCAAGGTGTCCCAAAGCCTTTTTTCCCAAAAGAGTCCCTACCAGCAGGTCGACATCGTCGAAACCCGGGGTCACGGTAACATGCTGCTCAACAATGGGGTGGTCATGCTTTGCGAGCGTGACGAGTTCGTGTATCATGAGATGATCGCCCATGTGCCGCTCTTTGTTCATCCGTCGCCGCGGCGTGTGCTGGTCATCGGGGGGGGGGACGGCGGAACGGCGCGTGAGGTGCTGCGGCACCAAGGCATCGAGCAGGTGGTGATGGTGGAAATCGACGGCATGGTGGTCGATGCCTGCCGGCGGCATCTTCCCTCGGTGAGCCGCGCGCTGGACGATCCCCGGCTCGAGGTTCTCATCGAGGACGGGGTCCGGTATGTGGCGGAAACCGATCGACGGTTCGATCTGGTCATTGTCGACTCCACTGATCCGGTGGGGCCGGCAGAGCCGCTTTTCAACGCTGATTTTTATCGAAACGCTGCCCGGATCCTTGAAGACGACGGGATTCTGGTCACCCAGGCAGAATCGGCCCACTACGACCGGGAGATCCAGAAGCCGATGTTCGGCGATCAGCGGGGCTTTTTCGCTAGGCTCCACCTGTACCTGTATTCCAATTTGACCTATCCCGGCGGCCTCTGGTGTTTCGGGTTCGCGTCCAAGAAGTACTGTCCGGTCAAGGACTTCGATCCCGGCCGGGTGGCCGAAGCCGGGATCAAGACCCGATATTACAATCCCGGTGTGCACTACGGCGCTTTCATGCTGCCCAATTTCGTCGCCAAAGAACTTGCCGGCGTTCTGGACCCTGTTCCCGGGCTGTCCGCAAAGCAGATCGTTCCCAGGGGCACCGGAAGATAAACGCAAGCCGGTCCCTTCGGCTGGCGGTTTCGATGCGGCCGCGGCCGCCGCGTGCCGACCCCCCCAATTTCGGAAAGCAGGTCATGCGCAGAAAAGACAAACAAATTGACGATCCGGCGGTGATCGAGTCGATCATCCGGCGCTCCTTGGTCTGCCGGCTGGCCATGACCGATGGATTTCAGCCATATGTGGTGCCCATTTCCTTTGGATTCCGGGACCGCTGCCTCTATTTTCACTCGGCCGGGGAAGGACGAAAGATCGAACTGCTCCGGAAAAACCCGAGGGTTTGTTTCGAGTTCGACGTCGACCTCAATCTGAAGAAGTCCGACCGGCCCTGCCGGTGGGGGATGAAGTTCAAGAGCGTCGTCGGCTTTGGGACGGCCCGGTTCATCGAAGACCCGGTGCAGAAAAGAGAGGCCCTCGCCGTCATCCTGTCCCACTATGCCGGGGAGCGGTTGGAGATCCCGGATGAGGAAATCCGCCGGGTGACCGTCTTTTGCGTGAAGATCGAGCAAATGACCGGAAAGCAGAGCGACTAGATGTTCGACGAAACGATAAGCACCGAAGCAGCCGAAGAAACCCCGATGGTGGATGCCGTCCGCGAAAGGGCCCGGAAATTTTTCCACGGCGCCCGCGGCAGCCATGATTGGGAGCATACCCAGAGGGTGGAGTCTCTGTGCCGGCGCATCGGGCCGGTGGAGGGCGCCGACATGGAGGTGCTTTTGATTGCGGCCCTGCTTCACGATGTGGGCAGGGCCGAGCAGGACGGCACGGCGGGAAAAATCTGCCACGCCCGCCGCGGCGCCGAGGTGGCAGAAGATCTCGTTCGGGCCCTTTCCATGAGCCGGCGCCGGCAAGACAATATCCTGCACTGTATTCGGGCCCACCGCTTTCGGGGAAAGGAGCGGCCCGAAACCGTGGAGGCCAAGGTGCTGTTCGACGCGGACAAGCTCGACGCCATCGGCGCCGTCGGGGTGGCCCGGGCGTTTTTATTTGCCGGCGAGGTCGGCGCGCGACTGCACAACCCGGATGTGGATCCGGCCGCCACCCGTGCCTACACGCGGGAAGACACCGGATACCGGGAATACAAGCTGAAGTTGAGCAAGATCCGGGATCGGATGCTGACCGCCGAAGGGCGGCGGCTGGCCGAAGAGCGCCACGCCTTCATGGAGGCGTTTTTCAACCGATTTATCGAAGAACACCAAGGAAAGAGGTAGCCGAAATGAGCATCAACGTGGTCGAGCGGATCGACGATCGGGTGGCTGTCCGGCACGTGCTGGTCAGCGTCTCAGACAAAAGCGGGCTGGACAGGTTCATTCCCGGCCTTCTCGGGATCAACCCCGAGCTGAAGATTTTTTCCACCGGCGGCACCTTTTCCCGGATCGGCGAGATCCTGGGCGAGCGGGCCCAAGATCGTCTGGTTCAGGTGTCGGATTACACCGGACAGCCCGAGACCCAGGGAGGGCTGGTCAAGACCCTCGATTTCAAGATCTATCTGGGGCTTCTGACCGAAACATACAACGAAGCGCACCAGGAGGATCTCCGCCGAACCGCAGCGGTGCCCATCGACATGGTGGTGGTCAACCTGTATCCCTTCCAGCAGACCGTGGCCCGGCCGGAAGTGACCGTGGAAGAGGCCCGGGGAAACATCGACATCGGAGGACCGTGCATGATCCGGGCCTCGGCGAAGAACTATCTGCGGGTGGCTCCGGTGGTCGACCCGGGGGACTACGACCGAATTCAGGAGGAGCTGGAAAAAACCGGCGGAAACCTGACGGCGGCCCTGCGTTTTGCTCTGGCCAAGAAGGCCTTTGAACACACCGCCGCCTACGACCGGGCGATCGCCGAATTTCTCCGGGAAAAGTCCGAGCAGGAGATGAGAAGCTGCTATACGTTTGAAAAATGACCGGCGCTTCGCGCTGCTGGGAAGCTGGGAAGCCAGAAGGCTGGGAAGCTAAAAAACAGATGTCCGATGTCGGAGGTCAGATGTCAGCAAACAAGGGAAGACAGGGGACAGAAACTGATCTCTGTCGTGGGCTCTCGTGCTCGATTTTCTGTTGTCTGCATTCCAGCGTCCCAGCCTCCCGGCTTCCCAGCTTTATCGTTTGGCAAAACCCTTGAAGCACAGATCACAGAGCACAACACCTGAATTTTAGGAGGCACCGTCATGGCCGAAGACCTGAAAAAAATGTACCGAACGATTGTGGACGAGCATTTTCCCGGAAACATGGAGATCAGCTTCGTTGCGGGCGACCGGCGGCAGACCCTGTTTTATGAAAAGGTGCTATGGGAGATTGAAGGAGTCTACAAGGGTCTCCGATACGGAGAAAATCCCGGCCAGGAGGCGGCTCTCTACAAACTGGTCAACGGCAACCTGGTGCTGGGCGATGCCGAGTCGATTCAGCCGGGCCGGTATCTGGCCTCGGACATCGAATTGCTGCAGTCCGGAAAGCACCCGGGAAAGACCAACCTCACCGACGCCGACAATGCCCTGAACATTCTGCGTTACTTTACCGACCGTCCGACGGTGGTGATCGTAAAGCATAACAACCCCTGCGGCGTGGCCCGGGCCGATACGCTGGAGTCGGCCTATGAGCAGGCAAACATGGCCGACCGGGTCGCGGCCTTCGGCGGATGCATCGCCCTGAACCGGACCGTGGACAAGGCCACCGCCGAGTCGATCTGCCGCCAGTATTCGGAGGTGGTGGTCGCCCCGGAATTCGAGGACGGGGTGATGGACATTTTTGCGAAAAAGAAAAATCTCCGGGTGGTGCGCATCGCCAACATCGAACGGCTCCAGACTTTCGTAGGAAAGCGCTGTGTCGAGTTCAAGAGCCTCATCGACGGAGGGATCATCGCCCAGTGGTCCTTTGTCCCGGAGACCCGGTCGGCAAGGGACCTGGCGCCGGCCGAGTGCGAATACCAGGGAAAATCGTACCGGATCGGGCGCAACCCCACTGAAAAGGAAATCGACGACTTGCTTTTCGGCTGGCTCGTCGAGTCGGGGGTGACCTCCAATTCGGTGATCTACGTCAAGGACAATGTGACGGTGGGCATCGGCACCGGCGAGCAGGACCGGGTCGGGGTCGCTGAAATCGCCCGGGACAAGGCCTACCGGAAACTGGCCGACCGGTATTGCTTCCAGGAGCACGGCATCGCCTACAACGAGCTTTTCGACGCCGAAAAAAAGGCTGCCATCGACGAGCGGGTAGCCCGGGAAAAGGGCGGCCTGATCGGTGCGGCCATGGTCAGCGACGCATTTTTCCCCTTCCGGGACGGCGTCGATGTCGGGCTGCGTGAGGGGGTGACCGCCGTGGTCCAGCCGGGAGGCTCCAACAACGATTATCAAGCCATTGAGGCCTGCAACGAGGCCGGTGCCACCATGGTGTTTACCGGACAGCGAAGTTTCAAGCACTGACATGGTCACTAAAAAACGACTGGTCCTGGCAGCCGCAATCACGGCGCTCATTGTTGTTCTCCTCGCGGTTTTTGCCGCACTGATGGCCCCGCGCCTGATAGACAGCCAGGCGGTGCGTGCCGCAATCCAGCGCGAAGTGTCGAGCCGGACCGGTGGAAACTTCACCGTGGACCGCATCGCTTTTAAACTGCTGCCCCTGCCGCGGCTGAAGGCCTTCTCCCCGCGCTTTGTCAGAGGCGAATCCATTTCGGCCCGCGCCGACACGGTCATTCTCTATCCGCACATTTTACCCCTGCTCACGGGCAAGATCCGGATCGCGCGCCTGCGGGTGACGGCGCCGACTGCGGAGCTGGCTGCTCCCCCTGCGAGGGAAGCCGCCAAAGACGGCGGTCCGGTTTTTTCCCCGGAGGCCGCGGGCGCCGCATTTGCGTCGGCGTTTGGCCAGATCAAAAGCCAGGTGCCGGATCTTTCGGTCGACGTGGTTGGCGGTACCCTGGTCCTGAAACTGGATGACGGCTCCGTGTTCCGCTTCGAGCAGATCGATGCGGATCTTTCCACGATGGCGCCCCACTTCGATATGAGCTGCCGCTCGGACTTGTGGGAGCGTCTTCGGGCAAGATGGACATTCGACGAAGACCGGCCGTTGGGAAAGGGCGAAGTCACCGTCGTCCAACTCCGACCGAAGCGAATTGTCAATCGCCTGCTGCCTGCGTCCGGGCCGGTCGTACAGTCCGCCCGGGTGAATCTGGCCATCAAAATCTTTCCTGGAAAAGAAGGACTGCCGCGCATTTCTTTTACCGGGGATCTGCCCGAGGCGGTTTTCCAGCAGAACACAGAGAGGGTTTCCGTCTCCGCCGATTCGTTTGCCGGCAGCCTTCAGCTGGAAGAGGAGCAGGTGCTTCTCGTTGTCGACCGGTGGAAAGGCAAATCCCCCGACCTGGATCTGTCCGCGCGTTTCGGTTTCGATCGGGGGGCCGGATCAACCGTCACTTTGCGGGATATCGAGCTCCGGGGCGCGGGCATCGATGTGGCCGCGGTGAAAGCGCCGGTTCTTTTCTTTGGCGGCCGCGAGGCCGTGCTCGACGACGTCTTCGATGTGATCCGGGCGGGCCGAGTCGACAACCTGCTGATCGGGGCCCGGATCCCCGGCCCCGAGGAGCCCTTTGTCCCGGAGGATTTCAGGCTGGAGGGGCAAATCAAGGCCGGCGCCATTCACATCCCCGGCATCGATCTGGACCTGACGTCGGTGGCGGGAACGGCCAGCATCGAAAACGGCCGGCTCACGGCCGAGAGGCTCAGGGCCGTGCATCAAGACATTTCAGGATCCGGCGGCGTCCTGAGCCTTTCCCTCTTCGACGGCCAAAGCCGGTTCGAGCTCGATATCCGCGTCGATGCCGGACTGCCGGGTCTTCCGAAAACCCTTGCCCGCCTGATCGATACCCCCTCGTTTTCCAGGGGAGTCGAGACGATCCGGTCCCTCAAAGGGCGCGCGCAAGGCCGGCTGATCCTCGGTGATTACCTGGATGACATCCGGCCCCGGGTCGACGTCGATCAAATCTCCGCTGTTGCATCGCTGACCTTCCTGCCCAAGACGGTTGAATTCTCCGGAGGAAATTTTTCCTACGAGGGGGCATCGATTTTCGCCGAGAATCTGGATCTGAGCACCGGCGGGGCAACGTTTTCTGGAGTTTCCAGCCGCCTGCAATGGGAAGACGAGCCGATGATCGAGCTGTCGGCGGCCGCCGCCGATGTCCAGATCGATCCGGTCATGACCTGGCTGCCCGAGATGCCGGCGTTCTCCAGCCTGATTTCCGATCTTTCTTTTTCCGGCGGTGAACTTCGCCTGTCGGCCCTGCGTCTCAGCGGTCCCCTTCGATCTCCGGCGCAGTGGCGGTTCGACGCCCGGGGCGATCTGACTTCGGTCAACATTGAAAGCGCCCGTCTTCCGGCACCGGTTGCCTTGGCCCATCTGTCCTTTCAGGCCGGCCCCGGCACCTTTCGGGCCGATGACATCGAACTCGGATTTCTGGACGCTGTGCTGTCCGGGAGCGGGGAGCTGACCGGCGCACCGGCGGCTCCCGACGAAGCCCGCTTTTCCGTGGAAGGCCTGATCGGCACGGAAGCGGATCGTTGGCTGCTTGCCCGCTTCAAGGCACCCGAAGAACTTGCTTTGCGGGTGCACCGCATTGCCGATGCCGAATTTCATTGGCGACGCGGCGGTTTTTATGACCTTTCAGGGGATCTGCTCCTAAACCGCGGCATGCGGGTTTCGACCATCGCTTCCATCGGGCCGGATCATTTCGATCTGAAGCGGCTGACCATTGAGGATGGAAAATCCAATGCAGAAGCCTCTTTCCGACGGACGGCAGAGGAGGCGGCGTTTTCCTTCAACGGTCGGCTGTTTTCGGAGACGGTGGATCAATTGGTCAGGGACAACCGGTTCTTGGACGGCCATATCATGGGCGGCTTCAAGGGGAGATTCGACCTCGACACCCCCTCCCGGGGCACCACCGAAGGCCGCCTGGAGATCGAAAACCTGTCCATTCCTCCATTTAAAGGGCTGAAGACGCACATCCTGCGGGCCTCGGTGTTCGGGGAGGGGCGAAGGCTCGATGTGGAAAGGCTCGATTTTACCGTAGACGACAGTTCCTATCGCCTCAGTGGCGCGGTGACCCCCCAAAAAGACGCCTTCGATCTAGACATGACGCTTTCGGCCGAGAAGATCGATCTGAACCGATTCCGGGACGCATTTGCAAACGGGCCAGAGGCGCAGCAAGAAGAGCCCAAGCGGTTCTTCCTGCCGATCACCGGGATCTTGGCCATCGACGCCGAAAAGATTCTCTACGACCGGTACCGGTTGGACGTGGTGTCAGGCAAGGCGGTGTTTTACGCAGACCGACTGGAGGTGGAATTTCAGAATGCGACCCTGTGCGGTATCGCGGTTCCTGCCGCCGTCCGCTATACGCCCGGGTCCTTGGCCCTGGAGGTCCGGCCTGCGGTGTCGGGAGGCCAGCTTTCGGAGACGGGCGCCTGCCTGTTTGGGGATGGCCACCGCGCCGACGGCCGGTTTTCCCTTCATGGGATCGTTTCCGGCAGCGGAAAGCCTGAAGCAATTGTGTCCACGCTGCAAGGGGGCCTGAATTTCAGCTCCCAGGACGGCCTGATTCGGGAAAGTCTCGGATATAATGTCCTGCGCCGTGTGCTGGCCCTGGTCAATGTCACGGAGATTTTTGCCGGTGCCATGCCCGATTTCAGCCGGAGCGGACTTCGGTACAATGCGATTAAGGGCCGGGCCGACATCGAGGAGGGAACGCTGTACATCCGCGAGATGGTGGTGGATGGGAAAAATCTTACCCTGACGGCCCAGGGAAGTGTCAATCTTGTCGACAAGGCGTTGGACCTGACCGTTTTGGTGGCACCGTTCAAAACCGTGGACCGGATCGTCGGCAAGATTCCCCTGGTGAGCGACATTCTTCAAGGAACCCTGGTTTCGATACCGGTTCATGTCCGCGGGACTCTCGACGAGCCGGAAGCGGCCTTCATGTCACCCCAAGCAGTGGAAAGGGGGCTGATCGGCATTACCGAACGGACCCTCCAGCTTCCTTTGAAACTGATCAATCCCTCGGCGCCAAACGGATCGCCGTAACCCGGCTGTCCCCATCCGGCGGCGGTTGACAGCGGCTTTCCGCCTCTATTATGCTTGCCAGTGATTGTCACTATTGCATTTCGTTCCATCTATGTATCGAGGAGGAATCGATGAGCCTGGAGTATGACCAGCGCCAGTGGACCCGAAGGGAGTTTATCGCGGCCGGCGCCCTGGCCGCAGCCGGCGTTGTGGTCGGCTGCGCCGCAAACCCGGTGACGGGCCAGAGCCAGTTGATGCTCATGTCCAGAGAGGAAGAAATCGCGCTGGACCGGCAGCATTCTCCCCAACAGTTTTCCGCCGACTACGGAACCGTTCAGGATCGGCAGCTGAACGCCTACATCGACGACACCGGAAAGCGGATCGCGGTCAACACCCATCGTCCGGACATGCCTTATTCCTTCCGGGTGGTCAACGCCACCTATGTCAATGCCTACGCCTTTCCCGGCGGCAGCATCGCCACTACGCGGGGCATCCTGCTCAAGCTCGACAACGAGGCCGAGTTGGCTTCGCTGCTTGGCCACGAACTGGGCCACGTCAATGCGCGCCACACCGCCCAGCAGATGACCAAGGGGACCATCGCCCAGGTCCTCGTGGGCGGCCTTGCCGCCTATGCCGGGAGTCAGGGACAGATATACGGCACACTGGCCTCCAGCCTGGGGATGGTCGGTGCCGGCGCTTTGCTGGCCTCATACAGCCGGGAAAATGAGCGGGAGGCCGACGACCTGGGGATGCGCTACATGGTGCGCTCCGGATACAGCCCCGACGGGTTCGTCGGTCTCATGGAAATGCTCAACGCCATGAGCCGGCAGGACACCTCTGCCTTCGAGCTGATGTTCGCCACCCACCCCATGAGCCAGGAACGGTACGACACCGCCGTGGCCCAGGCGGCTGCCTACCCGGAGGCAAGGAAAAATCCGCTGTACCGGGAGCGTTACATGGACCACACCGCAGGGCTTCGGGCCAAGGCCGGGGCCATCGAGAAGATGCAACAGGCCGAGACCGCCATGGCGAGAAAAAAATACAGCGAAGCGGAAACACTGCTGGAAAGCGCCCTGAAAGAAGCCCCGGACGACTATGCCGGGCTGGTGATGATGTCCAAAGTCCAGCTCGCCCTCAAACACCCGGAGGCGGCGGATCGGTACGCTGAAAAGGCGAAGGCGGTCTATCCGGACGAGGCCCAGGGCCATTACCTGAGCGGTTTTGCCTCCCTCCAGCAAAAAGACTACGATGCGGCCCAGGCCGATTTCGCCCGCTATGAAAAACTGCTGCCCGGCAACCCGAACGCGGTCTTTTACCAGGGCCTTTGCCAGGAGGGGATGGGCCGCCGCGAGGACGCCGCCCGCAACTACTATCGCTACCTGCAGATGACCCGGGAAGGCGACCAGGCCCGATACGCCTACGGCCGCCTGGTGGAGTGGGGGGCGGTGAAGTAGTTCGGGTAGTTTGGCCAGTTTGGCCAGTGGGAGGCTGGGCTGGGTGGGCGGACGCTCGGTTTGGTAGATTGTTTGGAAATTGACGGTGTGGAAATGGTGCTTCGCCGCAGGTGCTGCTATCGGGAGTGAAAAAAGGGCCAGGAGAAGGTGGGGTTTTGCGGCAATTCCCGGCAGAGTGAACCGCCGCCCCTTGTGGAATGGTTAACTGGCAAGCCGGCAACTGGCGAAACTGGCTAAACTTTTTTTCCGAGCTGCCCGATCAGCTCCCTCAGGTGTCGGGAAAAGTCGGGGGGGACCTGCTCCTGCTTCAGGCTCCGGCAGACGTCCACGGTTCTTTTCAGCGTTTTCATGCAAACCTTGCAAGGCTCGCAGCGGCCGATATGGGCTTCGATTTCGCTGCAGGTCTCCTCGTCCAGCTCCCGGTCCAGGTACTCCGAAAGCCGTTCGAACAGCTCGCGGCATTTCTCATGATGGTGATTCGATTCGGTCATGGGCGAAATAGTCTTTCAGCCGGTCTCTGAGGTAAAGCCGGGCCCGGTGAAGCCGGACCTTCACGTTGGATTCGGTCAGATCCAGAATCTGTGCCGCCTCTGCCGTGGAAAATCCCTCGATGTCCCTGAGCATGAGAATCATCCGGTACTTGTCCGGAAGCGAGTCGATGCCGGCCTTCACGATGCTGGCCAGCTCTTCGTCCAGCAGCCGGTCCAGCGGGACATTGGCCCAGTCCGGGATCTCCCTGGGCACCGCCTCTCCTTCGCCGGGCATGAAGTCATCCAAGGAGAGTTCCTTTTCCGGCGCGTATTTCGATTTTCTCCGCCGCTTGATGCAGGCGCTGGCGGCAATGCGATAGATCCAGTTCTTGAGCTTGGTTTCGTACCGGAAGCTTTCCAGGTACTTGAAGACGTTTAAAAACGTCTCCTGAACCATGTCCTCCGCATCCTGGACATTATTGCACATGCGGAGGCTGAAATTATAGATTTTCTGCTCGTAGCGGTTGATCAGTTCCTCGAACCGATCGGCTCTTCCGGCGTTAATCGCCTGGACCAGTTCGTAGTCCTCGTCTTTCTTGATCTCCGGCTTCCCGTTTTGCGGCATGGCTCTCTTTTTTTCTTGTCACCTGACAAGCGTCCCGCACTCAGGTGGAGACGCCCAGCCTTGGCAAGATGACGGCTTGCAGCAGAATCCAGATTCCGATAAACAACAGAAAGGCAATGATTTCGTTCATAAAATCTCTCCGATTCTATACTGGGATTCGGGTTCGTTGTCCACATTTTTTCAGGCGCCCGCTTGGACGCCGGCGTCAAAAGAGGCAAGCCGCCGACGGCGGAAAATGTTTTAAAATCGTCTCCTCCCGTGCGCTTTTGCATATTATATCCTACTGACCCTGCAGTCGATGATTTGTTACAAAAAGAAAGAAGAGGACGCCGGGAATCGGCGGTCCTCTTCTTTCTTTTTTCGGCTGCTTTTTGCCGCTATTTTTCGGCCTTGTACCCCATGGGCAGCTTTTTGAAACGGCCTCCGTGGATGATCGGGTCGCCCTCGTAGCCGAGCGCCTTGAAATCGATGTAGTCCGTGGTGCCCACCAAATGGCTGACGTCCCGTCCCTGGGAGGCCATCCAGGAAAAGTCGGTTCCCGCGTGGGCCAGTTTCTTGAAATCGACTTTCCGGCTGTCCTGATGGCAGCGGTCGCAGGTGCGTTCGCCCTGAAGGCTCTGATGGCACTGGACGCATGACAGCGCGCTTTTGGCGGGCATCACCTCGTGGTCCAGACGCCAATACATCCAGGTTTCCACCCACTTGTATTCACCGCTGTAGGGCAAGTCTGCCGCCTTCATCCCGTCGACAATGGCTTTCTGCCAGTCGAGATGCTTCCAGTAGGCGGTCTTGTCCTCTTTGTCCCGGGGAAACAGATGGGGCACGATGACGGTCTTGTACTTGGCGTCGGCGGGCTGGACCCCCTTCATGATCTTAAAGGGGGTGATCAGGGAGTTGGGGTCTTTTCTTGATCCCACCGGTTCGGACAGGTTGACTTTCTTTGCGTCGATGTCGATCGGGTCGCCGAGGAGCACCCGCTTGGTAAAGCCGCCGTACCACTGGTAGACCGGCTTGGCCGACTCTTTCCAGATAAATTCACCCTTTTTCCAGTCGTAGTCGCCCATCCCGTATTTGTCTTTTTTCGCCTTGCGGCTTTTATCTCCGGCCTTGGACCAGTCCCACCAGACCTTGGTCGGCTTGCACTTGGCATAGACCGGGGAATGGCAGGTGTTGCAGTCGATGTTTTCCGTGTGCTTGTTTAGGTGGTGGTCCAAAATGCTGTCCCCGTAGTGGGGTCGGTCGCCGTGGCAGTCCTGGCAGTCCAGGGCGCCTTCCACCACCGGCACCGAAGAACTCCTCCCGGCGATTTTGTGGTTTCGGGTCTTGTGGCACTCGGCGCACTGAAAGTCGTAACCGCCCATGTGGATGTCGCAGTTGCGGTCCGGAGCAAGGAGCTGGCGGGACAGGTCGGCATGCTTGACCGCTTCGGCGCCGCCGCCGTTGAAGTGGCAGTCCCCGCAGGTCTTGCGGGACGTGTGGCCCACATGTTTGGCCACCTTCACCAGGTCTACCTCCGGGTCGGGCATGCCCGCCGCGGTCGGGGTCTTCTGGTAGGTGCCTGTGGTGTCGTGACAGACCAGGCAGTCGATTCGGGTCTTGTCGGTAAAATCAAAGGTGTCGTCTTTCCAACCGAATCCGGCGTGGCAGCTTGTGCAACGAGCCTCGTTGCTGATGGGGCTCATTCAGAAGTTGTTGACGGCGGTGGTCGCCTTGCCGTGCTGCACCTCCTTTCTGTGGTCCAGGGTGTAGGGGGAATGACCTTTCCAGAGCCAGTGGGCCGAGGTGAGCATATCTTCCCCGGCTGCATTGTGGCAGCGGAGGCATTCTTTGGTCACCTCCCATGGCTTTGGATCTTTGGAAAGTTGAACCAGCTCCGTGTGATCCGGCACATTTTTCCGGTGACACCCGGTGCAGTCGACCGGCCCCTTTGCCGAGGTCCGATGACACTCCACGCACTGCTGATGATAAGCCGCCTTCAGACCGATCCGGTCCGGATGGTCCGTCCGAAACGATTCCTGGTGGCATGCGCTGCAGCGGACCGTTTCTTTGGCCTCCGGATCGGTGGGGCGAAAATGATGGCACACGGCGCAGTCCTGGATGTCGGAGGCGTGCTTGGTGTGCATGAAACGCACCGGACCGTAGTGGTCTTCCCGTTTTTTGATAATCGGGCTGTCGAGAAGAAAATAGTTGTGGGTGATGTCTTTCACGCCCAGGCCCATGTCCCGCAGCTTTTGCTTGCGGCAGAGCAGGCACTCGTCGACCACCGTATCGACGAACGGAACCACTTCCTTGGCACGCTCCTGCGCGGCGGCTTGGTCCGGTGCGATCCATTCCCTGGTTGCCGGCGCCGAGGCCTCTTCTGCGCCGGCCGCCGCCTGGGAGGGCGCCGCCACCAGAAAAACGATGCCGATCATGGCCAGGACCGGCAAGAGGTTGAAAAGCCGTATTCTCATGAAGACACCTCCCGGGCCGGCGCGCTCAAGACCGGCAAATGGGTTACGAAAAATCGATAGAGGAACATCAAAGTGGCGATGAGTCCTGTTGTGATCAGGATCTCCCCTATGGCGGGAAAGTAGCTCGCTTCGCTGACCGGCGGCTGGTAGCTGACCACGAAGACGTTGACCCGGTTGAGCAGCACCCCTCCCACGATGAAGGTGCAGGCAATGAACAGGGCCCGACGGGACCGGCGGACATGGTCCGAGAGCAGCATCAGCCAGGGTACGACGACCCCGAGCAGCATCTCGGCCAAAAAGGCGTTGGTGCGTGCCGTTCCGTCCAGCAGGTAGACATAGGTTCCCCGCACCACCATGTCCCCGATCTTCAGGGCCATATACAGGCCCAGCAGGTAGATCGTAAACCGGGTCAGCGGTCCAAGCACCTGCATCTCCCCGTCCAGCTTCAAGGAGCTCGTGGCCAGGGTGGTTTCAAAGACCACCATGGGATACCCCACGGCAATGGCCGAGGTGAGAAACAACAGCGGCAGAATCGGGGTATACCAGAGCGGGTGCACCTTTGTGGGGGCCACCAGCATCAGCGAACCCAGGCTCGACTGGTGCATGCACGAAAGCACCACCCCGGCGATGAGAAACACCCACATGATCTTGGGAAGGATGCGGTCCGCCAGGCCGAGCAGGGCATCGATCGGACGGTTGAGGGACGACAAGAGACCCGGCAGATCGACCCGGCCCTTGAAGCGCTCCACCACAATGGGAATAAACTCGATATAGAGCACGTTGAGGTAGAACATCACGCACATGGCCACTTCGAACAGCACCGAGTTGAAATTCCAATAGACCATCGGCTTCCAGATCGCCCAGGATCGGCCGATGTCCACAAGCAGGCCGATCACGACAAAGGTGTAGCCGAGCATGGCCGTAAGCAGGGCCGGGCGGACGACCGGCTCGAAGGTGTGTCGCCCGGCGACGTGGGCCACAAAGGCGGTGGTGAAACCGCCGGCGGCCAGGGCCACCCCGGAGGCAACGTCGACCCCGATCCACAGCCCCCAGGGGCGGGCGGTGGACAGGTTCGACACATAGCCGATCCCGCCGGTGAAGCGGGCGACTGCAGCGATCGCCCCGGCGGCCATCAGGGCAAGGAGGACCAGCACCCCCGGCGTCCAGAACTTGGCTTTCAAGGGATACGGATAATGGGTCATCGATCCTCTCCTTTTTCAGTGTCGTTGGGCTGCCCGTTTTTATGGGAGGTCCACATGATACCGCTCAGCAGCCCGAAGAGCACGATGGGCGACCAGAGATAGGAAAACAGGGTATGCTGAATGGTTTCGGCCAGCTTCGGGGTCGGCTGATCCGGAACGTTGATGAAGCCCAGCTTGTCGAAGTCGATTCCGGACAGGTACATCCAAGAGGTTCCGCCCACCTCCGTCTCCCCGTAGATTTGGTCGATGTACCGGGCCGGATTCTCCCGGATCCGCTTTTTGGCGACCGAAAGCAGCGTGCTGCGTTTGCCGAAGGTGATCGCCTCCACCGGGCAGATTTCGGCGCAGCCCGGTAGCCCGCCTTCCTTGGATATCCTCTCAAAACAGAAGGTGCACTTCATCACCCGGGGCGTGATCGGATCGTGGTATTCGTAGGCCGGGATTTCAAACGGGCAGGCCACCATGCAGTACCGGCAGCCGATGCACTTGGATACGTCGTAGTGGACCGATCCGTTGGCTTTCTTGGTCAGGGCGCCGACAATGCAGGCCGAGGCGCAGGCCGGGTCCTGGCAGTGCATGCACTGGATCTTGACATAGGTGGGCACGAGCTGGTTCTGGCTGTCGAGCTTTCCCGGAAAATATCGGTTGACCACCGTGTATGTCCTTTCGTCCGGGCGCCGCAGCGTGTTGAGCACGGTCGGGTCTTCGAAGGACCGGTCCGGGGCCGGCAGTTCGTTGACCCGGTTGCAGGCTTCCTCGCACTTGCGGCATCCGATGCAACGGGTCAGGTCCACCAGGCAGCCGTAGGCGTCCGGCGGCGCCTTGAGCGAGCGCGCATCGGCCGATGGTGGCGACGACGCAAGAGACGCGCCGGCAGCCGCCCCCATGATCTTGAAAAAACCACGACGATCGAGCTTCATGCTTCCTCCTATACCGGTTCGGATCTCGCCCCGGCCCGCTGCACCCGGAAAGAGAAGTGGTCTCCCACCGTTTTTCGGGAGATCAGCAGGTCCTCGGAGCGTTCCACGATGCGAACCAAATCTTCGGCCACCTCAGGATCCTGGATCAGCACTTCCATGATTTGCCTCGGCTGGATCCGGGCCAGAGCGTTTTTGAATTCCAGCAGACAAAACGGCGAAATCACACCGATCAAATTCAATTCAACCTGTGCCGCCATGTCATTTCCTTTGCTCAGGGTCGCCCGAGTTGAGCTAGCAAGGGGCGTGCCGTTTTTTAAGCAGGCAATTAATAATACGAAATCATTAGATAAATTCTTTATGCATTGACGGAGGAAAAGGCCGCGTGGTAAAAGCATTTAAACAGTTGTTGAAGGTTGTTTAAACAATCGGCGCGCTGCGCCGCTGGGAGGCCGGGAAGCTAAAAAACAGATGTCCGATGTCGGATGTCAGAAGTCTGCAAACAAGATCACAGAGGATCGAAGGCAGAGGACAGAAACTGCCGTGTGCCCTCGTGGCCGATCTTCTGTTGTCTGCATTCCAGCGTCCCAGCCTTTCCGCGAAACCACGCGCTTTTACCCTTTGAACTCAGCAACCATACAACTCCGCATATCCAAATCCTGAAACTATGAAGGAACAAGAGATCAACCGGCAGTGGAAGCGGATCGTCAACACCATGAATGAAGGGCTCATGGTCATCGGACCCGACGGGACCATTGTCATGGTCAACAGTGCCTTCGAACGGATGACCGGCTATCGGGCCGATGAGATCATCGGGCGGCCCTGCACGCTTCTTGGCTGCGACGCCTGCGAGGGCAGACTCCGGCAGGGCGGGCATTTCTGGTGCACCTTGTTCGAAAATCGGGGGGATATCAACTGCCGGTGCGGCATCCGGAAAAAGGACGGGGGCCTGCTGCCTGTACTGAAGAAGGCGGCCCTTTTAGAAGATGAGGACGGCCGACCCGCCGGGGCCGTGGAAACCTTCACCGACTTGTCCGAGCTCGACGCCCTGGACCGCAAGGTGAACCAGCTCTCACGGCAGCTGGACGAAGAGGCGGGCTTCAAGGGGATGATCGGCGAATCGGCTCCGATGCAGCGGGTCTTTGACATCGTTCGGAAGGCGGCACGAAGCGATGCGCCGGTCATCATCTACGGAGAAAGCGGCACCGGCAAGGAACTGGTGGCCCGGGCCGTTCATGAATTGAGCCCCAGAAAAAACGGCCCCTTTGTCATGCTCAACTGCGCCGCGCTCAACGAATCTTTGCTGGAAAGCGAGCTGTTCGGCCACATCAAGGGAGCCTTTACCGGCGCCTACCGCCACCGTCTCGGGCGGTTCGAGGCGGCCCACGGCGGAGACATCTTCCTGGACGAGATCGGCGACGTGCCGCTGTCCATCCAGGTCAAACTCCTGCGGGTGCTGGAAACCAAGGCATTTGAGCGAGTGGGGGAACAGGAGCTGGTGTCGGTGAACGTTCGAATCATCACCGCCACCAACAAGAACCTGGAAGAAATGATCCGCAGCCAGCAGTTTCGGGAGGATTTCTTTTTTCGCATCAATGTCATCCCGATTCATCTGCCGCCGCTTCGGGAGCGGAAAGACGACATTCCACTGCTGGTGTCCGTCTTCCTGGAACGTCTAAAGAAAAGAACCGGCAAGCCGATCGGAGGCCTGTCGGCGGAAGTGATGACTCTTTTTGTGGAATACGACTGGCCCGGAAACGTCCGGGAGCTCAAAAGCGCCATGGAATACGCCTTCGTGCTGATCGAGGAGGGCACCATCCAGCCAGAACACCTGCCCCGTCAGATTCGGCACAAGCTTCAACCAGCCTCCGGGGCATTCGCTTCTGCCGCCGGAGACGGCCAGCAAAAGCAGGCCCTGGTCGATGCGCTGGCGGCCACCGGGGGAAACCAGACCCAGGCGGCAAAGCTTCTGGGAATCAACCGAGTAACGGTCTGGAACCGAATGCGCAAATACGGGATCGATTTGAAAAAAGTCATCACCTAAACATATGTGGGCGTGATTATGGCGACGATGGGTTCACCGCAGAGGCGCTGAGGACGCGGAGGATGCGCAGAGAAGATGGAGAAGATTTTCTCTGCGCCCTCTGTGTCTCGGCGGTGAATTTTTTTGGTCTCAAATACGTCACCGAAATTGTGCCATCGAGCACTGGGAGATTCGAACCACCCAGGGTAAAGAGGAGTTCAATGGCTGAATCATCAGCAGAGGCGCAGATTCAAAAAATCGAAAAACGGGTATTGCAGTTGGTGCTGCTGGCCGTCGTCGTGATCCTGTACCTGACGCTTTCCCTGATCTATCCCCAGGTATTCAAGGCCTTGGAAAACGGCGGTTTCGACATCTTTTCCTTAGATCAATTCAAGTTTTTCATATTCCTGGCCGCCCTGATTTTTCTTTTTTGCGCCTACATGATCGTTCACCATCGGAGGCTGGCCCGATTGACGCGGGACATGGTCGAACAAAAGGAGTCCGGACTCCGGCTGAGCCAGGACCTGAAAACCCTCAGCGCCCTGTTTGACGTCAGCTACCGCATCAACTCTCAGGACCGGCTGTTCGACATTTTGAACACCGTAACCCGGGAGATGCTCGCCTGTTTTCATGCGGACCACTCCTCGATCATGATGCTCGACAAGCGGAGCCAGACCCTGAAAACCATGGTTTCCACCGGGGAAAAGGCCGAACTGGCAAAGGATGCCCTGGTCCCGATCGGGCACAGCATCGCCGGCCAGGTGGTCAAGAGCGGCGAGCCCCTCTTGCTGCAGGGTAAAGTGAACCCGGCCGACTTTCCCGGCCTGCAGATCAAGGAAAAGAGGATCAGTTCGGCGCTCTGCGTGCCGTTGAAAATCGGCAGCCGGTGCATCGGTGTTCTGAACGTGAATCTGCTCGATTCCAACCGGTTTTTTTCCGAATCCGATTTGCGGTTGATCTCCATTTTCGCCAACAACGCGGCGGTGGCCATCAACAACGCACTGTTGATGAGAGAAAAGGTCAAACGGCTGCAGATCCAGACAGTTGCCGAAAGACTCCACCCGCCGGCGGTCATCCGGGAGATGGTCAAGGCGCTGGAAAATGCCGGAAAATCTCCCCATCCCAGAGAAAAGGTGCGGATCAGCATTTTGTTCGCGGACATCCGGGGTTTCAGCAGCATGGTCAACGAAGCGGCCCTGGAAGACGTCATCGATTTTCTCGATGATTTTTACAGTGCCATGAACGAGGCGGTGGCCAAACACCATGGCAATACGGACAAATTCATCGGCGATGAGGTCATGGCCTTTTTCGGGGCGCCCAACAGCCTGGCAAACTCCGCTGAGAGCTGCGCAAATGCGGCTATCGAGATGATCCATTCATTCGAACAGCTGCAAGAAAAATTTTCGGAAAAATCATCTTTTTTCAGGGATATGGGGATCGGCATCGGCCTGAACACCGGCGAGGCGTACTTCGGCCATATCGGCTCGGAAAGCCGCTCGGACTATACCGTGATCGGCAAAAGCGTCAACCTGGCCCGGCGGCTGTGCGAACAGGCCGAATCGGGCCAGATTTTAACCACCACAGATACCGTCCTGATGCTCGACGCCCAGATGAACTCGGAGCAACTGGGCACCATGACTTTCAAAGGAATTGCCGAAGAGGTGGAAGTCTATCGAATTCGCTGATTCGTAGACCTCCATGGCTGTGAACCTGGATTCTACCGGGAGATCGTTAGCCGATGGCGGGCGCACAAGGCCGGAATCCGGCGGTACCGACTTTTCTCCGGAGAGCAACGATCCGGGTCACCGGCCCCCGGGGCGGGGCCGAACTGCTTTCCGAAGAAATCCAGGCGCTTGGGTTCGGTGTCTCCCGGATCCAGGCCGACGCCGTCGAGCTGGAAGGCACTCTTGCAGACTGCATGCGGCTGAATCTTTTTCTTCGGGCGGCTAGCAGGGTTTTTTTCCGGCTCGGGGCTTTTAGCGCGGAAAGTCCCGACACCCTCTACCGGCAGGTCAGGGAGATTCCCTGGGAAGAGGTGCTGACCCCGGCCACCCCCTTTTCGGTTCATGGCTTTGTCCGCCATCCTTCCATCAAAGACAGCCGATTTGCCAACCTGAAGGTCAAGGACGCCGTTGCAGACCGCTTCATGGCGCGATTCGGCAGGCGTCCGAATTCCGGGCCGGACCGCACCCGTTTTGTTGTTTTTCTTCACTGGGAGAAAGATCGCGTTCAGCTCTATATCGACACCTCCGGTGAACCCCTGTCCAGGCATGGATACCGCAGGATTCCAATGGAGGCGCCGCTGCAGGAGTCGCTGGCCGCCTGCCTGGTGATGGCCACCGGCTGGGACCGAAAGACGCCGTTTGTCAACCCGATGTGCGGCAGCGGGACCCTGGCCGTCGAGGCGGCGCTGATGGCGGCAAACAGGTCCCCGCATCTTTTGCGGAAGAACTTCGGATTCATGCACGTGAAGGGGTTTGACCGGCGCCCGTGGGAGGCGCTGAAAAACGAGGCCCGTCGGATGGGGGCCAAGACCACCGGGGCAAGGGTCCTCGCCTCCGATCTTCGGGTCGAGGCCGTGGACGCCGCCCGGAAAAACGCCCGGGCGGCCGGGGTCGAGGAATGGATCGAATTTGACGTCTGTGATTTTAGAAAGACGCCTCTGCCCGATCCGCCGGGGGTGATCGTGGTCAACCCGGCCTACGGCCAGCGGATGGGCGAGGAAAAGGCCCTGGCCGAAGTCTATCCGGCCATCGGCGATTTTTTCAAGCAGCGATGCAGCGGCTTTAAAGGATTCGTCTTTACCGGTAATCCAGCCCTGGCCAAGCGGGTCGGTCTTCGGCCGAACCGCCGGAGAGTCTTCTACAACGGCCCCATCGAGTGCCGACTGCTCGAATACGAACTTTACGAAGGCAGCCGCGAAAAAGCCCCGCGATCCTAACCAGAGGCGGTTTTTTCGCGGAGACGCTTCGTCCACCGGTTGATCCCCGGCCGGCCGAATGTCGCGATCAGGCCGACGATCGCCAGGAGAACCAGCGCGGCCGGGGCTTCGCCGATCAGCCGAGCGACCAGGAAGACCCCGGCCAGAAAATCTCCGGCACCGGCAAGGGCGGGCACCCATCAATGATTGTCGCATTGGAGCAGGGCGACAACATTGACGACTGCGAACGAGAATAAATAGGCGAGACCGGCCGCTTCAACCTGCACCAACTTGCCGACAGCCCAAAGCCGCTTTGGCGGCGGTTCGCTGCTGCGCTAAAGCTCCTTGCCGCGGTTCAAGCGTCCGGCCAGTTCCCGGATGTGGGCCGGCCCCACCTCGCAGCACCCGCCGACGATGGTTGCCCCGTCCCGGACCCATCCTTCTGCAAAGTCGGCATAACGCCCCGGTCCCAGGTTTTCTCGTTTTTCCAAGCGGTCGGCCGTGGCGCCTTTTTCCTTGAACGCGTCGGCAATGCCGGTAAACCCGTTGGCATAGCCGCCGACCGGGATCTCCTTGTCTGACAGCAGGGGGATTGCCTGGCTGATCGCCTCGGGTACGGAACAGTTGACCAGCAGCGCGGCAAGGTTGAATTCTTCGATCAACGGCAGGATGTCGGTCAACGGTTCACCGGAGCGGAGTTTGGTGCCGTCCTCGTCGTTGACGGTGACCGACAGCCAAAGGGGTTTGTCGACGGTTTTTGCCCCCATGGCCGCCCCGCGGGCCTGGGCCGCCGATGCCATGGTTTCGCAAAGGATCAGATCAACGTAGGGGGCATGCAAGCGTGCGATCTCGGCATAGATCTCGGCGGCCTTTTCCACCGGCGGAGCAAGATCCGGACGGTAGGACCATCCGGTCGGGCCCAGGGAACCGGCCACCTTGCCCGATCCGTGCTCGTTTCTGACCGCAGCCGCAATCCGGCAGGCCTGCCGGTGAAGCGCCTCGAACCGGTCCTCGATGCCGAAGGGGGCGAGCCGATCCCGGTGGATGGCATAGGTGTTGGTGGTGGCGATATCCGCCCCGGCCTGGAAATAGTCGCGATGGACCGCTTCGACCAGGCCGGGGGCATCCAACAGCACCTGGGTGGCCCAAAGCCCCGTCGGTTTTTCCGATGAGCGGGCCAGTAGCTCCTGGCCCATGCCGCCGTCTAGAATCGTGATGTCCACTTTTGTCCTCGATTTTTTCGGTGCAGATCCGATGTGGCCGGCCGAATCGTGTCCCGGAAAGTTTCAGGCGCAACCGTTACGCGTCTTTCAGCCGAGACGGGACTTTACCGGAATCCATTTTTTTGTAATGTTCCGCTGGAGCCGAAACTGTTATAAAATCGCAGAAGCGATACGATTATGCACCTGCAGCGGTGTTTTTTTCAATGGCATTTTGAACGGGGGCGGTTATGGAGATCATTGTCATCGGAGGCGGCTGGGGAGGTTGCGCAGCCGCACTTCAGGCCAGACAACAGGGGGCGGACGTGCTGCTGGTGGAGCGCACCGACATGCTTCTGGGCACCGGGCTTGTGGGCGGGATTATGCGAAACAACGGGCGATACACCGCCACCGAGGAGCTCATTGCCATGGGCGGCGGTGAGCTGTTTGCCGCAGTGGACGGAAACTATCTTCATGAAGACATCGGGTTTCCCGGCCATGCACACGCGTCTTTGTACAACGTGGCCACCATGGAACCGGTGGTCCGGCGCCTGCTTGCCGCCCGCGGGGTGGAGCTGATGATGTCCACCCGGGTGACGGATGTGGAGATGGCCGGCAGCAGCATCCGGGCGCTGATCGCCAAGCGCGGCAAGGACGAGGTTCGCCTGGAGGCCGGCGCCTTTGTCGAAGCAACGGGCACCGCCGGTCCGCCGGCCAATTGCAACCGCTACGGAAACGGCTGCGCCATGTGCGTGCTGCGCTGCCACAGCTTCGGCGGCCGGGTGAGCGTGGCGGCCAAGGCCGGGGTGGCGGAGATGGTCGGCAAAAAAAACGGACAGACCGGGGCCGTGAGCGGTTCGTGCAAGCTGCTCAAGGAGTCGCTCTCTGCCGAGATCCGCCGGACCCTCGACGCCGAAGGGGTGGCCGTGGTGCCGATCCCCGATTCCTGCCGGCTGTCGGGAAAGCTGGCCCTGAAGGCCTGCCAGCAATATGCGCTTTCCGAGTTCGAGGAGAACATCGTGCTGCTCGACACCGGCCATGCCAAGCTGATGAGTCCGTTTTTTCCCCTGGACCGGCTCCGGGAGATCCCGGGATTTGAAAACGCCCGCTACGAGGATCCATACGCCGGCGGTCTGGGAAACTCGGTTCGATACGTGGGAATGAGCCCCAGGGACGACGCGCTGAAAGTGGAGGGGCTTGACAATCTGTTTTGCGCCGGGGAAAAGGCCGGACTTTTGGTGGGACACACCGAGGCGATCTGCACCGGCACCCTGGCCGGACACAATGCGGTCCGGTATCTTGCCGGCCGCGGTCCACGAATCCTCCCGGATGCCACGGTGATCGGCGACGCGGTCAGCCAGGTGCGCATCCGTATGCAGGAGCACGGGGAACTGGACAAGAAGTTCACTTTTTCCGGTTCCATTTTTTTCGAGCGGATGAAGGAGCGAAATCTCTACAGCACCGATCGGAAGGACATCGAACGAAGGATCAAAGAAGCTGGCTTGGCCGATATTTTTCGAGAAGCATAGAAGCATAGAAGCATAGAATGTAAAATACGAATATCGAAATTTGAATTTTTGTCATTCGAATCTGTTTCGGATTTCGTGCTTCGGATTTCGATATTTACTTTCTGCATCAGCGCTTCTTTGCATCAGACGCAGCCAATCGACGAGGAGGAACAATTCCATGGTAGAATTAACCGCCCCCCACTGGGTCTACCTGGCCGGTATCGTCGTGGTTCTTTTGACCATGGCCCTTCGAAAAGAAACCCCGCTGATCTGCATCGTGGCGGCCTTCGTACTGGCGCTGGTGGTCACCGGCAGCCTGATCGCCGCCGTCCAGGCGGTCTTCAATGCCGTGCTGGTCGCCTTCCACGAACTGTTGGGCATCGTGGCCATCATCTCCATCATCGTGGCCCTGGCCCGTATGCTCGAAGAGACCGGCATGGCCGACATGATGTTCAAACCGGTCCGCCGGATCATCAAGACGCCGTCGGTGGCATTCTGGGTCATGGGGGTGGTGATCATGGTCGTCGCCTGGCTGATCTGGCCGTCGCCGGCCATCGCCCTGGTGGGGGCCCTGCTGCTGCCGGCGGCCATCCAGGCGGGTCTTCCGCCGATCTGCGCGGGCATGGCCATCAGCATGTTCGGCTACGGCGTGGCGTTGACCACCGACTTTGTCATCCAGGGGGCGCCGAGCCTTTCGGCCAAGGCGGCCGGCATCGACGTTTCTGCAGTGATGTCCGCCTCCATCCCGCTGGTGCTGGCCTGGGCCGCGGTGGCCCTTCCCCTGACGTATCTTTCGATCCGGAAAGACATCCGCGCCCTGAACGGCAGGCCGGTGCAGTGGGAGCCGTTTACCTGCACCGCCGAGCAGCAGTGCGAACTGGACCGCTGGTCGGCGGCCGCCCCGGGATTCAAGAAGGTCATGGTCTGGGTGATCGGCCTGCTTTTTTTGCTCAATATCGCGGCCATGCTGATCTACAAGATCCGGGGAGGAGACGCCACCGCCCTGCTGGGCGGGACGGTCGGGCTGATCATGGTGGCCGTCGCCCTCGGGGTCTACGGCAAGGAGGGGCTGGAAAAGCTCACCACCCACGGCCGGAACGGATTCCGGTTCGGCGTGAGAATTTTTACGCCGGTGTTTTTCATCGCCGCTTTTTTCTTCATGGGGGCGTCGGGCACTGCCGCCTCCATTTTCGGGGAGGGCTCGCCGGGGCTCCTGTTCGATCTGGGAAAGGCGTTTTCCGAGATCGTGCCCTTCAGCCGGGTCACGGCCGCCGTCACCCAGGCCGTGGTGGGGGGTATCACCGGCCTTGACGGGTCGGGGTTTTCCGGTCTCCCCCTGACCGGTTCGCTGGCACAGGTCCTCGGCGGGCCGACCGGCCTTGACATGCCGACGTTGACTGCATTGGGGCAGTTTTTCTGCATCGCCGTGGGCGGCGGCTGCATCGTGCCCTGGGCCGTGATCCCGGCCGCCGGCATCACCGGCACCGATCCGGTGGAGCTGGCGGGCCGCAACCTGCTGCCGACGCTGGCTGGACTGCTGGCGGTGCTGATCGTGGCCATCTTCCTGTTGTAAAATCGCTACCGCGATTTTACTGTTGCTTCGCGTTCCGCGAAACAAGACAAAAATCATCAGGCAGGAAAACCTCGGTGTTGCCGAAGGCTATGACTGCGAGCCTATCAATTCCGGCGAGCGGCGGAAAGGGTTGAGAACCTGGAGGCTGCCGATGGCCTGGCCGTCGCTCAGGTCTTCGGTGAGCAGGTAAACGCAGCCGCCGATTTGGGCGGCCGATACGATCAGGGCATCCCACCAGGAAAGGTTGTAGCGGTCCTGAATGAACCAGGCGCCCTTGACGACCTCTGCACCGACGGGGATCGGCTTCCATGCAAACAGAGCCTGGACATCTTCCCGGGCACTTGGCGCCGCCATCCCCGGACGAAGCTTGGTTGTGACGGTCGAGTAATACTCCTGAAGGACCTGAAAGCTCAACCTTCCGTTCTGTGATTCCCAGAGATATTTCAACCACGCCAGGGCCCTGACCTGCTTTTCGGGCTCGGAAGCATCTCTGCTGTAGACGAGGATATTGGTGTCGACGAAAAACTTATCGGTCATGAAGCTTATCCCGGGAGGGGTACTTTGTGCCGGGTTCTTTGATCATGGCAGGTTGTTTTGAAAGAAACTGCTGCATCGCTGCATGGTATGATTCTTCCTCGTGCATTTTTTCTTCGAGCATTTCGCCTACCAGCCGAGAAACACTGGTCTCCCGTTCCGCAGCTCGGATGCGGGCCCAGTTGGCGACTTTTTCGTCGAGGGTGATGGTGACATTTTTCATGACACGAAGATAGTGCGGCACGAAGTTCGTGTCAATATATTTCATCCGTGCTATGGAAAGGGGTAAAAACAGGCTTGAAAACGGCGGTGTAGATGTCATTGTATGAAGAACTTCAGGGAATTGTGAGACGCTGACTTTCAATGTCGAAAATCCAACCACGGATCGAGGAAAAAGACTATGGCACCCCATGAACTGGCCGGCAAACCCGCCCCCAAATCCGTTTTGGCCAACATCCCCCGCCTTGTTTCCGCCTATTATACCCATCGGCCGGATGTCTCCGAGCCGGGGCAGCGGGTCTCCTTCGGGACTTCGGGCCACCGGGGCTCGTCCTTGAAAAACAGCTTCAACGAGGACCACATCCTGGCCGTGAGCCAGGCGATCGTCGAATACCGGAAGGAAAAGGACATCACCGGTCCGCTGTTTGTCGGCATGGATACCCACGCCCTGTCCGAGCCGGCGCTGGCAACGGCGCTGGAGGTGTTTGCCGCAGCCGGGGCCACGGTCATGATCCAGGAAGGGCTCGGCTATACCCCGACACCGGTGATCTCCCATGCCATCCTGACCTACAACCGGAAGCGGCGCCAGGGCCTGGCAGACGGCGTGGTCATCACGCCGTCTCACAACCCGCCCGAAGACGGGGGGTTCAAGTACAACCCGCCCCACGGGGGGCCGGCCGGCACCGACATTACCCAGCGCATCGCCGAGCGGGCCAACGAAATCCTGGAAAGCGGCAGGGACGCTGTCCGACGGTTGCTGTTTGAAAAGGCACTGGCCGCAGACAACGTCCATGAAACCGATTTCATCGGGCCGTATGTGGCCGATTTGGACAACGTGGTCGACATGAAGGTGATCGCCGACGCCGGACTCAGGCTGGGCGTCGATCCCCTGGGCGGGGCCGGGGTCCATTTCTGGGTGCCGATCGCCGAGCGATACGGGGTAGACATCGATGTCGTCAACCCCCACGTGGATCCGACCTTTTCCTTTATGCCCCTGGACAAGGACGGCAAGATCCGCATGGACTGCTCCTCCCCCTTTGCCATGCAGGGGCTGATCCGGCTCAAGGACCGCTACGACCTCGCCTTCGGAAACGACCCGGACACCGACCGTCACGGAATCGTCACCCCAAGCGGCGGGCTGCTCAATCCCAACCATTACCTGGCCGTGGCCGTCTGGTACCTGTTCCAGCACCGGCCCAAGTGGCCTGATTCGGCCGCCGTGGGAAAGACCCTGGTTTCCACTTCGGTCATCGACCGGGTGGCGGCGGATCTGAACCGGAGGCTGTGCGAGGTGCCGGTGGGATTCAAGTGGTTCGTGGACGGACTGCTTGCCGGGGAATTCGGCTTCGGCGGAGAAGAAAGCGCCGGAGCTTCCTTCCTGCGAAAGGACGGCACGGTCTGGACCACCGACAAGGACGGGATCATCATGAACCTGCTGGCCGCGGAGATGACCGCCGTCACCGGAAAGGATCCGGGTGAGCTTTACCGGACCCTGGAAGAGCGCTTCGGGGCCTCTGTCTACGAGCGGATCGACGCACCGGCGACCCCCGAGCAGAAAAGCGTGTTAAAAGCGCTTTCCAAAGAGGCGATCACGGCCCGGGAAATGGCCGGCGAGAAGATCCTGTCCGTCTACACCCATGCGCCGGGCAATCAGGCCGCTATCGGCGGACTGAAGGTCGTCACGCAAAACGGCTGGTTCGCCGCCCGGCCCTCCGGGACCGAGGACATCTACAAGATCTACGCGGAGAGCTTCAACGGCAGGGATCACCTGCGCCGCATTCAGCAAGAAGCCCAGGCCATTGTCGGGGAGGCGCTTAGGTCGTAACCAAGAGGTCGGATGTCGGATGTCGGATGTCAGAAATCAGCCCTGCTGCTGAATTCGGGGCGATCAGTTTGATTAAAGGTGAAACTTCCCAATGTGTCATTCCGGGCCCTGGATCGAGTCCAGGGCAAGCTTTTTTGACCCGGAATCCAGGATTTTATGAATGCCTCCGGACTTGATCCGGCTTTGCCATGGCTTCGGCCATTGGTCTGCGCCGGCCCTTTTTCAGCGCATCCGGTCATGTTCCGGCCAGGCGGGCTTCGATCTTTTCAAGCGCCCGTTCAGTGGTGGTCTTCAACTCCTTGAGCAGCAGAAGCCAGTCGGCATAGTCCATGCCGGTGACAAGCCGGTTTGCCCACGCCTTGTCAGCGCACATCCGGCAGATCTCCCGACAGGCCACCTTTGCGGTGAAGTCGTTTTTGACCTGGGACCGGTAAAAGGCCAGGGCCTCGACGATCTCGTCGCAGTCTCTGTTCTCCAGCCTTTTTTCGATCTGTTGCATGAGCCGAAGAAGCGCCCGCATTTCAGAAGGAACCACGGTTTTATGCCTCTCTGAATTCAAAGCCGAACCCTGGCACGGTTGCATTTTGCTGAAAAACGCCTATTTCCAGGTAAATTATCACGAAAGGAGATTTTTCCCATGAAAAAAACCGTGATTTTAATTCTGTTGACGTTCTTGCTGTCCATCCCCGTCCTCGTCCCGGCCGAGGTGACCCAAAACGACCGGCTGCTTCAGAGACCGGAGCGCGACGGGGCCGTCGTGCAAAAATACTGGCTGGAAACCGCCGCGACGTTTCAGCAATGGGACTTCGGAAACAATGATGCGCAGGTATGGACTTTCGGACCCACCTTCATCACCTCGCTGCCGAGCAACCGATCCATCGAGCTGGGCGGACGCGTCGACATCATGAACTTCGATCCGGACGGATACGGAGACGAGACCGGCCTGAGCGACATCGACCTCTGGGGCAAGTATCAATTTCTTACCGGCAGGGATTACCTGGTATCTGCCGGTCTTTTGCTGACGCTGCCCACCGGATCGGAAAAAATCATCCACCCCCGGGCTTCGGGTGAAGTCAATGTGGAAATGTTCGCCGCCGGTCGCTACCAGATCAAACCGAGCCTGGCGGCGATCGCCCATGTGTCGCTGCGCCGGAACGCGGACATGGATATCGAAATCCGAAATGCCGAAACCGAGGTGGACGGGGAGCTGCAGATGGCCCTGGGCGGTGGCGTCATTTATGAAGTGACCCCGGAGCTGAACCTTCAAGGAGAGCTCAATTTTGCCACCGAGGCCTATGACGACTTCGACAGCGACATCCAGCTTCGCGTCGGCGCCGACTACGAAATCAAGCCCGATCTTCTGCTCCGGGGCGGTACCGGCATCGGCCTGGACGACGGCGCGCCGGACCTGGAGCTGAGCTTCCGCTGCCTGTTTCTGTTTTGATCCGGCGACGATGGAAAAGAGAGCCGCCGCCTGGGAGGCAAAGGAAAATTCAGCGTTTCCCCCAATGAACCATGCATAATGAATAAACAGTTAAAGCCAGCGGTGGAAAATACCCATCACGAAGAAAACCGGATGGATCAAGATAGGGTATGGTGTTGGATTTGATTACTGCCGGGCAATAGGGAGTGTAGTCCTTGGCAGCCTACTCGAAAGAATTGTTCGGCAGTGCTTTGTAAAGCTATTTTCAAATCCCCATGGACGAGAGCGCAGCAGAAGGCAAAGACACGATCAATCAAGCAGCTGCGCAGCATGGCTTTGATATCTCCCGGTTTAGCCAGGGTGAATACAGACGTGGTGAAAATTCCGATGCCAACATTGGATTCGTAGGCAACGGTTTTATTCTCCCTTCGCCAATCCAAGCATCTGCAAAGGGTCGATCCCTGGCCTCGCCCAGTCACGTGGTGAAATCCCATCCGGCAGCTCAAATCTCTTGATCACTTTTACAAAATCTTCCGGCTTTTCCATGCGATCCAGATACCACAGATCGGCACAGAGCTTCTCGATAAGGGCGTTGCCGATCTTAGGGCATGATGTCTCAACCCATGTAAATCCAAGAACCAGTCCCTCCCACCTCGAAGTTTGTCGGTTTTGCCGATACACGATTGTGGAGGCGTTTTTTGCTTCCGGAATTCTTCCGACCCTGTCGTCCGCCGTGGGATAGCTTACGGCGTAGCTTCGCTTTCCGGGCGTAGTATTCAGAAGTACAAGCAACGCGTCCTCCTTGCACCAGGGATCGACCGTATGCACGAAATAACCGGATTTGCCGGGAGGAAAATGTTCTTTCAGGTATCTTGCCATGAAGATTCCCGAAATGACGCCGGGACAATAATGGTCGTGAAATTCAAATGCGCGGACAACACCTTGGGGCGCACTTGCGGCAACGGCATTGGCGATGGTGATAATGCGAAACGCATTGCCCCCGAAAATTTTGCTTTCGAATTTTGTCTGATATTCGGCTGAGTGTTGATAAAGGTATTCGGCATCGATTCTTTCCGTTGCCGCAAGGCGAAACAGCCTCTGGGGTATCTCTGTTTTTCCTTGAGGAATTTTGGCAGCCTCAGACGGATCGACCTCGAGATAAGTGCAGAAGCCGGAACTTTTGTCATAGAGGGCGAACCAAAGTGGCGACCAAGGCGCGGAATGAATCTCCAGCAGCGAGCTTCGTCCCCGGCTGGCCCCCGTGACGGCGGCTAATCCGTCGAGTGCTCCTGAGGTGGCTTCACCATCCGCTTCGGCAAAACCAGCGTTGGTCAAGACGATAAGTTTGTCTTTGGAAGGAATGACGTCTGCCTTTGTTATCATTTCCAATGCCTGGGTCGCTGCGACTCTGCCTATCGCCTCCCATTTTGCAAAGGTGGAGACCGATCCCGCCGCCGGGCTGCAAAAACCGGATCCCAGGATGATAAGCCATACAGCTACGATTGAGGCGGCAAATTTTTTTTTGGTTTTCATGATGTCGCTCGCCAGCATGGATGAATTCCTTTCGTCTCAAGATTCGCGTTCACTGAGAGTCGATTTCCAAGGCCTCTTTTAACGGGGGCATCAAGTCCATATTGTAATTTGCAAAGATTTCTCAATCCAAAAAAGGCGCTTTTTGCCCGATGGGACCGTACTGTTTCTTCATGTTTTCATACACCGGCTTTCCGACCAGAAAGGAGTAGATTTCATCCGCTTTTTTTTCGGGTTCGATATCTTCAAAGTGTTCTCGGTAAATGATTTTTCCGATCACATAGGCATCGGCCAGGGCGGTGTCGATATTGGTCGCGTACCAGTTAAACGGCAGCAGTGTATAGACCCTCTGGGTAGAAAAGGCTTTTAGCGCATCATAGAATTCCGGTTTCTTGCGATAATCCTCTTTCACAAGAAGCAATCCCCCACCATCGATGAAAACGACATCCGGGTTCAACTTCAACAGGGCTTCCTTGTCCATGGCAACATGGCTGCCGATACTGGCTTTCACACGCTCGGCAACGTTGTCGGCCCCGATCCACTCAAAGGGAATATAGCTTTGTTCCGTACTCTCGATGCCAAGGGCACCCCTGTAACCGATGCCGCCCACATAGACGCTTGGCCTTGAATTTTCAGAAATATCCCGCGTTCGCTTGCAAAGGTCCATTTGTAGTGATTCGATATAAGTCACGACGTCGTCGGCGCGTTTTTCGCGGTTTACTATCCTTCCCGCGATACGAATCGCGTCGTAAACCGCTTCATCGAAGGTGGCAAACGCTCCGTAGCTCAACACAACCACCGGCAGGCCCAGGATCTGTTGCACATCGTCGGCCAGGGAGGCATCCATGTAAGTGACGAAGATCACCTCCGGCTTGACGGCAAGCAAGGCTTCAAGATCCGGTTTCTTGTTGATTCCTGCTGGGCCGCCGGGTCCACAGCTTGGCAAGACTGACAATTCTGGATGGGCAATCCAGTATGGGCGTCCTTCGGGAGTCAGTTTTTCCATATTTTCCACGCCGACGACTTTCGATTCAGCTTGAAGATAAACAATCAATCTCAGTGCGCCGGGTCCGATACAAACGATCCGGTCCGGATCAAAAGGGGCGTTCACTTGGCGCCTTGCCATATCCGTCACCGTGACTGACGCAGAGGCGATGCACAACGATGGAAACACCCAAACCATCACCATGATAAAAAAGATTGCAGCCCATTTTTTCTTCATTTTTCTTTCCTTACGTGCATTGGCACCACGAGGGTATGGCCATCAATGTTCGCCAGGGTGACCTCGACCCCATATACGTCCCGAATCGTTTCAGCGCTGAGGTCTTTTTGGGTACACACGGCATGGATTCTATGTTCTTTCAGGAAGACGAACCGATCGGAAAACCGGGCGGCAATATTGAGGTCATGAATGGCAACTACCGCCGACAAGCCCTGAGCTTCGACGATGCGTCGGATCAACTCCATCACTTCGAGTTGGTTTTTCAAGTCCAAATTGCTGGTCGGTTCGTCCAGGAGCAGCACAGACGGCGACTGGGCTAAAGCCCGGGCAATGATCACCTTCTGGATCTCGCCGCCGCTCAGGTCGCTGACCGGCCGCATGGCCAGGTGAGAGATGCCCATTTCACCAATGATGTCTTCCACCAGAGCGTAATCGTCTGGGGTAAGCGACCACCGGATGTGAGGTTTTCGGCCCATGAGCACCGCTTCGAAAACCGACAGGCGCGTTTCGGGATGACGCTGCGGTACATACCCCATGCGCCGGGCCACGCTGTTCTGGCTGAGGATCAGCAGTTCTTCTCCTTCCACCATCACCGAGCCGCCCTGGGGAGTGAGAATACGGTTCAGGCACTTGAGCAGAGTGGACTTTCCTGCGCCGTTGACTCCCAAGACACACATGACCTGCCCGTGGTCCAGGGAAAAAGTCACATCCGACAACACTGGATGGCTGTTGTAGGAAAAGTCGATGTTGGCCACGGAAAGCTTCATCGATATCCCCGAACGAGAAGATAAAGAAACATCGGTGCACCCAAAAACGAGGTAATGACGCCAACCGGCAGCGCCCCTGACCCGATGAACACCCGCCCGAGGGTGTCGGCCGACAGCAGCAGCAATGCTCCCAGAACTGAAGAAAAGGGAACGAGAAGACGATGGTCGTCGCCTACCAAGCGGCGGGCCATGTGCGGTGCGATTAATCCGATAAAGGCGATGACGCCGTGAAACGCGGTCGCCATGGCCGATACCAGCGCTGCCGCAACCATTCCGGTCACCCGGATTCTTTCGACGTTCACTCCCAGTCCTTTGGCGGCTTCTTCTCCCGAGGCAAGGGCGTTGAGGTCCCATCGAATCGCCGTCAGGTACAGGGCCGCAAGAAGAACCACCCCCGACATGATCCCGATTTCACGCCAGTTGGAACGCGCCACATCTCCGAATGTCCAGAAAACGACCATGGCCAGTTCGGTTTCCGTGGCCAAATATTGAATCAAAATCGTTGCAGACACAAACAGGGAGGACAGGGCGACCCCGGCCAGGATCACCGCTTCCGGTGATAGACGTTTCAGGCCGGACAGAACGAGCACAACTATCGTGGCTGCCATCGCCCCGCCAAAGGCAAACGCTGTCACCGAAAAGATCTCTGCGCCGAAGACGACGATGGCCGCTGCTGCACCAAAAGCCGCTCCCTGGCTGATGCCGAGGGTAGATGGCGAGCCCAGCGGATTTTTCAGCAGGGACTGGATGCTCAACCCGGCCAGAGAAAGCCCCCATCCGCAGACGATGGCGGCAAAGACGCGCGGCATCCGAATATTTGTGATCACCACGCCAACCGTAGCGTCGGCGTTGCCCGCCAGTGCCCGAAAAACGCCTTTAAGGGGGATGCTATAGGTTCCCTTGGCGACTGCATATGCTGCAACGAGAAGAATGGTGGCAAGCAACAGGCCCAACAGCAACAACTTCTGGTGCAGGTGCTGCAGATAGGTGGAGGTAAGGGGACCTGGATGTAATCCATGTCTGTGTCTGTTTCCCGATATCTGTTTCAAGAGAAAATCGCCCTCATGCAATGGCCCGAGGCCTGCCGTTCAAAAGTGAAAAACGGGTTGAGAATCGCCTACTTTATCCGCCACACCATGATACCTTCCTCGACATGGGTGGTGTGGGAAACCCTGCCGTCTTTCTCATGGCGCTCCAGTGTCTTTTGAATCAACTCGCGATTCGCTGTCCCCCCCTGCATTTCGATAAAGCAGGCGACATCCTCCAACGCATCCTCTGCCGGCCCCGTCCAGTCCCATGATGTTTCGAAATAGTCCAGGGAAGGGGTTCTCCCGGAACCTACCAACAGGTCGTATGCCGCCTTCGCGCCCGGAGGCGGTCCATAGGCAAGACCATGCATGCGGAAAACCTCCTCCATCAATTGGTTTTTCCTTTTCCGTCCCCAACCGATATAGACGCACCACTTCCGGGCACATTTTTCCATTTTCTCGAAATCGTGGATCGTCTTTACCGCTGGACTCATGGATATCCACGCAACATCAAACGCTTTTTCAAAGCCGGAGGCGGAAATGTCGAGATCCTTCCATGCCGCCTTTACCGGCTGTACGTTTTGGATGCCAGCAGGTACCATGACATCCGTCATTCGCTGGATCATGGCCGCTGAATCGTCAACCCCGGTGACCCGGGCTGCTTCTTGAGCCAGCGGCAAGGCATAAATACCGGTGCCGCAGCCGATATCCAGAACAGCGGCTTGCGAAAAATCAACCCCCTGGCGTTTGACAACAGAGAGAACCCGCAGGGTGTCGGATAGGGTTTTTTCTTCAAACGGCAACGGATAGTGCAAGGCCATCCGCTCCCAGAAGGCGCTGAACCTGTCTTGCTGCAAGTGTTTTCCGTGATGTGTCTGCATGGACAAGAAATTTCCGATTATAAGGATAGTTTGATTGTCGCGCCGACAATGAGCCCCGGCATGGGATAGCCGAACTGTTCTTCATATTCCTCGTCAAAAAGGTTTTCCACATAACAGCCAAGCTCGGCATGTTCTCCCACCGGGAACTTCAGATTGAGGTCAGCAGTGATGTACGGGTCCAGTTCGACGAGCGTGAAGTACTGCTGTGCCGGCCACCCGCTGCTGTATGCGTATATCGCCTTCCGCTCCCCGACATATCGC
>Ga0272443_10001063_pt1 | contig 43418 bp, 39 predicted proteins | sample SSMAcet12_FD_193581 | JGI IMG/M metagenome (GOLD analysis project Ga0272443, IMG submission 193581) | Marine sediment archaeal communities from Little Sippewissett salt marsh, Falmouth, MA, United States - SSM-Acet-12 | ecosystem: Environmental > Aquatic > Marine > Wetlands > Sediment ...
CCGACCGCCCAACCAACCCGATAGTGCCAGGCATATATGTTCGAACCGCTGAAATTCTGATACCGTGCAACGCTCGTTTCGATTTTCTCGAAATGGTTGTCGCCACCGAGGAAACCTCCTACATGTTCGCCATCAATACGGATCAGGGTGCCGCTGATCGGCAGGAGAAGATTATTACGTGTATCTCTCTCCCAGGTTAACTCAAGACGGCGGTAGACACTGATACCCTTCTCTTCCTTCAGATCGTCGAGTTGAGCTTCGGGGATTCCAGTGATATTGACCTTTTCATAGGAAATACTGCCCCAGATAGTCTGGTGACGCGTCAATTCACGGCTGGATGATAATCCGAGATCGATTTTAGAAATACGGTAATTCTGCGCGCGCGATCGTATTCCCGGTTCCGCCGCAAAATTGAATGTCAGCGGCATACGTATCTTGAAAAGCCACGGCTCGGTATAATCGAAGGCGAAGCGCTCCTTTATGATACGCCAGTCGGATTTGAAGACGAGGAAAGAGGTCAGCAGATCGAAACTCACCTGCCTACCCCTGCCGGAAACATTGCGGTTTCCAAATTCCAACCCAAGGTCCCAGACCAGATCTTCCTCCGTGTCCTGACCGGCACCGGTACTCACCTTGGCAAATTTGGGTTTTCGTTCACTGACTTTGAGCCTGAAATCCGGGCTTACATCGTACTCTCCCGAACCAGTCTGTGCCGTATCCTCGATAACCGACAAATCAACAAAACTCGCAAGACTGGTGGAATATATCCTCTGTTTCGAATCGATGATTTCCTGTCGACTGTATAGGTCACCCGGGTTGAAAACCACCTCTCGCAGAAATGTCTGTGGCTTTGTGTAATCGAGACTGTCGACATGGATGTTTCCGAAAATCGTCAACGGACCCCGTTCGATCTTGAACACAATATCCACACTGTCGATATCATCATACACCGCTACGGAATCCGCGACCTCCGCGTAAGGATATCCGGAGTTTGCAAAGACTGTCTTAATGTCATATCTCGTCTGGTTTATCTTATAGGGATCAACAGGATCGGCAATTTTGTGCTGTCTCAGAAGATGTGACACCTCCTCCTCGAATGATCCGAGACTGTTGGTGGTGATAGATTTTCGAACGAAAAACTGATCGTTCTCTTCGATTACGATTCGGACAATCGCGGAACTGTCCTCTGCAATTTCGAATTCCTCCTCCACCTTCACGAAAAGAAAGCCGTTTGACTTGTACAGATATGTAACCGCAGCCTTGTCGATGCTCTTCGAGTCTTTCCGGAGATGGTGCCGTTTTCTTAATCGAAGTGATTGCCAGAAACCGTTCGCCTGCGATTTTATCTCATTCTTGATACGATCATCATCAAAATACTCATTCCCGTGAATCTCAATCCTGCTGATAAGAGGACGTTTCGAGAGCCATTTCAGCAATGGATCGCGCTGGGCACTGCACGGAGTACCGATGTATAACAGACCCACAATTGCCGCAAGAGCGAGATATACCGTTCGTTTCATTCGAACTCCCAATTGAGATTCAAATTCAAATGATACAGGTTATCTCTATCTCGCTGACCTGACAAGAACACATGTTTTGATATCCGGTAATCAAAACCGAGTTCGAGATATTGCGCCGAGGTCTGGCTTGAACCATAGATATAGAGACGTGGATTATAATAGAATCCGACTGTAAGATCAGCTTCCACCTTGCTTCCGGAGAGGGATGGGTTGATTTCGAGTGTTTCCACTCCGAGACTCTGCGCAAAATATCTGGCAGCCTGATTAATCGCTATTCCGGCAGCACCAACCGATAGTTTACTTGCAAGGGATGAATTTGCCGAGACAGTATCCGATGCTGTCGATTCACCGAGAGCACCCTGTAGCGGATTGAGAAATGCGAGTGCCTCCTCAATCGAAACATCCGAATCCTCACAGACATCAATGTGCGGATTCTCCAGAGTCTGGGTTATCTCCATGCAAACATCCCGTATGCCCGTTGAATCTCGTATCGTTGTTGTCAGTTGGATGTTAAGCGATGGATTGAATTCCTCCACATTGTCGAATAGTATCTCTCCTCCCGACACAACGGTGAATGTACGATTAAGCTGAGTAAGGGTTATTCTTCCTCGAATTGTTTCGAGTTTGCCAAGGAAATTTTCATTCTTCCCATCCTTAATGATAATCAGATCACCGCCAAGCTCCAGATCAGCTTCATCATTCTCAATCCACATATTCTGAGGTACACTTATATCAAGTCGATAGTCAAAACCCTGCCCGGTATCGGCTGCAGCCAAAGCCTCATAACGGACATTAGTGTAGAACGGTTCAGCATACCAGAATCGGGCAAGTTCAATATCTCCCTCCGCAAAAGGTGGGTTGCTTCCCTCAACGTAGATTGTCATGGTGTCTATTGTAGCCTCAATCATCCCCAAATCGTAGATGATTGGAAGATTGTCACCGTAAATCTGAAGGTCATAGTCCGGCATGGAAAGGTCTTCAAGATTCACATCACCGTCAACCCAGAGATGACCTGTTTTCTTGCCATTACGCATCGTACCCACAAGTTTTTCAATTCTCAACTTCCTTTGTTCGAATCGGGCATTAACACTCAAGTCCTCTATCGGATTGGCGAGTTGATATACCTTTGCATCCCCATTTTCAATCTCCGCAGTACCACTGAAACGCATGTCATTGTATGTTCCGAAAGCGTTCACATCAAGGTCGAATCTACCGTTGAACCACTCGACATCCTCAAAGAAAACTGTCGCGAGATCAAAGTTTGTCCCGGATACTTCAATGTCGAAATGAAGCGAGTCATCCTCGATAATTCTCTTCTCTCGTGATTCGAAAGCAAGATCGATTGGGAGCAGACCAAAAGCTCTCGTCTGGTTGTTTTCACCAACAATACGAAAATCCTCAAACCGAAGCTGCTTATCCGAATACTCGATCCGGCTTTTAATCTCGCCAACCGGTTGATCTTCATAAAGAAGATCACGTGTGCTCAAATCCAATCCGATTACAGGATACTGCAATGATCCATTGACGATACCGTCAGCAAACAGATAACCGGTCAGATAGTAGCCCGGGAATACATACGGCAGCCATTGCACTATTGAAACAGAATCCGCATTGAAGCTGATATCAATGGTTTCATCATAATTGTAGGTACCGGCAAGACTGATAGAGCCGCCATCTGAGAGGACTGTTACGCTATCAAGTGTGATGCTGCTGTCGAGGAAAGTTATAAGCGCATTGCTGTCTATAGCTATTAATTGTGTATCCACATAAGAATCCGCGGAGAACAGTTCCACCTTAATAGTATCCTCTCCAATCCTTAGAAGTCCTCTCGCCTGTATATCGAACGGATCCATCCGCGTTTCGAACTCCGGAATTCGGACGCTGTCCATTGTTACGGTCATGTATGAATAGAGGGACTGTCCGGGAAGACCGGAATAATCGTAATCTTCGGAGTATATCTCGACATCCCCCCTCGGATCGGTGAAAAATTCATTTATATCAAGAAACGCAAGAAAATCGTGCGATGTGAAATCGTACACCTGCACGGAGTCGGATGAAAACGTACCACTGACATTCGGATTGACTATCGGTCCGTAAAGTTCAAATTTCGCCGTGCCTCTTCCACCTATATCCTCAAGAAATATCTGGTTTCGAAACTCATCTATTATTGGAAGATCCGCAGTGCCCTTCATTTTAATATCGCCGGAATACTCTATCAAACCTCCCGCTCGCACAGTAGTCGATTTATATGTCACCAGTACCGGATCGCGGAACCGTATTGAGTCGGTCGTAACCAGCATGGAACCGGCAAGTGAATCGTATGTGTACTGATCAAATTTACCCCGGTTAAGATGTGCATCAATGTCGAGAGTCAGTTCATCGTTCTTGAAACTGGAACCACTCAAGTCTATACTCCCCGAGAAACTCGATTCGAAGGTTCCATCCACTATCTCATCGAGATTAACATCTCTGATTCGACCGGTATAGTAGTATTCATTCGGGGATACACCGAAGTCAATTCTCCCGGAACCATCGAGTCTGCCTCCAAATGCTCCTCCTACAAGATGATTGAACTTCAGAAGCTTATTCTCAAACTCTGCAACAGCTCGAATTTTGTTTAGATGCCAGTCGAGGAATTCTCCGGTTATGATGATATCCGTATTAAGTCTGCCATCCTTGAATTGCACATTACCATCGAATGTGACATTGCCCTTTATTCCAACTCCCGCAATATCCGACAACCTGTTGATATCAACCTGAGCGGTATCGAAATCAGCAGAAATCCCGAAACCATCTGATGTTTGAATCTCCGACTCGAAAACGAAAACCGACGAATCAACCACCGCACGCATTTCCTCGGCTACAATAACCGAATCCGTAATCGTAATCAGTCCGGAGAGACTCCTTAATGCCAATCCGTAGCTCTTTGCATTGCCGAAAAATGTTCTTAGTTCAGACTGGACTATACCGTCATCCGATACTGCATCAAGAAGGAAACCGATATTATCCACGAAGACACTGTCTTCACTGTCAACAATTTTGAAAGACCCGGATGTGAGTGTGAAATTGTTCAAGCGAAAATCAGGTATGCCATCACCACCATTACCATCAGCGTCGCTACCGGAATCACTCCCGAAATCCGGCAAATCCAGTGAACCACCCGGCTTTTTTCGAAGACGAACATTCAGGCTGTCGATCAACAGTCTGTCGACATTCCACCTCTGACGGATTATCTGCCATAAGCTGTATTCAGCTTCGATATAATCTATGGATGCAATCGTATACTCGTTATCACCCTCACCATAGCGCACTGAAATGTCGGACACATTTATATCACTCAATATTGATCCTCCGATATCCCCAAGTGATATCTTCAGATCATACTTCCTCTCAACAGCCATCCGAAGGAATTCATTAGCACGATTTTCGAGGAAATCTGTCTTAATCACGATTAAAATCGTGACCGCAACAGCGAGCATGAAAACAACAACTACCGAGAGAGGGATCTTATACCGTTTTTTCATCCCGGCACCTTCCTCAAAATCCGATCGACAAGAGCCGAAGCCTGCTCGAAACGAGAATCACTCGCCAAATCCTCTACAAGACTCAATGCAACCCGAATAGAATCGGGAGAGGCTCCCGTATGCAGCGCACCCCTTATATGCGAGTGAAGCTGAACGAGATCCCCTGTTACTACCAGCGCAGAGACCGTACAGAGTTCTCTGAGTGCGGGATCGACTCCCTCTCGAGAGAGAACCTTTCCATATCCCTCCCACACCATCCAGTAGTCAAGATCGGGAGAGAGTCTGGAGATTGTATCCCGCAGTCTTTCATAGTTCTCGCCATAGATCACCTTACAGAGTGTCTCGCCACGCTTCTTGTACTCTTTGGAAGATTCACTGTCGATCTGCTCCACACTCGGTGGTACAAAATCAGGAAATACATCATATAACCGTTTTAATCCTTCAATCGCACGGGGGTATCCGAGAAAGAGATACGACTGAAGAATCAACTCATAAAGGAGTCCCGGCTCAACACCCCTTTCACCGGCTTCGGCGAGACATTCATGGACAACGGCAAAGTCCGGAACGGCAAGTGCTGCACTCAATCTGATCGAACATTTCCAGTCGGTCCCAGAAACTGCCATATTCGAATTTAATCTCCCGTTGAAGCTCATACTAAGCTAATACTTCAAGGTAGCTAAAAGTTCAAAAAACCTCAAGTCCGCTGTATCGTCAACAAAGAAAATAGCTTACGGAAGCTAAACGCCCGTAGAGTGGGCTTGGTGGATACACGGCACCGATTACCATTATAGCAAACTGCATGCCACGCACCGCAATAATTACGATGAAGACTGTCTTGTAGCTTGACATTCTTCACTTTTTTTGGTAATATATAGATACAGAGACCGGTTTGCAGGATGGTGTTTTTCATGACTGTGTAATCCGCTGCGTGACCGCTGCCAAAAGCGGTAGATAAGAGTGCGTAGCACCATCTGGCATCATGAATCTGCCATTTGCCAGCGAACGCCACACGATTTCAAAGCAGATCCGGTATTTTCATACATAGAAAGAAAGGAGAGTTGAGATGACTATTGATCTCGCATCGAAGTCTCTTCGGCTCAGGCATCGCACAAAATGCTATGCCGGCATAGAGAACATCCCACAGCTCTCCGCCCAGGAAAAACTATTCCTCAGGCGTGTTACAGACAAGTATCCGTTCAGAGCCAATAGCTATTATCTTGGGCTGATAGACTGGGATGACCCTTTCGATCCGATCAGGAGGCTTATAATCCCTGACTTGCAGGAGCTTAACGGGTGGAACAACCTCGATCCATCGAATGAACAATCGGTTACAGTTGGACAGGGGTTACAACACAAATACTCCACAACCGCGCTGGTCCTTACTACCGAAGCCTGCGGTTGCCTGTGCAGATACTGTTTCAGAAAACGTCTGTTTATGCCGGGTAACGAAGAAGCTCGTCCCGATATAGACCTTGCTCTGGCCTATATCCGCAGACACAAAGAGATAGACAATGTCCTTCTATCCGGAGGAGATCCCCTCGTATTGTCCACGTCGAAACTCGAACCAATACTGGAACAACTCCGTGAAATCGAACACGTCGGCGTAATCAGGATCGGCAGCAAAATGCCTGCCTTCGATCCATTCAGAATAACGAACGATCCCGATCTTCTCGAACTCCTCTACAAGCACTCACACCCGGACCAACGGATATATCTTATCTGCCATTTCGATCATCCACGAGAGTTAACGGATGAAAGCCGTGAGGCAATTCGACAGGTTCAGCAGGCGGGTGTAATATGCCTGAACCAGAATCCGATTATTCGTGGGATATCCGATGAACCGGAGGTAATGGCTGAACTGTGGAAGGAGCTGACCAAGATGGGAGTCTCGCAGTATTATGTCTTCCAGATGAGACCCACAGCGGGAAACGAGATATATCACCGGTCGATTGTGGATGCATATTTCAGGTTCGAGAAAGCCAAGGCGATGTGCTCCGGAATAACCAAGAGAGTCAGATTTGTTATGTCCCATGCATCCGGGAAGGTTGAAGTAATTGCGGTGGATGACAATTATATCTATATCAAATATCACCGCTCAAAAGAACCGACTGATGATTACAGGATCCGTATATTCCACAGGGATGACAACGCTCACTGGCTTGATAATCTCGAGGAAGTCACGGTATCCTGACAAGTGATTAAAGATTGAAGTCTATTGAGATTATGTGGATTGTGGCTGCGACTCTGATTCCAGCGTTAGCTGTCTTCACTCAGCCTTTTTGAGTGCATCGAGTTCTTTTTCGATCTCGCGGATAGTTTTCATCTGCCCCTGAACCTCCAGCATAAGCCTGTTAAGCTTGTTCTCGAGTTCTGTTCGCCTCTGCTCAGTGGTTTTCTCTGTGGTTTCGGGTGTTTTTGCTGCGGTTTCGTATGTCCCGGATAAATCCGTCTGAGTGAGATGGTATGAGTAGAAATCGGATGATGTCAACTGGACTGTATAGCTTATGGTCTTCCCGTCTCTGAAAGCCTTAAGGGTTACAAGATCACCGGGCCGATTCTCTTTTATCAGGTTCCGAAGTTGATCTGCTGACCGAAGTTCTCTTCCCAGAAACTGAGTCAGAATATCGCCAGCTCGCAATCCGACTTTCCATGCCGGTGAATTCCTCAGCACTTTGGAGACCATCACACCATTAGACAAACCGAAAACTTTCGTGAGAAATTCTCCCGACATACTCTCCGGTTGCACTCCTAAGAATCCGGTTTTATGATTGAATCCCTCGATTATTCCATCAACAGTGATCTTCAAATCCGAAGCTTGGACCGACAGGATTACACCCGTGCTAGGCAGTTCGAGGCTTGCACCGGAGAAAGACCACGTATTTGTCAACTCTCCGTCATCCTGATACAGATCCAACCCTCCAAGCAATACCGGTTCTGTCAACTTGGCCGAGATCATCCCTACAAGCTCCCCGGATGTATTCACGACCGGACCACCGGAAAACCCCGGAGTCAGATTGGTTGAAATCTGAAGATAGCCGTCCTCCCTGTATCCCACGGCGGTAGCGAGACTCGCTGAATTCGGTACACCATAGGAATTTCCAACCGCAAACAAAATCGATCCGGATCGAACCGGTCTGTCATCGGCAAACGACAGCGGTTTAAGGCGACCCGGAACAACCTCAAGCACCGATAGATCGAACTTTGAATCGATACCCACCAGAACCGCAGAATACCGCAATCCATCCCATGTATGGATTTCAAAGCGATTGCTCCCCCTGATTACATGCCCGGTGGTGACAATATGCCCTAATGTATCATAGACTATACCGGAACCGATCAGCGTATCAACATGACCGAGAGAGGCATAGTTTGGACCAAATGGATCGGTGTCATGAAATGCAAATACTGTGACTACAGAAACTTGAACATTATCCAACAGGGAATTGATCTCATCATTGAGATCTTTCAGTGAAGCATTCGTCGGACTTGAGTAAAAAAAACAGAGGGCAAGGACGAACGCCAGGACACACCTAATCTTCACACCTAATTGTCGCGGCATCCACCCTCACCCCCGGTAGAAATTAATAAGCGGCCTCTTTTACCAGACCGGCGTCAGGTCTTACCGTAGGAAGGACATAACGACTTCTGCTGGGACCGCTGGTTTTAACATTCTGAACTCCGGGCCAATTGCCGGGACTGCCGAATTGGGCTTTCTGCTCATCCGACAAAATATCCAGAATTCTACCGTTCCTCAACGAGACAGCAACACTCAAAGATTCGAGCATCGATTGTTCGAGTTTCAAACCTCTAAGACCGCTGTTAACGGGCTGGACGTTTCCGCCATTGTCCGCCATCTGATGACCGGTTGGTTGAATAGCATCACCGGCGGCTATCTGTTTGCCACCAATACCGTTCGGACCATCCGGCGACACCATAAAGGTGAAAGCAAGTACGAGGACTGCGGTAACCGCAATCGCAGGAGCAAACTGCTTCAATCGGTAGAATACCAAAGATGGCGCTCTGCGGGGCAGATGAGCACGAGTCGTCTCCACACTGCGCGGGGCATTGTGGATTTTCTCGAACAGTTTCATGTTGAAATCTTCCGACAGCTCCTGCTTCGGGAGACTCGACACAGCTTTGCTCAACTGCTCAGCAAGCTCTTTCTCTTTGCGACAGCCGGGACACGATTCAAGATGTTGTAACAGTTTGTCCTTCTCACTGTACGAAAGCTCATCCTTAGAGAATGCCGAGAGTAAAGACCGAGCCTTTCGACAGTTCATACAACTCCTCCATATTGGGCTTCAACATGTTACGTAACATGTTGCGCGCACGGTTCACACGAGACTTAACCGTCCCGAGTGGAACCGAAAGGATTTGGGCTATTTCTTCATATGATAAATTATCAAAGTCACGGAGAATGAATGCCTGACGATATTTATGCGGCAGTTTCTTCACAGACTTCTCCACGACTTCCTTAATTTTCGAGCCGTTGTCAATCTTCTCTTCCGGAGCTTCGAGTCTGTTCGAAAAATCAGCTATATCGACAAAATTGATGCGCTTACGGCGGCGAAGCTCGTTCCTCGCCAGATTAAGCGCAATCGTGTAAACCCATGTCGATACAGCATATCGGAAATCGAACGACATACGATGCTGATGTACGCGGATGAAAGTTTCCTGAAGAATATCCTCCACCGCCTCGGCTGAATCAAGCATCCTAATCAAAGTATTAAAAAGTCGATTCTTGTACCGATTAACGAGTACATTGAACGCCACCATGTCGTCCTTCTGTACTCTACGCATCAGGTCAAGATCTGACATCTTATCGCGATTCAAGCTCTTATCCCTCTTCATGATTAACTCTCAATCTGTATACACTGCCGTTGCAGCCCGGTTCCAATTTTCATCACTTATGTTACTCAGTTTTACTATACAGCATAAATCATGCCAAAGTTTAAAAGAGCACATATCTCACGACCAGGCCTGCAACCATAAGGCATAGTGGCGCAATAATATACAAATATGCCCTGCCGAGATTCGTCTTGAAGTACTGCACTGTCAGTACTAAACAAAAATGTAGCGGTGAGAGCAAAACGCCCAAAAATCCACACGTATACGCCGCAGCCATCAGCGAAATATCCACCGAATCGGGTTTCAAAAATGGCAGAAGTGCCGGATAAGTGAGCGATACGAACGCCGGTGTAGCTCCGGATATCAGCCCGACTATAAATGGAATGAAAATTATCACCCAGATCGGGGCGATCCCGGCGGATGTTATCTCACCTGCAACAACATTGGCGGCATCGGAATCCGCAAAAACCTGCTTGAATATCATAACCGAGAAAACGAATGCCACATAATCGAATGTTACAGCTTTTCTCAGGCTGCCGAGAAGAATATCGCGCGAGAATCTCGTCGTTATCACAAACAAAAGAAGCGCAAGCGGAACCGCTATATACAGATCAAGCCCGAATATGAGATTCAACGCCACCGCCGCAAGGATCGGCCAGAGGCTGCTGAACAGATCGGCAAGATTCCGTACCGCCGGACTATTATTCCTGTTTGATTTCAGCCTGCCAAGAGGCAGTAAAAGGAACAAGATTCCGCCTAATATCATGCCGACAGTCATGGGCCACTGAGCACCGACAACATCGGATGTTTCGATTTCGAGTATGGATACGGTCAGGATTATACCGGGATAGAGCGGCCAGACATACTCCAGAATATGGCGGAACCAGTAATTGATTGCCGCGAGTTTATGTGGCTTTATTTCGGTTCCTGCAGATGATTCATCAACAAGTGGCGCAGAGAGAAGCGCTCCTCCCGGCATAGGTAGCAAGCCTATCAGCGCCGGCAGGATAGCCATAGAAGCCCGTTTGGAGTGTATCAGCGACTCAACCGCCCCAACAAGATGAGAGGCGCGTCCCGAGTCTTTCAGAAGCGCACCGAGGAATGAAACAGCCACGAGAATTATCATCAACTCCCATGTATCAGCGGATATAAATGCCTTCAGGACCGACGCACCGAGGTCGGGCAGATTCATCCCGAATATTACGCCCGCCAGAATAGCGCCTATTCCAATAGACGGCCCGATCTTGATTTTGAATCGGGTCAGCGCCAGAATGACGGCAAACAGCAATATCAGTTTCAGGCTCTGCATTCAATAACCTTGCGCCAAAAGGTGATAACATATATCATACAGCGCGTCTTGAGCAAGGCAAATCGCTGTTGAACAAAATAGATGGAGCCTATAGTGGAATTTCTTGAAGTCATAAAGAAGAGAAGGTCGATAAGAGCTTTCGAAAACAGGAAAGTCGAAGACGATAAGCTGATGGATGTTCTCAGTGCGGGACGCGCCGCGCCGACATCCTATAACAATCAGGAATTCAAGATAGTAGCCGTTAGAGACAAGATCCGTATCGGGCAGTTGTTTCATGCGTGCAATGAGCAGGACTTCGTTAAGGAGGCTCCCGTTGTTCTCGTTTGTTGCGGAACGAATCCTGAACAGGAAATGATGTGCGGCCAACCCTCTTATACGATTGATGTATCCGTTGTTGCCACACACATGATGCTGAGAGCTACCGATCTGGGGCTTGGTACATGCTGGCTTGGATCATTCAACGAAAAAAAGATTAAACAGATACTCGATATCCCGGATAACATCCGGGTAGTAACAGTTCTTCCCCTCGGATACCCACGCTTCCAGCTTGCGGAAAAATCTCGTAAACCCCTGGAAGAGCTTGTCTGTTTCGATAAATACAAGGCATGAATTTGTGCGATTAGTGGTATAATGCCCTGATATTGTGCAATCAGATACTCTATGCAACCATCTCCCAAGCCTCCCGAATAACGATTCATACACTGCGACTCTCTATTTATGCGACAGGAACGCCTTAATTACGTGTCTTGTTGTATGTACGGATGATTTGGCAGGACAATTGCTATTATATCTTAGTGTATCAACACAGAGGCATTGGTCCTCCAAGTTTTAGATTGACTGTCTTTGCTCTGATGGATAGCTTTTTCGACGTAACAGAACAAAGACAGGAGGCATGGATGCCGGTGAAATCAGTAGTATTAATAATTTTTGCAGGAATCTTAGTAATGTCAACCGCCAGCGGACAAAATGTGATCAAGGATGAAGGCCCGGTTAATCTTACCGGATACAACAGTCTTCCACCAAGAATGCTCATCGACTGCCCGACTGCGGCAACTCTTCCACGCGCAAGCTTTGATGTTCACGTGCGCGATTTTTCAGGCGGTGGACTTCTGACAACAATCAACATCGGACTCCACCAGCAGTTCATGCTGGGAGTATCGTATGGCGGTGTAGGCATTCTCGGAGAATCCGACGCTGAGTGGCAGGACCATCCGGAGTTTCAGGTCAAGTGGCAGTTGATCCCGGAAACTTATACTATACCGGCAATCACGCTGGGATTTCAGTCTCAGGGATACGGTCCATATCTCGAAGAATGGGACAGATACACATACAAGTCGAAAGGCTTCTATGGTGTGATTTCCAAAGCGTACGAGACATACTATTGGGCGACCGGTTTTCATGGTGGGATCAACTACAGTCTTGAACATACGAAAGATCATGATTCCAGCCCGAACCTGTTTTTCGGATTTGACATGAGTATCAACCACAATGTTGAGATTGTTGCCGAGTACGATCTTTCACTCAATGATGACAAGGAACTCACGGATAAAAACGGAGAGAAATTCGGTGGCAAGGGATATGGATTTCTTAATTTCGGTCTTCGCTGGATTTTCTACGAAAGACTTGAACTCGGTCTGGATTTCAAGAATCTCTTGACCAACCGCGAGGATACCGACACAATCTCGCGTGAGTTGAGAATAAGCTACTATGAATTTTTCTGATTAGAGGAGGTGGTCTGATTGACCGCAAAACTTCTTGTTATTTGTTCTGTTACAATCCTGATCCTTATGAACCTTACCGGTTGTTACACAGTTTTCAGGACCGCAGATGTAGCTGGAGAGTATAAGGATACTTCAAATAGCTCCGAATACAGCGGCGATATAGTCTTTTCATCCTACGAAAACGACCGCTGGTCATGGTACCTAACCAGACCCTGGTGGGAGGAATCACTCTTCCTCAAATGGACAAGCCATAATGAGGGTGACGACCAACCGCCATCACAGTTGATCGTACCTGCAGGATTCGATAGTGGTTACACCACCTCTCCGATCATAATAGACTGGCCGGGGATTGAAATCGAACGAACGAGCGATACGGATGTCTCCGGATCATCAAACAGGGATAGTGATGGTACCGACGTTCGCTATAAGGATGAGGGATCAGATGACTCCGGCTCGTCATCAAATTCGAGTAAATCGAATACCGAGCGCAAACCGGCGCGCCGCAAGACAAGCGGAGGAGACAAATGAAATTAGATAAAGTGATAATAACGGGAGTCATCCTGCTCCTCGCTCTCTCTGCGGGAGCCTTTGCACAGGATGGGTATCCGATTGATGAAAACTCGAGCGGCAATTTCTTTGGAATCGGCGCGAGGGGAATCGGTATGGGTGGAGCACAGATTGCCGCTGGACTCGATGGCACAGCGCTTGTATACAATCCAGCTCTGCTTGCGAGAATACGGCGTATTGAGCTTCTCGCCGGAATATCACATCAGTCATACAGCAATGATGGTAATACTATTCCGGCAACTACGGACAATGCAAGTATTCTTCCATCGGACGGGCGATCCAAATCGTTCACGAACCTGAATGCGCTAAACCTGTCGATACCGGTACCGACATACCGGGGTTCGGCGGTAGTGGCTTTCGGAATTAACCGTTCAATGTCTTTTGACCATGTATTCCAATATGCTCGCGGATACGTTCTAAATGATGCGACAGAACTCGGAACAGAGTTGTCATCCGGTGGTGTGAATCAATATTCACTGGGTGGCGCAATGGACCTCTCACCGAGAGTCTCTGTTGGTGTCTCACTGAACCTTTATCACGGCAAGGAAGATTACACTTGGGAATACCACTATGAGGAATCTGGTGCCAATCCACAGGAAGAACTGGTCAAACAGTACATAACAGCGGATTACACCGGTATTTCTGCCAAGGTCGGATTGTCATACAATCCGAACGAAAGACTCTCGCTCGGTTTGATAGTGGAATCACCAATAAGTTTCAGCATAGACGGCGAAGATCTCGTACTGGACTGGAGTTACCCCAACGTTTATGAGTATGAATTGCAGCATCCATTCACATTCGGCGCCGGTTTCTCATACAAGGTCCAGAGATTTAATTTCGCATTTGACGCATACTACACAGACTGGACACAGATGAAATACACCGAGTATCCCGATCTTGCTATCGCAAACAGATTGATCGACGAGTACTACAGGGAGACGATCAGGTTCAATGCCGGTGTGGAATACATCCTGCCCCTTGCGGGCACAAAGGTTAGGGCAGGTTATATCCATGATCCGCTTCCCTATGCGGATAATCTGATCGAGGATGATCGGAATTTCGTAACACTGGGTGTGGGATTTTTAGTAGACCGTGTAATGACGGTAGATATCGCGTACGTGCACGGCTCTTATGAATTCGCCCGACCGTATCCCGATGAGGATAACAACATCAGCGTGTTCGATGCCTCATTCGAAAAATACACAGCAGACAGGATATTCATAACCACTGCTTTCAGATTCTGATGATTTTCTGAAAACAGTGATTAAAGGCTCTACACGGATGTAGAGCCTTTTTTGTAGTAATATCGAAATACTGCTTATTTGAATCCGTGCGTCTTCCACTGATTCAGAACAAACTCCACGAAATCGAGAACTTTCTTCTTTGATTTGTCAGCGTACTCTCTGCCCTTTTCCACATCAAAATCGGGACGGCCTTCGCCGCGATCATTGTAGATCAGGACCGTTCCCGGATTCGGGTAGATATCCACACCACCGGGTGATTCGAATACGAGATTCTCGTTGTAGTAATTCTTGTCGGCCAGCTCCGGATCTACGGACATGACATACCCTGTTTCATCGCAACCGGCATGTCCACCCTCGCCGCCATAGACCTCTTTGGTAACATCCCCGCAGAGCATCCACCAGTGGACAACGACAACGTTCATTTCGAGATCGTGATGCGCCCGTCGTGCAACAGACCGGAGGGCGGAGTTGTTTCCACCGTGACCGTTCATGATAACAACGGAGTTGAATTTGTGCCGCTTGAATGACTTCACGATGCTGAGCACGTATTCTTCGAGTTGTTCTGCTGTTACGGTGAGTGAACCGGGGTAGCCGACAAGGCTGCTCGTAATTCCATACCAAACGGGCGGAGCAAGCATGATATCGAGCTTGTCGCATACGAACTCCGCGATATCAACGGGAATGAAAACATCCGTTCCGAGACAGGCGGCGCCGTGCGCTTCGATAGTGCCAACCGGAAGAACGACTGTATCTATCTTTGATGGCACAACCTCACGCACCTGCTGCCATAGCATGCGTTCGAGTTTTCTTAACATAGTTTATCCTGTTTGTTAACCTGGAAGGTTTTTGAGGATTTCTCCGAGCATTGCTTCGGTTTTGCTCGCTGTCTGTTCGTCTCCCACGAGACGGAAATGATTTATGTCGGTAACCAGAAACTCAAGATCTTCGGGATGACGCAGATCATACCAGAGGTCCATCTCATCCCAATTGTATCCGTTCTCCCGCGAAGCTTTCACCATCTGGCTGTAGAGATGAGAATCATCCGACCATTCCACATTTTCAAATATCTCCGGAAGATACCGGCTCGCAGCAATCAGATAGTAGCTGCCCTCGTGAGTCGGGCCAATGACGAGGTCTTTGCTCGCAATCATATTCAGGGCACTCTTTATCACATTCGTCTGCAGAGTTGGTGTAACGCATCCGATAAGAGCGACTCTGTTAAAACCGTCATCGAATGTCGATTTGAAAGCGTTCGAAAGTCGTTTCCCCATACTCCTGCCGGTTGATTCCACGACAGCGAAACGGGTCGACTTGTATGTCTTTGATTGCCCCGCGCTGATACTATCGGCAAGTTCCTTAACAACCTCTTTCACTATCTTCGCAGTCTGTCCCTTTGTACAATGCACCCTTAGATATATATCCGAGAGGGTGAGGCAGTTTGCAATCGTGTCCTCCACGAATGCACGATACAACCTGCGTTGCTGCTCCTGACCCAGTGCACCCTCGAATTGACGCTCAACCTTTCCACGGTTCTCGTCATCTATGAAAATAATTAACGCTTGTTTATTCTTACTTGTCATACGAGTTATCCTGTGCCTTCATACGCGGCAATATATCAAGACAACACTCGCATTTCAACATCTAAAACGAAAAAGATCAACCAACGTTGCCGAGCCATGGAAACCATTCGATGAATAATGATGATATACGCTGAAGCAGATTCGTTACCATCAGGATACCGACCAGAATCAGGAATGATCCACTTATGATTTCAATTGCTCTGAAATGCTTCTTGATAAATCCGAACACACCGAGGAATGTATTGAATACAAGCGCTGCAAAGAGAAACGGCACACCGAGACCTAGCGAGTAACCGGTTAGCAGCCACATACCTTTCAATACCTGATCTTCCTGCGCAGCGATACCAAGCACCGCCCCGAGTATGGGACCGATACACGGTGTCCATCCAAATGCGAATGCAAGACCAATCAAAAAGACGCTGAGTAGACCGAGGGATTTCTTTGAGTAATGGACCCGCTTCTCATACATGAGGAATTTGATTTTGAAGACACCTATGAAGTGAAGACCGAACACTATTATGATTACACCCGCAACTTTGTTAAAGATGTCAATGTGTTCCTGAAGTAAACTCCCGACAGATGTTGCACCGGCGCCAAGTAAAACGAACACTGTAGAAAATCCGAGGATGAATACGATTGATGACACAGCAACCTTACGCAGGTTTTGCATCCTCATCTTTGAGTCTTTTAGTTCATCAATATTTACACCCGAGATAAACGACAGGTATCCGGGGATCAGTGGAAGCACGCAGGGAGATATGAATGATACAAATCCCGCTCCGAATGCGATGAAGAAATTAACATTGGGTTCGCCAAACATTGCTCCTCCAGTCTGCTCCTATGCTTGATGACCTTTAGGGCACTGATTTGCAACAAACACGGATCTTGTGGTGATTACATTTTTTTCAAGGAATGCAACGCTTCCTGAATTGCCTCTCTCAAATCTCTACTTGACATCCGTTCGACTATACTATCCGCGATCCGTTGAGCAATCTCACGAATCAGCAGTTTCTCAGCCAGAGACATCTCGCCGGAAGTTGCACCCTTATCGGTTGGCTTGCCGGAAAAGACATATTCCTTCTGTGAGTCACTCTCATCGTCGGCTGAAATATCCTGATCGGTTACATTCATCCTGGATGATCCTATCTCCTCGATATCAAATGTACCGGTTTTGGTTGTTGTGGTTTTCGCAGGAACTCCGGGAGTAGCGGATGCTTTTGGTGATTCCTTCTCACCACTCTTCTCTGCACCCTCTCCCTTGTCACCCGATGGTTCCTCACTCAGCTCTTTCTTCATTTCACGAATGAACCAGTTATAATCGTGAGGCGTGTGTACCTCCTCATCGAGAGGTTCCTCGATACCATACTGGTCATCCGCAAGATGAATTGTGTCTTCCGTATGTCCGTTTGCATTATCGTTCATGTCCCCCTCTTTAGTCTCTGATTTATTCTCATCGAATACATCTGTCATGATTTTATCGGTGGCTTCCGTATCATCTCCCTGCGAAATAAAGACATCTCCGAGGTCACTATCGCTCGATTTCTTTGCATCCCCCTCGAATATGGATCCGAAATCTATCTCCTGATCCGGTTCGTCCTCGATATTCAACACCTCAACTCCTTCAGAGATATCATCGAGACCATCCGAGTGGCTCTTCTCACTCGAACCATCATCAAACTGGATTCCAAGCAGCTTTGATGTAACCTCGACCAGATCCTGCGGGGAAAATGGTTTGTTGAGTGTATCATCCGCCTGAGAGGAGAGTAACTGATGCTGCTTCACAATTTCGGATGTGGAGAGAAGCAACACGACCTTGACATTATTGGTCTTCTCCGACTCCTTGATCTGGGATGATACCGTGTAGCCATCCACCTGCGGCAGGGATGAATTGAGAAATGCCAGATCTATATTGGTAGTCTTGACGAGTTCAAGAGCTTCCAACCCATCGGCAGCAGAAACTACCTCAAGCCCTTTCTTCCGAAACAGATTTTCGGCAACCCCTCTCACAGCCTCCGATTGATCCGCTATCAGCACTTTTCCAGACATCTATTTCCTCTTTTTCGACAGACGGGACGAAGCTCTTTCAAGCGTCCTGCGTTCCTTGTCGGTCAATTTATCAATTCCGACCTCGTTAATCTTATCGAGAATCCTGTCCACTTCATCCATTAACTTGCCGGTCTCCTCCTTTTCACGCTCATCCTTCCATTCCTTGTGCACAGTTTTCGCTTTGAAAATCCGTTTTCGGAAGAATGCCGGAATTGCATGACCTTTCATATAGAGAAAGCCGAATGATGCGCCTCCCAGATGGGTCCAGCGTGCCACATTATCGCCTGCTCCGGCTGTAAACGCCAGTATCAAATCAAATCCGACAATAAATATGATAAGGTACTTGATCTTAACCGGGATGAGAAAATAGAGCAGAACCAGACGGTTAGGCCACATAACGGCAAACGCCACCATAATAGCAAGCACGGCTCCGGAAGCGCCAATAACCGGTATCGTAGAACCCGGTGTGACGAGTACGGTGAAAATACCGGCGGCGGTACCTGTAATAAAATAGAACTTCAGAAACCGTTTTGTGCCCCATGCCCGTTCCACTTCGGAACCGAACATCCAGAGCATGAACATATTGAATAAAATGTGCAGAATTCCACCCGGATCGTGCAGAAACATATAGGTCACTACCTGATAGACAAGCGGTCCGGTCAGAACGAGCTTCGGAGTAAGACCCAGATTCCCGATCAGAATCCGAGACGTGTCGAACAGACTAACCAGATACAGCCCTACATTGACTATCAGGAGCCATTTGACACCGGTCGGCAGGCTGGTGTTAAATCCCAACCGCATTTGATTACCAGAAGAGTATCTCATTCTATCGTAGTATCGGCGAAAACCGCCATAATGCTTACCTATCATCAAATATATGCAGTAATTCCGGCTGGTACAACCTGATTGGGAAGATCGCTGGGCGATCAGAACAATATCTGATGGATTTTCATGATACAGATGTTCTGAATCGCTTTCATTCCTGTTTTCTTCACCATCTGCACCGCATCCTCGTTAATGACTCCCTCCTGAAGCCACAGAACATTCGCGGACGTTTCAACAGCTTCCCGGGCAATTTCCGGGACCGCATCCGAACGCCGAAAGACATCAACAATGTCAATCGGTTCGGGGATATCTCCTAAAGAGGGGTACGCCTTCTCTCCGAGAATAGTTTCCTCTCCGGGATTGACGGGTATAATTTTGTAACCCGTCTCCTGAAGATACCGGGCCACCTCATTGGAAGCCCGGTGCTCTTTGCTTGATAATCCCACGATAGCGATAACTTCCGCATCATCGAGGATTTGCCTCATTTCATCATTATCAATCGGATTTATCGGTTCAAAGGGATTCAACAATTCCATTTTATCCGATCACCTTCGTGAGTCTCGCCTCGATATCCTTCTTCGGTACTGCGCCGACGATTTGATCGACAACCTCTCCGCCCTTGAAGAACAGAAGAGACGGGATACTCATAATACCATATTGTGTAGCGAATCTCGTGTTGGAATCAACATCAACCTTCGCAACTTTCAGCTTGCCGTCATACTGATTACCGATTTCCTCAACTATGGGAGAGATCATCTTGCATGGACCACACCACTCTGCCCAGAAATCGACAATAACTGGGATTTCGGATTTGAGTACTTCCTGTTCGAATGTGTCATCGGTTACTGCTAATGCCATGGTTTCCTCCAATATCAGGTCGAAGTTAACATTTATTTATCATATCTTGAACGACAAGACCAACCGGAATCGTTCCATAAGACAGTAATTTTTCGTGAAATTTCTCCAATTGGAAATTCTCGCCGATCTTCTGTCGATACTGTGTCCTCAGCCGCTGCAATGACCGTTTTCCCAGCGTGTAACTCATGGGTTGAGTGGGGCTTTGGGTATATCGCTTAACCTCGGAGATGGCATTCATCTCCTCCAAACCGGCATTATCCACAAGCATCCCGACCGCTTCAGGGAAACTCATATTACCGCGATGCAATTCCACGTCGATTATAACCCGGTAAGCCCTCCAGAGTTGATCTTTTAGTTGGAATAACCTCGTTTTGGGGTCATAGAAACCACGTTCATACATCAATTCCTCACAATAGAGCGCCCATCCCTCCGCAAAAACCGAAGTCTGAAACGCTCTACGGGCATTAGAACGAACCCGATTCGCATACAGCAACTGGATATGATGCCCCGGGTACCCCTCATGAATCGCTTTCAGAGTGATATGCGGTTTCGAGTGCCCGGACAGTTGCTCAATCTGCTGATATTCAGGAAGCTCGGTATTGATCGGAGTAACCCAGAAAACCCCGTGCTGCTTTTCATCGAATGCAGCAGGTGGGACATAGGCTGCATACGGATACCTTCCGCGTTTGAACTCCGGTGTTTCCACCACCGTCAGTGCCTCTGAGTCCGGCAGCGGTATTATTTTATTATTCGCCACAAACTCACGAGCACGGGATATCTCTGACTCGTAACATTTCAGAAGGTCCGATGCGGTTGGTGTATCCTTCTTGAATTCATCTATCAAATCACCCCAGAAACTACTCGAATCAATCTCAGCTGCTGTCTCTTTCAAAGCCTGCCGAGTCGTCTCCATCTCCTCTTCGCCGATCTGAAGGAGATCATTGCAGTCATAATCGAGAAGATGTTCATGTTTCAGCAGATAGTTGAACATCTCTTCCCCGAGACGGTATTCGCCTTCGGATTTGGGCATCAGTTCCGCCTGAAGCCACCGTGCGTAACCGTTCAATGCAAGAACCGCCTCGTTATTGGCCTGAATTATATCGTTGTGAAGTTCTTTAGCTTTGCCCGCATAAGCCGGGACAACTCCGGCGAAGAATCCCATACCGGACTGGGCGATTTCAATCCCCATCTTTGTCCATGCCGCCGGGACATTAGATGCGTTTTCGAGATTCGTATAACCATCCTCGATAAGCCTCGGTATTTCTTTAAGGCGGGCAAGAACGGAGACCATCCGCTCTTCAATCGGCGCGAAATCATTCATCAGGAGAACATATACCGACCAGAGAGCAATATCCGGGTAGATAGTAGCATCCCGCTCGGCACGGCGATACTCCTCCTCGAGCTTAATCATCGGATTCAGAGCGGATTTCAATACTTCCAGATCAATTCGTCGGTCATCGGAGAGATTTGATTCAGACGATTCGAATGACTGAAGGTCGGATAGAAGTCCCTTGAAACGGGACAGACTCTCCCTGCGGCTGTCTGGATCGAGACGATCCAGTTTGTCATCGAAATCGTGAACCCCCGCACCCGTTGCAATTACGGGATTTGTCTCAAACCAAACCTTGAGAATTTCCTCTGATTTTTTGTCAAAGCTATCATTCATCCGACTGATCCGTTCTAAAGTTGTCAGACGAATATAGAGTGGAGGGCAGATAAATCAAGGGTTTTATTCTGCGAGAGCGTGCCTGCTCTTGCGATTCTCATCGAATTGCAGCGCTTGAAGCATGAATGCCTCAAGACGAATCTCCTCATTCTTATCCTCAAGTCCCTCATAGACAAGATTGAGCCACGGAAGACCATCACAGTGCCTCTGCACCTTCTTTGACATTGCAGTGACAATCGTACCGGGCATGCATGAGAATGGCGATGTGTTCACGATCCCGCACGCTCCTCTGTGGTAATAGTCGACTGCTTTTCCAATTGACAGAATAGCCTCACCGGAGAGGGAGACATCCACGAACGGCTTTGCCAGCTCAATCAGCTTCTCAACGGGTGCTTCATGTGCGAGCGGGACATCATCCATAAGGACTTTCGACAGATACTTCTCATCCCTCTTCTGTATCTTGTCTCTGAGGAATCCCGAAAACAAGCCCTTCAGGTCACCATCGCGCTTCGACGTATATTTATAGCTGAAATTAGTGTAGAGCACCCACTCTGACATCGGCGCAAGCCAGACCTCGGCACCGAGCTCCTCGAGCCTGTCGACAAGGAAATTGTTGGAGAATCGGTTTGACCGGAGATATATCTCCCCGACGACAGCGATTATCGGCTTCTGGTCAACGCCATTAGTCGGCAGACGTTTAAAATCGGTCAATGCCGAGAATAGAACCGTTGAAAGATCCTGCTGCCGCTTTATTGCATCGGCAAGTATGCCAAGATAATTCCTGTATAGTTTCTCGCACTCATCGGGATCCTTAACGTATGGTTTGAACCTGCGGTTCACCTTGAAGAGCAGGTCTGTCGCAACGACACCGGACCATGCAAGCCGCTTGAAATTCCCTTCGACGAATTGAAAATCATTGTATGAATTCTCGGAATCGGGCGAGAATATCGGCACATTATCATATCCCAGTTTATCCAGGATCGTCCGTTGCAACAGATGATATTGACCGAATCTGCACGGTCCACCTGCAGAGGGCATGAAAAACGCGCTCTGCTCACTGTCAAATCCCGGTTCCTTAACCTTGTGCACAAGATCACCGGTCGTCACCTGGCACGGGAAACACTCCTTGCCGCTGGTGAATTTCTTACCCCACGCCAGACTCTCCCTGCTCGGTTCGGGCAGGGGTTCAGCATCGGTACCACAGGCTTTTAAGGCTGCGGCGAATGCAACAGCATGATCCGACATATACGGTACATATACTTTACGCCTGTGACCGTTTCCACCCTTATCCTGTGGCTTGACCTCGGCAATCTCCCTCGGTTTGTACGCCTTCAGGCTGTCAAGAAAGGCTTCAAGCCTTGTTACCACTCCCGCATCGGCGGAGTGCTCGTCGATTTCGAGCTGAAGGAACGGCTTGCCTCTCATTTGCTTCGAGAAGAAGTGTGTTATGAAAGAATCGGGTCCACACCCGAAGTTGGTAATATATACCGCGAACAGATTTGGATGCTCACGTATGAAATCAGCGGATGCAAGGATTCTCTGACCGAAACGCCAATACATATTATGGTTGGTTATCTCCGACATATATTTCGACAATGGCAGCATATCCATCGGGATAGTCTTGATACCGAGTTCACGAAGCTTTTTCGGAATCTCGAGCGACAACTTGTCATCACAACCGTTGTATGGTCTCGATATTATGACAACAGCCTTCTCATCGTGATCGAGTGAATCGAGGAATTCCCGTCCCGCTGACTGAAGCTTCCCGTAGAACTGCACCTGCGCTTTCATTGCTGCGCGTACCGCCTCATGATACTCCGGATCGGTCAGTTTGAAGACCTCCTGAATCGGCTGGAGTTTCTCCAGAAGGAACCGCTCATCCATCTTCAGATGAATCGGTACTGTTATGAGTTTGGTCGTCGAGTTTGAGAAATCCACATTTGCCTGAACGTTATACGGTATCGCCTGGATATAGGGGCAGAGATAGCTGTTTGTGTGTGGCGAGCCTTCATCATGCACATTTATGACGCTCGGGAGGAATATGTAGTCAACACCCTTCTCCATGAGATCAACAATATGCCCGAATGTTACCTTAATCGGGAAACAGGTCTCAGCGGAGAAATTCTCCAGACCATAATTAAGAATTTTCTGGTTTGTTACAGCGGATAGTACCGTGCGGTAGCCGAGAGAATGGAAGAATGCTGACCAAAGCGGATACAATTCGTAGTTCACCAGAATACGTGGTATACCAATCGTAATATTGTTACGCTCGGTATGTACGACACGCTTGGGCACGGAATAGAGGAAGCGGTTTCGAAGCTTAAAGAGGTCTGTTCCGGTTGCCTTTTTGGTGGAATGATCGACATCGTATTTCTCGCAACGGGAGCCGTAATACAGGGGTTCCTCACCCTCAATCACCACTCTCCTGATCTCGCACATATTAGGGCAATCATCACACACGAATGATTCGATATGATATTTCTTATTTGACAGGTCGAAGCCTTTGAATTTACTCTTCGAAGTCGATATCTCCTTGCGGGCGAGCATTGCCACACCAATCGCCCCGGTAACATCATGATGCGGTGGAACGGTAACAGGCTTTTCGGTTACCTTTTCGAATGCCGCAACTACGGCGCGGTTCCACGCCACGCCACCCTGGAAAAAGATATGGTTCCCTACACGACGATCCTGTACGACCTTGGTCAGATAGTTATTTACGATTGAATAGGCAAGCCCGGCCACGAGATCATCCTTTGCAGCTCCGGACTGCTGGTGAGCAACCAGATCAGACTCCATGAACACGGTGCATCTCTCCCCGCACCCCACAGGGCATGAGGCTCCGAGTGCGAGATCGCCGAACTCTTCCTCTATCTTGATGTCCAGCTTCTCTGCCTGTTCCTGAAGGAATGATCCGGTTCCGGCTGCACAAGCCTTGTTCATCTCGAAATCGATCACAACCTGATTATCGATGGAAACATACTTCGAATCCTGACCGCCGATCTCGAAAATGGTATCCACTTTGGGGTCAATAGCGATTGCGGCTGTAGCCTGTGCGGTTATCTCGTTTCTTACAACATCGGCACCAACAAAGTCACCCACGAGGTACCTTCCGGACCCCGTAGTTCCGCACGCTACAATTTCAATTCTACCGTCAAGCTCTTCGCCGACTTCTTTTAATCCCTTGCGAACAGCTTCGAGTGGCCGCCCCGCAGTCATCAAATATCTTCGTGCAAGAACATTGTTATCGGCATCAATCACGACCACATTGGTCGAAAGCGACCCTATATCTATACCGAGATAGCCGGTGGTTGTCTCGGCTGGAATCTCGCGCCCGGACTGTGTAACATCGTAGTATTTACTCTCCGGGAAATTATACTCGAGTGGCGGAGCGCCCTCCACGCTTACCCTCTCTCTTTTGGTAGCTGCAAGATTGGCACGAAAGCCGAACACAGCGGGTCTATCGAGTCTTGAGACATTTATCGCTGCTCCGTATGCATTCATATGCTTGTGTAGTTCGGGAACTACAAGCTCACCCTCCTTAAGGTCGAGAATGTCCTCGAATGCCTTAATCATGCCTATATTTGCAGCAACACCACCCTGAAACGATATCGGTTTCGTAAATTTCTTTCCGCTTGCAATGGCAGATTTGAAATTACGGGCAACAGCATAGCAGAGACCGGCAACTATATCATAGTCGGGAGTGGCAATCTGCTGAAGGTGTATCATGTCCGACTTTGCAAACACGGAACACCGCCCAGCTATCCGGGGAGGATGCTCGGATTTAATCGCAAGCTCACCGAATTCATTTTCAATGGATAAACCGAGTCGTGTCGCCTGTTGATCGAGAAATGATCCCGTACCAGCAGCACATAGAGAGTTCATTGCAAGGTCGTTGAGAAGGAGCCGTCCGGATAGCTGATCCCGGTTGACCAGAATAAGCTTGGAGTCCTCTCCACCCATTTCGATCACAGTGCGGACATCCGGCAGGAGAAAATCGTTAGCGGCAAGATTCGCAAGAACTTCGTTCAAGAAATCTCCACCCAGTTTCCCCTGAGCGAGCTTGCCACCGGAACCGGTCGAACAGACTCCGGCGATGTTGTCGAAACCGACCTCGCTGTCTATTCCCCGTAGTGTCTCATCGAGACGAGCTACCGGCTGACCGGAAACACGGTCATAGTGCGTGAATAGAACCGAACCGGATTTATCAATTACGACTGCCTTGAGGGCAACAGATCCTATATCGAGACCAAGGTAATACTTCACAACGGAATTCCCTTTCCCTTCAGATTACCAGAACTAAGGAATATAAATAATTATCAGACAGAGCAAAGTAAAAAACGGGATCCTATAGAAGCTAATGTTTACATGCACATCTTCCGCCTCTGCTAATCTGCCGGTGTAAAGACTCGCTTTCTTCTATGGTACCAGGCTATCAGACTCCCCGCCACAATCAATATCGAACCGATCCATACAAGAAGTATAAGTGGCTTCTTTGACACTTCAACAATCAACCGTTCTGTCGCACCGCCCCCCATACCCGCCAGCCTGATATTCACTGTTCTGCGGGATGGATTAAGATCATCGAGATACAGAAGCGCTCCCGATATACCCAGCGAATCGGGCTGGTATGATCTCGAACCGTCATCATGTACCATCAGGGATGGCGAGACTGTGACGGTATCCTCTCCGCGATATGCGTCGATAACCGCACCGACCTTCATCTCCCCCGGTTCACCGTGCCCACCGAGATCATACTCTTTGAACAGTACGGTCCATTCGCCGAGTGTTCCGGATTCGCTCCTGGCAAGTATCAGTGACTCTCCCGGCTTGACCTGCTCCACCTGTTCGGGCGCTATGTAGAGGTCGTGTGTAAGGTAAGAGCGAACGTATGGTTCGCGCATCAATCCCCGGGTATAGCTGTCGTAGTACAGTTTGGCATTTGCTCCAAACTGATTACCATTATCTTTGACCTGTATTTGAACCGCATTGTCAGAGTCGGTAATATCTCCGGCCATTCCGGTGTAGGTTAATTCATATCCCAGTGCTTCAACCGGTTCATCCTGCATTAGAACCGCCTTCGTAGAGACATTTAATACTCCACTTGCAAGAAAACCGATCAGTATAATCCCGAATCCGATATGAGAGACATAGCTTCCGATACGGATTCCGGTTTTGCGGGAGAACATTGCATACAGTTGTATATTTGCGAGTGCTACAAAAACAGCGCTGAACACCAAAATCACATATTTCGGACTCGTTAATCCAAAGAGTGTGGCAATACCGGCTCCCACGATTGCAAACACAAATGCAGGTATGGACTTCTTCAATATAGCTTTCGCACTTTTGTCCTTCGTTCGGAGATACATCCCCACTGCGGTAGTGAGCGCCATCAGAATACCAATCGGCAGCGCAATATTCGTATAGTAGCTAATGCCGACATTGCCTGTAGATGAAAAGAAAGGAAGACGCGTAATCAGCGGCGAGGAGGTCCCTATCAGCACCAGAAGCGCAAACAGTGAGGTCAGCACGAGTCCAAGTGATAGAAAGAAATCTGCCGACCACGCACTCTCTATCTTCTCGCCTGTTTTAATCGACCTGAAGCGGTATATCATGAATCCCGCTACAAGCCCTGCAAACAGGATAAGGAAGAATACGAGAAAAGCATTCGTGCCAAGATCGGTAAACGAATGAACCGAAAAATCGGCCAGCACACCGCTTCTCGTCAGGAATGTGCCATATACTACCAGAAGGAAACCAATTGCCGCGAGAAACAGGTTTGTTTTTCTAAGCTGCCCTTTCCTTCGCTCCACAAGCAGACCATGCAATAGAGCCAAATTTGTCAGCCAGGGAATGAGAGAGGCGTTTTCCACCGGATCCCACGCCCAGTAACCACCCCAGCCGAGCGTTTCGTACGCCCAGTAACCGCCGAGAAAGATACCCAGTCCGAGTATTGCGGATGACATCAGCACCCACGGAAACACCCGCGATGCCCAGCCCTCATAACTGTTTTTTGTCAGCGCCGCCATAGAGTAGGCAAATGGTACCGCCATTAAGGCAAATCCGAGAAATACCACCGGAGGATGAATAATCATCCAGAAATTCTGCAATAACGGGTTTAATCCTCGTCCCTCTACCGGTACAATCGGAAGCAGCCTGAATGGTGATCGTACAGAGAGAAGTACCATTAGAAACATCGCGCCGAGAAGGTAATAGAACATTACAGTCGGTGTTATTTCATCCCTTTGTTTGTATATGGCGAAACCGACTATCGCTACGAATAGTAGCCAGAGAAGGAATGTGCCGACCTGTCCCGCCCAGAATGTCGACAGAAGCAGAAAGAAGGACAGATCGGTCGAACTGTAGTCATTCACATACTCAATCTGGAAATTGTGCGTAAGAATGAAATAAAGCAGCATCCCGGAAATTACCGCCGTAAATGCTGCAAATACACGGTACCCTCGAATTCCAAGTGACAGCCAGGATGGTTTTCCGAAAGAAGCCAAAGAATATCCTGCCAGAGCTACCAGGCAGGATGCAAAGGTCATCGCTAACAATATATTACCGGATAGCACCTATGATTCTCCCTCATACTTGGATGGACACTTCAACAGCAGCTCATCGGCATGGAATACTCCATCACCAAATTGTCCCTTACAGACAATCCGATCCGCCTGATCAAAATTGCCGGGCATCGCGCCACTGTAGATAACAGTCATCGAACTACCGGAATCGTGTTCCGTATCAATCAAATCGAATATTAGTCTCAGGCTGTCGGCATCATACCGAACTTGATCTTTTACAACCGCACCGATAACCTGAACCCGTTTGTCAGCCTCTTTAGCCTCGGCAAACGAGACATACGGTGTAAGCGACCTGGAGAATGATGTAAACACAAGTATGGCTGCGGCAACAATTATCACCGCACCGACAATCCATTTACTTCTCACGATCCTCCAACCTCTTTACCCTGTTGTTCAACCTATATATTAGTACGAATATACCCACCCAAATGATGAGCATTGCTGCAAGTGCCGCAAGATTGTACGAATCACCCTGCATCGAGTTCCTCCAATCGCTTGTACTCCAACGATATGACTCGCCCGCCGAGATTAAAGAGCCAGTAGTAGATTGCAAGGAAGCAAGCCATTGAGGAGAAGAATATTGCTGCAACATACCCCCGAAGATCTATACTGCCACCCGAGACTATAGTATCCGATGGATGCAGTGACTCATATACTCGAGGCAGCACTAATCCAAATACCGGAACCGCAACAAACGCTAAAATCAAATAGACAGCGGAGAATGATGCCCGTCGCCTCTCATCCGTTACCGATTGCCGCAGCGCGAAATATGCGGCATATATCAGCAGCAGAATCAGAATTGAGGTTTCCCGCGGATCCCAGTTCCAGTATGATCCCCAGGCGATCCTTGCGAATATTGCACCCGTCAATGTCGCGAGAATACAGAAAACAAGTCCCAATTCAACCGATAGCGCAGCCTTTCGGTCATCCAGCGGATTGCGGCGTTTGAGATACAGGATGCTGTATATCATCGAGGTTGCAAATGCCACGAATGCCACGAACGCCTGTGGTACATGGAAATAGAATATCCGTGATCCATCGGACCATGTCTGTCCGGTCAGTGGCGGCGGTTTGATGAATGCGAATACAATCACCGCACCGAAGTATATGAGCAGTCCAAACTTAAGTATCTTGGTCATTCGTTCCACACATACTCGAATAGCATGTACGACAGTGTAACAACAATAGCCGGATACGCAATAAGAATCCTTATATCATCAAACAACACTGTCCATTTAACACCGGTAAGTATACTCTCGGTTCCGCTGATTGCTACAATTAGGATAGGAAGTAACAACGGAAATGACAGTACCGCAAAGAGAGCACCCTTCATCGCGGTCCTGGAGACTATCGCGGCAATGATAGTCGTCGCGGAGGCGAGAGCAATTGTACCAAGCAGTATCATTACAATAAACTGACCCATATCAGGGACACTCAAATCCATAAGGAAGATATACAGGACAATCAGAACCACTGCGAGAAATGCAGACAACACGAAACTGAATAGCAGCTTCCCGATATACACGACACCCGGATCTGTGTACAATCGAAGGAGATCACCCGTTTTCGCCTCTTCCTCTTTTACAAAACTGAGTGATTGAGCCTGAAGGCTCGAGAAGAGTATCGCGATCCAGATAAAACCCGCGTGCAGAGAGGGTGTGTTGATCTGCAGGCCAATGGTCATACCGACTGCAACCAGTGTCACCACCGCGAACAGGACGAGTGAGTTGATCGCATAGCGAGTCCGAAGCTCCACCCGGATATCTTTCGCTGTCAGCGCTATGACTCTCTTAATCCAGCCCAACTACCTGCCCTCCGAAACGGACTTCCTGCTTCTCATTCGTTGCGAATATCAGAATACCGCGCACTTGAAAGTCATGCATGATATGATATATACGCTCCCTGCCGGCATCATCAAGATTCGCCGTCGGCTCATCGAGAAGGAGGACAGCCGGCTCTGTTATCATGGCTGTCGCAATCTTCAGCCTCTGTTTCATACCGGATGAATAGGCTCCGAACATATCATCCCCTCTCCCCTCGAGACCGACCTCCTCAAGTGCGGATTCCATCTCGGATTGGGATACTTCGACACCGGAGAGTTTAGTTACAAGCTCGATATTCTCAAAACCGGTAAGACTCTCGTAGAGGCTGATTTCCGGAGAAACGAGTCTCAGTGCCCGCCTTCTTTCGCTCTTGCCGAGTTTCGTCCCACCTTTGATTAACTCCACATCTCCACCAGTCGGGACCAGCAAACCCGACAATATCCTTAAAAGGGTGGATTTGCCGGAACCATTGTGGCCGGTTACACAGATCGCATCCCCGGTTTCACACCGGAAACTGACATCCGATAACACGCGCCGTCTGCCAAACCGATGACTGACAGATTTCACATTAAGCTGGAGTTTATTTGTGGTATTATCCGCCATTTGGCAAATGTAGCCATAATGGGGTTGTCAGGTCAACACTAAATGGAAAAGATGAGGAATTGCGACCTGAAAGCTACCTTACAATGCTTCCGATACGACCCCACCTCACACGGTTCGGAAAGTGCGTGATGTTGTAAGCGAGTGATTCGAGCACCGAGAGCGGTTGACCGAGATCAATATCCGGAGCATTTGAATCGGGAGCCCATGAAAAATGGACAATCATCGCCGACCCAAGAATATTACTCCTCGGCACACATCCCCAGAAACGGGAATCGTATGAGTTGTCGCGGTTATCACCCATAACGAAGTAGTGCCCCTCCGGAACCTCATACGGACCGAAATTATCCCTCATGCCATCGTACGCACTCCGGTTTTTGACACGCTGGTCGGTATGTTTGGAATATTCCGGATCTTCTATCAGAAGGCTGTCAACATAGACCCGTTTGTTGCGAATCTCAACTATCTGTCCGGGACCGGCAATGCACCGCTTGATATAATTCACTTCCGGATTCGATGGGAATTTGAAAATTACTATATCACCCGGTTCCGGTTCATCCAGTGAGGGAAGTCTTACCGGCAGTAACGGGATCTTTGCTCCGTATATAAATTTGTTCCCAAGTATAAAATCTCCGGTCATCAGGGTATCTTCCATCGAACCGGACGGTATATTGTATGCTTCAACGAGTGATGTTTTAATGATAAGAGCAATTATGAGGGCGCTTCCGAAGAGCTTGACATACTCCCATGTAACCTCTGCTGCTGTCTTGGACTTGCGAACCGAATCCTCCGGTTTATCTTCGGTCTTTTTGTTTCTGAAGAGTTCCAATAGTCTGCTCAAAATGGTGCCTCACTATTGTAAGTTGCAGGCAGGTGCATGATTTATATTCTGTATACTCTATAATATGGACTATTGTTTCACTAAATCAGACCATCACCTCACGGCTTGACCAAGTCGATCCCACCGCACTCTCTCATAGAAGTGCATGAAATTGTAGCCGACGTTCCGGATCAGAGTCAGTGGATTGCTCCAGTTGATATTTGGAGCATGAGTATCGGAATCCCACGACCAGTGTATGAACAGCGCCTCCCCAAGCACATTCTCTTCCGGGACACATCCCCAAAAACGCGAGTCATAAGAATTGTCCCGATTATCCCCCATCATGAAATACTGTTTATCCGGAACCTTGAATGGTCCGAAATTGTCGCGCAGCGCCTGCGGTGAGGATTTATCCGTAATCGTGTAATTTAAGTACTTGGTGAAATCATCATCCATATACAATTCACCATCGACATACACCTGTTTGTCCCGGACTTCCACAATCTGTCCCGGTCCGGCGATACATCTCTTAACATAATTAAGGCTCGGATCAAGCGGGAATTTGAATATTACTATATCTCCCTGCTCAGGTTTATCAATTCCGGGAATGCGAATATCTGTGAACGGTATTTTTACACCATAGATGAACTTATTCGCCAGAAGGAAATCCCCGACGAGAATCGTATCCTCCATTGATCCGGTCGGAATACGGTAAGCTTCGATCACGAAATGCTTGAGAAGCAGCGCCATCAGCAATGCGATGGCAAGCGACTTGACATAAGACAGGACATCATCAGTGGCACCGGCTGCAGCAGGCTGAGATTTCCGTTTGCGAGTTTTTGTCTTACCTGCACCCATAGTTGAAACATATTAATAAAGCTAAACCGGCTCCGCAAACATCTTTTTCATCGGAAACAGGACTCGATCCAATCAGCTTGTGATCCATCGAGTGATATCGTTGTAGGTAACGAATATGATAATCATGAGAAGGAATGCCAATCCAACCTGTTGCATGACTGCACGCTGCTTTAGCGAAAGCGGTTTTCTTCGGACAGATTCTATTGCAAGAAAGACAAGATGTCCGCCATCCAGAACCGGGATCGGCAGGACATTTACGATAGCGAGATTCACGGACAACATTGCAATGAACTCAAATAGCACCGCGAGACCCTGCCGGGCTGCTTCCCCGGAAAATTCCGCGATAAACAGCGGACCGCCAACCATCCGTGCAGACACCTGACCGCTTATCAACTTGTAGAAAAAACCGGCAACAAGTTCTGTCATCTCCCATGTTCGACCGGCACCGTTGGTGATACCGGCAAAGAAGCCGACAGGCTCCCACCAGACCTTGTCTCCGATACCAATCCTGCCAATGCCTTCCTTTTCGCCTTTGACATTGACTATAGTGTCAAGTGCGGGGACAATCGCAACTGTATTGGATGCACCGTCGCGGTTATAAACAAGAGAGACTTCCTCACCGGCTTTATTGCGGATAATCTCCACCATATCCTGTACTGTTTTCACGGAAACACTATTTACGGACAGGATATGGTCATCCGGTTTCAATCCCGCCAAGTCAGCGGGGGAATCCGGTTGGATATACCCCACTACCACCTTGTCCTCAAATCGACGCGGTTCTCCCTGCGACCAGAACAACACGGTGTAAATGAGGAAAGCGGTTACAACATTCATGACAGGTCCGGCGGCGATTACCGCAGCACGCTGAAGTGGAGTTTTGGACATGAATTCATCCGGCGCACCGGTAATCTCCGACTCATCCGGATGCTCTCCCGCCATCTTGACATATCCGCCGAGCGGGATTATCGAAATACAGTATTCCGTTTCGCCATATCTGAACGAGATAAGCTTCGGCGGGAATCCGAGCGAGAATTTCTCCACCCGAATACCGACAGACTTGGCCACAAGGAAATGGCCGAGTTCATGAACGAAAATCAGAATTCCGAGAACGAATATAAATGAGAGTATTGTGGTCACTATATCTTCCGTTTCTTCTCGATGACCAGTTCTGAGGCTGCTTTTCGAGCTGCAAGGTCACTGTTTACGATATCGTCAACTGTTAAACAGTCATTAACCTCAATGAGTTCAAGTGTTTGATTTACTATTTCAACTACCTGATCGAATCTTATTCTCCCCGCTAGAAAAGTCTCAACCGCTATCTCGTTCGCAGCATTGAGAATCGCTCCCGAACTACCGCCTTTACTTAATACGGTGTCGGCCAGTTTCAGCGCGGGGAATCTCTCCGAATCCGGCGGCTGAAATGTGAGTCTCGATACTTCACTCAGATTCAGCCTCTTAACAACAGATTCAATCCGCTGCGGCCAACCGAGAGCATACTGTATCGGAATCCGCATATCGGGTGGAGACATCTGCGCAATGACCGTCGAATCAACGAACTCCACCATTGAATGTACAATCGACTGAGGGTGGATGACAACATCAATCTTCGATTGTTTCACATCGAAAAGCCAGCGGGCTTCGATAATTTCGAGCACTTTGTTCATCATCGTGGCAGAGTCGATACTGATTTTCGGTCCCATATCCCAGTTAGGATGATCCAGCGCTTGAGCTGGGGTTATGGAAGCGAAATCCTCCAGTGCTGTATCCAGAAAAGGTCCTCCCGAGGCGGTGAGGATTATCCTTCGCACCTCCGATTTTCTACCCGTTTTCAAACATTGAAATATCGCTGAATGCTCAGAATCGACCGGGATTATCTCCACTCCGGATTCAGCAGCCCGCTTCATTAGAAGTTCGCCACCGGATACAAGAGATTCTTTGTTCGCTAATGCGAGTATCCGACGATTGGAAACAACCTCGAATGATACCCTTAGCCCTGCAAATCCCACAATTGCATTCAATACAACATCAGAATCGATGCCCGAAACCGCATTCAGGAGCGAATCATCACCGCACTCTATCTTCGTCTTAGTACCGGATATACTGCCTTTAAGCCTGCTGTACGAATCCGAATCAACAACCACTGCCACATCCGGCTCGAATTCGGCAATCTGATCCGCAAGAAGCTCGTCATTATGGTTTGCTGTAAGAAGGTTAACTCGAAACAGATGCGGATTATTTCGGATGACATCCAGAGCTTGCCGACCGACGGAACCCGTTGAACCGAGAATCGCAATATTACGAGGAAATTCAGGCATGGTGTGATCAGCCACCCTTACCGGTTTTTTCGACTTCAGGTTTTGCCCTGATATAAGCTTTTTCGATATATACCTTCTTGATAGGCGTATCTGACAATCTCGGATAATCCTGTTTGCCCGTCGTCTCCACATTTCCTATCTCATGCGCAACAGCGAGAGATGTGGAGTCGGCTATCTTACCGAAAATGGTATATTTACCGTCATACATGGGAACTCTGCGGAGTGTGATATAGAACTGGCAGGATGCCCCGTTTATGTCTCTAGTTCGCGCCATAGCAAGCGAGCCGTCCACGTGCTCGATAGTCGAGAATTCAGCCGGAAGGTTCCAGGAACCCTTTCCGTCCGGTCGACCATTTGGGCTGCCTCCCTGTATCAGCACATCCTTGACAACCCGATGAAATGTCAGCGAATCATAGAAGCCTGTGTTTATAAGTGTTACAAAACTCGCCACATGATGCGGTGCGACATCCGGATAGAGATTGAAAGCAATTTCTCCGAAGGTTGTCTTAAAAACGACCTGAGAGTCTTCATAGGCTTCCAAATCAATATCCATATAAAGTGGATTATCATTTTCAGTCCTGGCGGAGTCATTCTCTTGAGAGATAGCGGTAGCTGACATAAACATCAGTACCACGAAAATTATCGAGTATCTCATCACAAATCCTTTCCTGCGGATCAAATGCTATTTTGGTACAATTATGCAATTTCAACGGATTATACAACCGGAAGGTTGCCCGGTCAAAAGAAACGTGGGAGAATTATGGTAATCCCGTATCAGACGGGATGAATTGTAAGCGTTAGCTAATTCGCAGCTTCAATCAGACGCTTCGCATACTTCTTCTTCGTCGCAACATACACGGACGGGTCCGGCTCGAGTGCGGTCAATCTACCGCTGTGTTCCCAGTCTCGGAAAATATCGAGCATACGGTTTTTCCCCTGCCGCTCAAGACCTCGTTCGATCTCATCATGATCTGCTTTCAGGAGACAATCGAATAGTTCACCGATACCCTCTACATCCTTACGGGTGACGAGATCGACGAGAGTTTCCGATTTATCAGGCTCTGAGAGGACCTCAATAGCCATGTTGACCGTATCGGAAATATCCGGTTCCACACCCTCGTCGGCCATTTCCATGATGTTGCAGAGTGCTTCGCGTGCCCTGAGTTGAGTCAATGCAAATGCGGCACGTTCCCTCACCAGTCGGTGAGAGTCACGCAGTGCTTCACACAGAGCATCAACGATCTCATCGGAACCCGGGAAGTGTCTCAAAACGACACAAGCCTGCGCTCGAACGTTGTAATCTGAATCCTCCGCCAGATGCCTTATCGCTGCATCACGAACTTCCCCATTCGTGAAACTGGACATGCGAACCATAGCTTCCGCTCTGACGAGTGCATCCGGAGTGGACAGCGCGAAGATGAGCCCCCTGTAGTTCCCTGACATCTGCATGCTGCGAAGTTCATCGATACTGTAAGTCATCTTCGTAACAACCCGGCAATAGGTTTTGCAAGTGCCTATGGAATCAAAAGATATCAACACCATCATAATGGAGTCGACACTATATTTAGGTTTATCGGCAGATTGACGAAAATCCTTATGCTATATCGAATTGTGGATTTTTTCTATCTTAAAAGAATGGACCGCGATCAAGAAAATCGCGGTCCTCGGCATATATAATGATCAGAGTGGGTTTACTATTTCTGCATCGATCCGCCGGATAGTTTGAGTCTGTTTTCCGCCCTTTCGAGAGCTTCACGGGCTCGCACCAGGTCAATATTACTGTCGTTCATGTTGATCCGCTCTTTCGCACGATCGTAAGCGGATTTGGCTCGATCGATGTCTATTTCTTCAACGAATTCGACCGCATCGGCGAGAATCGTGGCGATGTTATCTGAAACCTCGATGAATCCACCTGAAACAGCGGCGATTTTCTCGTGGGTTTCGGATTCCTTTATGACAACCTTGCCCGGAACGAGCGATGTGATAAGCGGAGCATGATTCGACATCACCCCGAGATAACCTTCGATTCCCGGAACGACTATCGAATAGACATCCTGCTCATACAAAACTCTCGCCGGCGAAACTATGGATAATTTGAACATAGTCTACACTCTAATTCTTCTTGGACTGTTCATAGCGCTCATGAACTTCGTCCAGTGTTCCAGCCATATAGAACATCTGCTCCGGGATGTGATCGCAATTACCATCAACAAGCTCCTTGAATCCGGCAATTGAATCTGAAACCTTCACATACCGACCCTCACGACCGGTGAACTCCTGAGCCACGAAGAATGGCTGTGACAGGAATCTCTGAATCTTACGCGCTCTCTGGACGATGAGTTTATCCTCTTCGGAGAGCTCGTCCATACCGAGAATCGCGATGATATCCTGAAGGTCTTTATATCTCTGTAGAATCTGCTGCACCTGACGGGCAACATTATAATGCTCATCCCCAACGATATTCGGATCGAGAATTCTGGAGGTCGATGCCAGCGGATCCACAGCGGGATAAATTCCAAGCTCGGTCAACGATCTCGAAAGCACCGTCGTGGCATCGAGATGCGCGAATGTCGTTGCCGGCGCCGGGTCTGTAAGGTCATCCGCAGGCACATAGATCGCCTGCACGGACGTAATAGATCCGGCTTTGGTGGATGTGATTCGCTCCTGCAGAGCACCCATCTCGGTACCGAGAGTCGGCTGATAACCCACCGCTGACGGCATTCTGCCGAGAAGCGCGGACACCTCCGAACCGGCCTGTACGAAACGGAAAATGTTGTCGATGAAGAGAAGCACGTCCTGATGCATCTCATCACGGAAATACTCCGCAACAGTCAAGCCGGAGAGTCCGACACGCAGACGCGCGCCCGGAGGCTCGTTCATCTGCCCGTAGCACATACAGGTCTTGGGAAGCACGCCTGATTCTTTCATTTCGAGCCAGAGGTCATTACCCTCACGAGTACGCTCACCAACACCGCAGAACACCGAGTAACCGCCGTGCTCCTGCGCGATGTTACGAATAAGCTCCATGATGATAACGGTCTTGCCGACTCCGGCGCCTCCGAACAGACCAACCTTGCCACCCTTCACGTACGGTTCGAGCAGGTCGATAACCTTGATACCCGTCTCAAACTGTTCCGTCTTGGTACTTTGGTCCTGGAATGTGGGTGGAGCGTGATGAATCGGCATACGCGGCGTATCTTTCGGTATCGGATCACCCATGTCAACCGGCTCTCCGAGAAGATTAAAAATACGTCCCAGCGACTGCTCGCCAACCGGCACGGTAATCGGTGAACCGGTATCCACCGCTTCCATGCCGCGTACGAGACCGTCGGTCGAAGCGAGTGCAACGCACTTGACAATATTGTCGCCGACGTGTAGAGCGACCTCGGCGGTCACATCAATATCGCGCTCTTTATCCTGGATTTTAATGGCATTCAGGATGTTCGGCAAGTGATCCGAGTCGAATTCGCAATCGACCGTAGGACCGATCACCTGCACGATCTTACCTATGTTGCCTTCAACTTTTGTCTCAACAGTTCCGGCCATTTACATAACCTCTATTGTTTCGAACCTCATTTTCAGATTAGCAGAATCTATAGCAAACCTAACTTTCGAGAGCCTCCGCACCGGAGACAATCTCGAGCAACTCATTAGTAATCATCGCCTGTCGAGCCTTGTTCATCGAGAGTGTCAGAGAGTCTATCATCTCACCCGCGTTCTTGGTGGCTGCACCCATTGCAACCATACGGGTTCCATGCTCGGCAGCCAGCGCGGAAGCCATAACCATCTGAAGGAGCGTTTGGGTATAGCTCGGCAGAAGCTGTTCGTAAATCGTCTCTGCATCCGGCTCGAAGATATACTCTTTTTCTCCCTCTTCGGGTTCTCCCTCCGCTATCGTATCCTTCTGAATGGGAAGGAACTGTTGTGACAGGATATCGTATCGGGCTGTCGATATGAAATCGGCATAGATCAGAATAACCCGGTCAATTTCACCATCAAGGAACCGTCTGGTGAGGAAGTAAGTCATATCCTTCACCTTCGCCAGATCCATATTCCCGGAGAAATCCATCCACACATTGGCAATCGGGAATTCGGTTAGTTTGAAGTGCGTATGTCCCTTCTTGCCAACACAGATAATCTCGAAATTCTCGGGGTTCATGTTGTTCTCGCGGATATACTCATGCGCCTTTCGAATTAGATTGGCGTTGTACGATCCGCAAAATCCCCGATCGGAGGTAAACAAAACGAGTGCTGTTTTGCTGACCTCGCGCTTCTCGAAAAACGGATGGGATACATCCGACGAGGCTGCAGACAGATGCCCGAGCATCTCGACCATCTTGTTAGCGTACGGTTTGTACGACTCAATGCGCTGCTGTGCGCGACGCAGCTTGGCCGCAGCGACCATTTCCATCGCCTTGGTGATCTGCCTTGTATTTTCTACTGCGCGAATGCGCTTTTTTAGGTCTCTTACTGTCGGCATCTATTTCACTCGCTGTTAGCCGATGAGCTTTTCAGTTGTCTTGAACTGGCTATTGAAAGCCTCCAGAGCCTTGTGCATCTTCTCTTCATTATCCTTTGATATATCCTTCTCCTTATCAATGGAGATCAAAATATCGGGATAATCCTTCTCGATAAACTCTGACAGCTCCACCTCATAACGACCGAGATCATGCACCGGAATCGGATCGAGATAACCCTTACTGCCCGCCCAGATAATGAGTACCTGCTTCTCGAGCGGCATCGGGACATACTGACCCTGCTTCAGGATTTCAACCATTCTCTCCCCGCGGTTGAGCTGTGCCTGCGTCGCGGCATCGAGGTCGGAACCGAACTGTGCGAAAGCCGCCAATTCACGGTACTGCGCGAGATCGAGACGAAGCGATCCGGCAACCTTCTTCATGGCTTTCGTCTGGGCGTTACCACCCACACGGGATACCGATATACCCACGTTAATAGCGGGACGAATACCGGAATAGAAGAGGTCCGACTCGAGGAACATCTGACCGTCCGTAATCGAGATCACGTTGGTTGGAATGTACGCGGTAACATCACCCGCCTGAGTCTCGATAACCGGAAGCGCTGTCAGCGATCCGCCGCCAAGTTTCTCGGAGAGCTTCGCCGCTCTCTCGAGCAAACGGCTGTGGAGATAGAAAACATCACCGGGGTACGCCTCACGTCCCGGCGGACGTCTCAGAAGCAGCGAGAGCTGTCTGTATGACTGCGCCTGCTTCGAAAGGTCATCATAGATTACAAGCGCGTGTTTTCCGTTGTCACGGAAATCTTCGCCCATTGAAACTCCGGCGTACGGTGCAATGAACTGAAGCGGTGCCGGGTCTGTCGCGTTTGCCGCGATCACGGTGGTATATTCCATCGCTCCGTGCTTTTTGAGCACCTCTACCACCTGCGCCACAGTCGATGCCTTCTGGCCGATAGCGACATAGAAACAGTAAACATCGGTGTCACGCTGATTGATGATTGCGTCGATTGCAACAGCGGTCTTACCGGTCTGTCTGTCACCGATTATCAGCTCACGCTGACCTCTTCCGATCGGGATCATCGAGTCGATAGCCTTCAAGCCCGTCTGAAGAGGCTCTTTAACCGGCTGGCGCTCGACAACACCCGGAGCACGCGTTTCAATATTTCTGAATTTGTCGGTAGCAATCGGTCCCTCGCCGTCAATTGGCTGACCGAGCGGATTTACCACTCGCCCGATGAGAGCGTCCCCCACCGGCACCGATGCAATTCGATTGGTTCTGCGGACGGTGTCGCCCTCCTTGATGTTGGTGTCGGAACCGAAAATAGCGACACCAACGTTATCCTCTTCGAGGTTGAGCACCATCCCCATAATATCGCCCGGAAATGACACAAGCTCGGACATCATCGCGTCCTCGAGTCCCCAGACACGAGCGATACCATCGCCGACCTGAAGCACGACACCAACAGACTCGAGTTCGAGTTTGGTTTCGTACTTCGCGATCTCCTGCTTTATTATGGAGCTGACTTCTTCAGGCTTAAGTCCCATCTGAAACTCCGTCTATCTTGAGTAGATTTTTTACGAGTCGGTGTTTCGAAATCTATCTATATCTATGTTAGTGTACCTTCAGGGCTCTTAGCTGCGCATTCAAGAGCTGGAGCTGGTAACGAATCGACTTGTCGATAATTTTGTCACCGAGTACAACAATAACTCCACCTATGATCGCTTCATCGACCCGGGTCTTGATTAATACCTTCTTATTGGATTTCTTCTCGAGCTTATCCTTCAACCGGTTCTTCTCATCCTCGGTTATCTCGACAGCGGTAATAACCTGTGTCTTGACAAATCCCTTATGGTCCAGAACGATCTCTTCGAACTCTTCCGCTATGTCGTGAATGTGCTGGTCACGATGTTTCGTGACAACCAGCATCAGGAATTCCTCGACAATCTTCGATACCTTGCCGGAGAATACCGAACGCATAACCGAAATTTTGTCCTGATCGCGGACCTGCGGGGCTGCGAGGAAATTCAGAAGAGACCTGTCCCGCTCAAGAAGCGTATCAATGTCCTTCATCTCCTCAGAGACTTGGTCGATGGCGTTTTTCTCCTGTGCCAGCAGGAATAAACCATGAGCGTACCGTTTTGCAACTTCAGCAGCTAACATCAGACCTTCTCAACATCATCAATGAAACCTTCAATCAACTCGCGATGCTTGGCTTCGTCAAGCTTCTCGTTGATCATTCTCTCGGTGGCGGATAGAGTCATTTTCACGATGTCGAGCTTCAACTGAACCTTGGCTTTATCGACATCTCTGGAAAGCTCCTCTTTGGCTCGTTCGATTACCTCCTGAGCCTCTTTACGGGCATTCTCCTTGATTTCCGCGGCCACATCCTGACCTTCACGGATAGACTCCTGAATCCTGGTGCGGGCTTCCGCTTCCGCCTCCTTCATTCGGGCCTCATAGTCGGTTCTAAGTTCTTCCGCTTTCTTGCGTTCATCCTCTGCCTTGTCGAAATCAGATTGTATCTTCTCCCGACGTTCGTCGATCATCTTGAGCAACGGTCCCCAGGCATACTTCTTCAGGATGAAGAGAGCGATAACGAAACCGACGATGTGTGTTAATATCTGTTGCCACTCTAAACTGATCACAACAGACTCCTGTCTACCAAATTTGGATTGCTATGCCAACATGGAGGGCGGACAGAAATATCCGCCCTCTAAACTGTTTTGCTTATGCGCCGATTTTGCCCGAAAGGACAAAGAAACCGACGAGCGAATAAATGGTCAGCGCCTCGATAAGAGCCGCACCGATGATCATGCCAACCTGGATCTTACCAGCCGCTTCCGGCTGACGACCCATGGCTTCCATGGCTGAACCAACAGCACGTCCCAGACCAAGTGCCGAGCCAACACCTGCCAGTGCAAGGCCTATCGGCAGCGCAAAACCTAATGCAGTCTGATAATCCATAGCTCCTCCAAGAGTGTTTAAACTAATTATTTAATGTTCCTCTTCATGATGTTCGTGCGGCATCAGTAGCGAGAAGTAAACGGATGCCAGCAGGCTGAACACCAGTGCCTGTATAGTCGATGTTAAAAGAGCAAGGAATATGAACGGCAGATGCAGTGGTAGTCCAACCGGCGATGATACAAACGCCAGAGTCAGAACACCGAGTCCCACAAATGCCGCTATCAGAACATCCTCACCCATGATATTGCCAAACAAACGCAAAGCCAGGCTGAATGGCTTCGCAAGCTCACCGATTATGTGAATCGGGAGATTTAGTGGAACAAGAACCCATGAAATAACATCCTTGGGTTCACCCGCGAGATGGAACAGCCATCCTCCAATCCCGGCGTGGCGAATCGCGCTACCCTGAACGTGCAGGAACACGCAGATCGCGAGCGCTGCAGTCGTATTAAGGTTCGCCGTCGATGAATGCAAAAACGGTACGAGTCCCGCGAAATTCATGAAGAGAATATAGACGAAGAGCGTACCGAGGAACGGAACGTATCTCGGTCCCCATTTCTCTCCGACGATTCCGATAAAGAAATTCGACAGCCCCTCGACTATCATCTCGACTGCAGCCTGAAGCCGCCCCGGAACGAGCTGTCTGCGGCTGTAGACTATCATTGCTACGGCGCAGAGACATGCAGCTATGAACATTGCGAATATTACGACCTCGAAATGATGCAGAAACGGCATTATGCCATGCTCCGGGTGGTGGAGCAGATCATTTAGAAGCGTGATAGCATTCGGCAGCGCTGGAATTTCGTTCGCAGCATGCCCCGCAGCTTCATGGGCGTGTTCGGCTGCGGCATGGCTGACCGTGTGAACGGTATCCGCAAGATTTTCACCGTGCGATGTGACCTGCTCGCCGTGAACGGTCATTATCTCCCACAGGGGCAACAAATTCATCGAGATGCTCCCTTCTTGCTGTCAGCAAGTTTCATCCATCTGGAGTCCACGAGCAGATTTCCAAGGACTTTGAGAACAATGACTCCAAATAAAAGAATAAAGCCGATCATGTATGATGAGACCGGCGCAATATCGGCACTAAGAATAAGGTACCCAACAAAATAGAGTACCGGAAATTTGACAATTGATATTCCAAAAATCGGTAGAGGTTTCCTGTCACCCGGCGTGATGGTGTATTTAATCAATCCCATGATGAAATAGAGATTGATGGAGTTAAAAATGAGTCCGATTGAGATTCCGAGTGAGTAGGCCCAGTCATAATA